>Ga0209577_10000744_pt1 | contig 32520 bp, 36 predicted proteins | sample GraSoiAngelo_109_FD_185874 | JGI IMG/M metagenome (GOLD analysis project Ga0209577, IMG submission 185874) | Grasslands soil microbial communities from the Angelo Coastal Reserve, California, USA - 14_0903_12_20cm (SPAdes) (version 2) | ecosystem: Environmental > Terrestrial > Soil > Grasslands... | reverse complement strand
GGCAAGGGGCGGGCGGTGGTGGAGGCGGGCGGGAAGCGAGCCGAGGTGGAGATCGACCGCCTCACAGCGCTACTGGGTGTGCTCGACGTCTACTGTCCCGGGCCCCGCCGCCGGCGGGCATAGCTCGCATCGCATGGCGCGTTCGGGGGGTGGGCCGGGCTCGGCCTACACCGACCGGCCTAGCCCACCTCGGCATGCTCATCCGGGTGATTGCCCGGTTCCCTCGAACACGTCAAGGTGTGTACGCGTGGAAGCGAGCGAGGGCTTCGACGAGAGCGCCGCGGTGATGGCCCACGGGCTGTTGGCTTCCGTCGGGATCATCACCACCGCCGCCGACACGCTTCGTCGTCACTACGAACGTCTGGACGACCACCGCCGCGAGGCGCTGTTCGACATGATCATGACGCAGGGCTCCCATCTGGAGGGCGTGCTCAAGGACATGATCCGGGGGCTGAGCCCCGACGTCATCGAGGCCCTGTCCGCTCTGCGACGCAGTAACCCCAGCAACCTGAGGGCCTGAGGGCCGTAGCGCCGGGCGGGCCGGGCGGGCCCGATCGGGTCACCGGCCCCGCAGGTGCTCCACGAACCAGTCCGCGGCCAGACGGGACACCTCGTCCAGCGCGCCGGGCTCCTCGAACAGGTGGGTGGCACCGGGCACGACCACCAGATCCTTCTCGACCCGCAGGCGGGAGAGCGCCTCCCGGTTCAGCTTCACCACCACGGGATCGTTCCCACCCACGACGAGCAGCGTCGGGGCCCGCACCGACTCCAGCTCCCGGCCGGCCAGGTCGGGCCGCCCTCCCCGCGACACCACCGCCCCCACCTCCTCGGGGCGCCGGGCCGCGGCGACGAGCGCGGCCGCGGCCCCGGTGCTGGCGCCGAAGAGCCCCAGGCCCCGCCCCCCGCCCCAGTCCCGGCCGGCGGCCCAGTCGACCGCGGCCGTGAGCCTCTGGGCCAGGAGCCCGATGTCGAAGCGCAGGTGCCCGGTGCGCCTGTCGGCCTCCTCCTCCTCGGCCGTGAGCAGGTCCATGAGCACGGTTCCGAGGCCGGCCCCCTGGAGGGCGGCGGCCACCTGGAGGTTCCTGGGGCTGCGCCGGCTGCTGCCGCTGCCGTGGGCGAAGAGCACGACCCCCGCCCCCTCGGGAGGTAGGGACACGTCGGCGTCGAGCTCGAGGCCGCGGGCCCGGATGCGCGTCGGCTGAACCGGTGGCTCATCCATCCCGGACCCAATTCTGCTTGACTCGCTCGCGGCCGAGGGCCGCCCCTCGGTCCACGGCCGGCGGAGACGCACGAGACAGACGAGACAGGGGACGAGATGGGCGTGCCCAAGCAGCGCGACCTCGACGAGGCCAGGGCCCGCCTCACTTCCTGGCTGGGAGCCAAGCTGGGCGCAGGCGAGGTGGCCATCTCGGACATCGACGCCCCCGCCACCACCGGCTTCTCCAACGAGACCCTCCTGTTCGACGCGGCGTGGACCGAGGGAGGCCGTGAGCACAGCCAGGGGTTCGCGGTGCGGGTGAAGCCGGGCGCCTACACGATCTTCCTGGAGTCGGCCTTCGAGACGCAGTACCGCGTGCTGCGAGCGCTCAGCGAGCGCACCCAGGTCCCCGTCCCGCCCACCCTCTGGTACGAGGACGACGCCTCGGTGCTGGGCGCGCCCTTCTTCGTCATGGGCCGGGTCCAGGGCCGGGTCCCGGGCGACTCCCCCTCCTACCACGTGGAGGGCTGGGTGGTGGAGGAGACCAGCCCGGCGGAGCGAGAGGCGATGTGGTGGAGCGCCCTGGAGGCCATGGCCGCGGTGCACAACGTCGACTGGCGCGCCCTCGGCCTGGGCGAGCTCTGGCAGGAGGAGCGGGGGGACACCGGTCTGGCCCAGCAGCTGGCCTACTACCGGGACTACCTGGCGTGGGCCAAGAAGGACTGGCCCGAGACGCCCCTGGCCGACGAGGCCCTGGCCTGGCTCGAGGCCAACCTCCCCGCCGGCCCCGAGCCCACCGCGCTGTGCTGGGGGGACAGCCGGCTGGGCAACGTCATCTTCGACCGGGGTCGGGCCGCGGCGGTGCTCGACTGGGAGATGGTGGCCGTGGGGGACCCTCAGCAGGACCTGGCCTGGTTCCTGTTCCTCGACCGCCACCACTCCGAGGGCCACGACGTCCCCCGCCTGGAGGGCTTCCCCTCCCACGACGCCACCGTTGCCCGCTGGCAGGAGCTGACCGGCCGGCTCGCCGACCAGCTGAGCTTCTACACCGTCTGGGCCGGGTTCCGCTTCGCCGTGGTGATGATGCGGGTCATCGCCATGTGCATCGAGTTCGAGCTCATGGCCCCGGACACCAACTACGGCGTCGACAACATCGTCACCCGGCTCCTGGCCCACGACCTCGGAGGCTGAGGTTGCTATCTCCCGCTGACGACTATCCCATCCACCAGATCGCCGAGGTCATGCGCCACACGGGCACGAGCGACCGCAACTTCTACGACCGCTACTACTTCAACATCTACCCCACCAGCGCCGACATGTTCGCCGTGTTCGGGATGGGCCAGTACCCCAACCTGGGCACGGCCGACGCCTTCCTCGCCGTGAGCGACGGGCGCCTGCACCGGGTGGTGCGGGCCTCCCGGGAGCTGGGCGCCGACCGCATGGACACCTCGGTGGGTCCCCTGCGGGTCGAGGTTCTAGAAGGCCTGAAGCGCCTCCGCGTGGTGCTCGAGCCCGGCCAGTCCGACCTGGCCGTCGACGCCACCTTCGACGGCGTGATCCCCGCCACCCTCGAGCCCCGGCACTGGCGGCGGGAACACGAGCGCGTCTCCTTCGACACCCAGCGCCTGGCCCAGACCGGGCGCTGGACCGGGACGCTGGAGCTGGGAGGCAGAAGATTCGAGCTCACCCCCGACCGCTGGTGGGGATTCCGGGACCGGTCGTGGGGCGTTAGGCCCGTGGGCGAGCCCGAGCCCGCGGGCATACGGGCATCGAGAGAGCCCTCCACCTTCTTCTGGTGCTACGCGCCGCTCCAGTTCGACGACCACTCCATCCTCTGCATCGTGCAGGAGGAGCGCGACGGCACCCGGGTGCTGGAGGAGGCGGTGCGGGTCCCGAACGACCCCACCCAACCGGTGCAGCACCTGGGCCGGCCCGACCACGACATCGAGTTCCTGCCCCACACGCGGGCGCCGCGGCGGGCCGTGCTGCACCTGACCGAGCCCGACGGGACCAAGCTGGACGTCAGCCTAGAGGTGGTGCTGCCGTTCTATCTCATGAAGGGCACCGGCTACGGCTTCGACGCCGACTGGCGCCACGGGATGTGGCACGGGCCCCTCGAGGCGCAGTCCCGCTCGTGGGACCTGGCCGATCCCGAGGTCCGGGGCAGCCTGTTCGGCCTCATGGAGAACGCCGTCACCGCCGTGCAGTCCAACGGGGCCGTCGGGATGGGGATGCTCGAGTTCGCCTGCATCGGCCCCCACGACCGCTACGGGTTCAGCGGTTGGGAGGACATGGGCCTGTGCCCTCCCGAGCCCTGACCGATCAGCGGGCCAGGTCCCGCAGGGCCGCCTCGATGGCCCGGTGGAAGGTGGGGTAGGCGTAGATCATCTGGCGCAGGCGCTCGGTGGGGACCTCGGCGTGGACGGCCAGGGTCAGAAGCCCCAGCACCTCCCCCCCGGCGGGACCGGCAGAGGTGGCGCCCACCAGTACGCCGCGATCGGCGTCCTCCACCAGCCTGATGAAGCCCTCGTTGCCCGCCTTGTGGATCCAGCCCCGGGCCGAGTCCGGGATCGGGGTGGCGCCCGTGCGTACACGCACGCCCGAGGCCCGGGCCTCGGCCTCGGTGGCCCCCACCGATCCGATCTCGGGATCGGTGAACGTCACCCGGGGAAGCGCCTTGTAGTCGGCGGGCGGGCCATCCTGGCCCAGGATGTCGGTCACGGCTATGCCGGCCTGGTACATGGCCACGTGGGTGAAGTTGCCCTTGCCCGTCACGTCGCCCACGGCCCACACGCCGGGCGCCGCTCGCATGTGCCCGTCCACCGCGATGAAGCGGGCCTGTTCGTCGATGCCGACGCTGGCCAGACCCAGGCCGGCCACGTCGGCCCGCCGTCCCGTGGCGACCAGGAGGCGCCGACCGGACACGAGGGTGGCATCTGCCAGCTCGGCGACGAGGCGGTTCCCGTCGGCCCGCACCGCGACCACGTGGACCCCGGTGCGCACCACGATGCCTTCCTTCTCGAACACCCGGGCGGCGAGCTCACCCGCGGCCGGCTCCTCCAGGGGCAGCAGCCGGTCGGCCGCCTCCACCACGCTGACCTCGGCTCCGAAGCGCCGGAACACCTGGGCCAGCTCCATCCCCACCGCCCCACCACCCATCACCACCAGGGAGGCGGGCACCTCCTTGGTCTCGATGGCCTCGCGGTTGGTCCAGTAGGCGACACCGGCCAGCCCGGGAACGGGCGGGATGGCAGGCTCGGTCCCGGTGGCGACGACAACGGCCCGCGCCGCCTCGACCACCTCGTCCCCCACCGCGACCCGCCCGGGACCCACCAGCCGGCCCCGGCCCCGCCGGAAGCGGCCGCCCTTCTCCTCGAAGCGCTCCACCGCAACCCTGTCGTCCCAGTCGTCGGTCGCCTCGGCCCGTATGCGCCGGGCCACCGGGTCCCAGCTCGGCTCGACCGTGGCCGCGCCGGCCATGCCCGGGACGCGGCGGGCCTCGGCCAACATGTCGGCGGCGCGGATCATCATCTTGGAGGGGATGCAGCCCCAGTACGGGCACTCGCCACCCACGAGCCTGCTCTCGATGCCCACCACGTCGAGGCCGGCCTCGGCCAGGCGCTCGGCCACCTCCTCGCCACCGGGTCCCATGCCGATCACGACGACGTCGGCGCGCGTGGCCGCCATAGCTCGCTCCCCCTCCGCTCGGGTCGGGACCGGTCTAGCCGACGGCCACGAGACACGGCCGAGGAGGCGGTGTAGTAGAAGACGGCGATGCGGGAGCGGCCGTGAGCCGGGTGCGGATCGGCATCTTGGGGGCGGCCCGCATCGCCCCGGCGGCGCTGGTGCGCCCGGCCCGGCGCCTGCCCGAAGCCGAGGCCACGGCCGTCGCCGCCCGCGATCCCGAGCGGGCCAGGAAGTTCGCGTCCAGGCACGGTGTGCCCACGGTCCACGCCGGCTACGACGCGGTGCTGGCCGACAGCGGGATCGACGCGGTCTACAACCCTCTGCCCAACGGCCTGCACGCCCGCTGGACGATCGCCGCGCTGGAGGCGGGCAAGCACGTGCTCTGCGAGAAGCCCTTCACCAACAACGCGGCCGAGGCCGGGCAGGTTGCCGCCGTCGCCGCCCGCACCGGTCTGGTGGTGATGGAAGCCTTCCACTACCGCTACCACCCCCTGGCCGAGCGCATGCGGTCCATCGCCCAGGACGGCGAGCTGGGCGAGCTGCGCCGCATCGAGACCTGGCTGTGCTTCCCCCTCCCCCGCTTCTCCGACATCCGCTATCGCTACGACCTGGGCGGGGGCGCTCTCATGGACGCCGGCTGCTACACGGTGCACATGCAGCGTCTGCTGGGTGGCGGGGAGCCCGAGGTCGTCTCCGCACGAGCCAAGCTGCGCACCCCGGACGTGGACAGGGCCATGGCCGCCGAGCTGCGCTTCCCCAGCGGGGCGGAGGGCCGGCTCACCTGCTCCATGTGGTCGTCCTCGGTGCTCCGCGTCGGCGCTCGCGTCACGGGTGAAGCGGGCGAGATGCGGGTCCTGAACCCCACCGCACCTCACATCTATCACCGCCTCACCGTGCGAGCCGGTGGCCGCAAGCGGGCCGAGCGCCTGCGGGGGAGGCCGACCTACGAGTACCAGCTCCAGGCGTTCTGCGATGCCGTGCTGCGGGGCGAGCCCACGCTCACCCCTCCAGAGGACTCGATCGCCAACATGCGGGTCATCGACTCCATCTACCAGGCCGCGGGCATGAAGCTCAGGGGGACGTGACGGCCACGAGTGGGCCCGCGCCCAAGGGAGGAGGATCCCATGACCTATGAGCTGCGGCCCGAGGGCCTCGACTTCCTGGCCCGGGCCCCCAGGACGTGGCGGTTCGAGGCCGGCGTGACCGCGCCGCGCCCCACCGTGTTCGGGGCCATCAGCGGTGACCCCTCCGAGTGGAAGAGCTGGTTCCCGGGCCTGTCCTCGGGCCGCTACGAGGGCGACGGACCCCCCGGGGTGGGCTCGGTCCGCCAGGTGCGCATGTCGGGCGTCACCTACCGCGAGACGGTGGTGAGCTGGGTCCAGGACGAGCGCTGGGCCTACCGGGTGGACCGGTGCTCGGTCCCCATGGCCCGGGCCCTGGTGGAGGAGTGGGCCACGGAGGACGCCGGCGACGGGACCCTCGTGCGCTGGACCTTCGCCATCGAACCCCGTGTCCTCTTCCGCGTGGGCCAGCCCCTGGCGCCCACTGTCATGAGCCGCCTCTTCCGGCGGGCCATGGCCAAGCTGAGCACCGAGCTGGCAAGCCGGGAGCGGGGGTGAGCGGCGCCGGCGGGCCCAGGATCGCCCGTGTCGAGGACGTGGCCTGGCAGGAGGTCAAGGCCCAGCTGCACGGCGAGCGGCGCGTCTCGGTCTGGGAGAGGTACCTGGAGTGGTCGCCCGAGCTCATGGTCCTCTACGCCCGCTACGACCCGGGCATGCTCGTCGAGCGCCACGGTCACCTCAGCAACCACGTCGTCTACGTCCTCCAGGGCCAGATCACAGTGGGCGACGTGGTCTGCAGCCCGTCCACCAGCATCGTGCTCGAGGAGGGCGCCGTCTTCGGCCCCATCGAGGCCGGACCGGACGGGGCGCTGCTCCTGGAGATCATGACGGGCGACCCCCGGGCCGTGCCCGCCGACCGCGAGGGCTTCGCCGCTCTGCTGGCCCAGCGGGGCATCAGCCCCCTCCCCAACCCGCCCATCGAGGCGCCCGCCTGGTTCGGCACCCGCACGGACTGAAGGGGGCCCCGCCGGGCGAGCCCCACGGGTGCGCCCGTGCATCCCCTGCGCCGACCTGATTGGCTGGGGGCGAGCCGGCCCCGGAGGGCGGATTGGCAGGATCGAGCAGCGAGATGACTCTGGTCGAGGCGCTCGATCGCCTCGCCGCCGAGGGCTTCACGGGCGAGTTCCACGTCGCCGCCACGGACGACGGGCCCATGATCCGCTGCGGCAGCTGCGGGGCCCTCATCAGCCCGGCCGACGCCGAGGTGGTGCGGCTCTTCCGGCTGGAGGGCGAGTCCGATCCGTCGGAGGAGGTCATCGTGGCCGGCCTCCGCTGCTCGCGGTGCGGTGCCCTGGGAACGCTCGTCGCCACCTACGGCCCCATGGCCGACGGCGCCGACGCCGACGTGGTGGCCGCCCTCGTCGACGGCCGGCGGCGGGGGTGACCCGGGCGGGCCGACCCCGGGCCCGGGGCGCGGCCTTGGCCCTGACCGCGGCCCTGGTGGTCGGCGCGTGCGGGAGCGGCGGCGCCGCTTCGGGCGACAGGTCCCGCTCCGCCCTCTCGGGGTCCGTGACCGTCTTCGCCGCGGCATCGCTGACCGAGGCCTTCAACCAGGAGAAGGCGACTCTCGCGGCAAGGGCTCCCGCCCTGAGCCTGACCTACAGCTTCGCCGGGTCCCAGACCCTGGCCCAGCAGATCATCCAGGGGGCCAGGGCCGACGTCTTCGCCTCGGCCGACGACAAGACCATGCAGAGGCTGGTCGACGCCAAGCTCGTGGAAGCGCCCCGGGCGTTCGCCCGCAACCAGCTGGAGATCGCGGTGGCGCCCGGGAACCCCAAGCACGTGGGCGGGTTGAGCGACCTGGTCCGCCCCGATCTCGTCGTGGTCCTGGAGGATCCGTCCGTCCCCGCCGGCAGCTACAGCCAGCAGGCCCTGGCCCGGGCGGGGGCGAGGGTGAGGCCCAGGTCCCTCGAGCTGGACGTGAAGTCGGCCCTGGCCAAGGTCACCTCGGGCGAGGCCGACGCGGCCATCGTGTACGCGTCCGACGTCCAGGCCGCGGGGTCGAAGGCCTCCGGCGTCACGATCCCCACCGCCCAGAACGTCGTCGCCACCTACCCCATCGCCGTGGTCAGGACCGGCGCGAACCACGCCGGGGCGGCCGCCTTCGTCCAGGAGGTCCTGTCGGGATCGGGGCAGGCCGCGCTCGAGGCCCACGGGTTCCTCCCCGCTTCGTGAGCGAGACCCACAAGGCGGGCCGGTCGGCGGGGGTGCGGGAGCGGGCGCCGACCGCGCCCGTGGTCGTGGCCGGGGCGGCCGCCGCCCTGTTCGCCCTGCCCCTGGCCGGGCTGCTGTGGAAGGCGCCCTGGTCGAAGGCATGGCCCGCGCTGACCTCGGAGGAGGCGGGGCAGGCCCTGCGCCTGTCCCTGGTGACGTCGGTATCGGCCACGGCCCTGGCTCTGGCCCTGGGGGTTCCCTTGGCGTGGGTGCAGGCCCGCGTCGAGTACCGGGGGCGCAGCCTGGTGCGGGCCCTCACCACCCTTCCCATGGTCCTGCCCCCCGTCGTCGGGGGCACGGCTCTGCTGCTGGCCCTGGGACGGCGCGGCCTCGTCGGCCCCCAGCTCGACCGCGTGGGCGTCCATCTCCCCTTCTCCACCGCGGGGGCGGTGCTGGCCGAGGCCTTCGTGGCCATGCCCTTCCTGGTCCTCACGGTCGAGGCCGGGCTGCGCACCTCGGATCGCGGGCTGGAGGAGGCGGCCCGGACCCTGGGGGCGGGCAGGTGGGCCGTGTTCCGGAGCGTCACCCTCCCCTTGGTGCGGCCCTCGCTCCTGGCCGGGGGCGTGCTCTGCTGGGCTCGGGCCCTGGGCGAGTTCGGGGCCACGATCACCTTCGCCGGCAACCTCCAGGGCAAGACCCAGACCCTGCCCCTGTTCGTCTACGTCAAGCTCGAGAGCTCGGACCCGGGGTCGGCCATCGTGCTCAGCCTGGTGCTGCTGGCCGTGTCGCTGGCCGTCCTGGCGTCGCTCCGCGACCGCTGGCTGCGGGCTCTCTGACGGCGGCGGCAGGGGCCAGCCCGTGGCGCCGAGCGCCGGGGCCTCCCGTGGCGGTAGACAGACCGTGATGACGGGGTCCGACCACCAACGGATCGTCGAGTCCCCCATGCAGGGCACGATCGTGCGCGTCGACGTGCGGCCGGGGGACGCGGCCCGGGCGGGCCAGCAGCTGCTGGTGATCGAGTCGATGAAGATGGAGCACGTCATCACGGCCGACTGGAGCGGCGTCGTGCAGCGGGTCCCCGTGGCCCTGGGCGACACGGTCCATCCGGGCGATGCCCTGGTGGTCATCCAGGAAGCGGAGGTGCCGAGCGCCGAGGCCGTCGCCCCGCCACTGGTCGAGGAGGGGGCAGTCCGGGCCGACCTGGCTGCAGTGCGGGCGCGCCACGCCTCGGGCCTGGACCCTAGCCGGCCCGATGCGGTGGAACGGCGCCGCAGGACCGGTCAGCGCACCACCCGGGAGAACGTGGAGGACCTCTGCGACCCGGACAGCCTCGTGGAGTACGGCCCCCTGGTCATCGCGGCCCAGCGCCGGCGCCGGCCGGTCGAAGACCTCATCCGGCGCACCCCGGCCGACGGGCTGGTGGCCGGCGTGGCCACCGTGAACGGGCACCGGACGATCGTCATGTCCTACGACTACACGGTGCTGGCCGGCACCCAGGGCCTGCAGAACCACCGCAAGAAGGACAGGTTGTTCGAGCTGGCCGAGCGCCTGCGGCTCCCCGTGGTGTTCTTCACCGAGGGCGGCGGCGGCCGGCCGGGCGACACCGACGGGACGGGAGCGTCGGGACTGGACTGCATGGCCTTCAGCCTGTTCGGCGGGCTCAGCGGACTCGTGCCCCTGGTGGGCATCAACTCGGGCCGGTGCTTCGCCGGCAACGCCGCCATCCTGGGGTGCTGCGACGTGGTCATCGCCACAGCCGACTCGAACATCGGCATGGGCGGACCGGCCATGATCGAAGGCGGCGGCCTGGGCGTGTTCCGGCCCGAGGAGATCGGCCCCATGGCCGTGCAGGTGCCCAACGGCGTCGTCGACATCGCCGTGGCCGACGAGGCCGAGGCGGTGGCCGCGGCCAAGAGGTACCTCTCCTATTTTCAGGGATCGACCCCCATCTGGGATTGCGCCGACCAGGCCCGACTGCGGTCGGCCATACCCGAGAACCGGCTGCGCGTCTACGACGTGGGCGCGGTCATCGAGACGCTGGCCGACGCGGGCTCGGTGCTCGAGCTGCGCCCCGCCTTCGGCGTCGGGATGGTGACCGCCTTGATCAGGGTGGAGGGCCGGCCCATGGGCCTCATCGCCAATAACCCGACCCACCTGGCCGGTGCCATCGACGCCCAGGGAGCCGACAAGGCGGCCCGATTCATGCAGCTGTGCGACGCCTTCGACGTGCCCATCCTCTTCCTGTGCGACACGCCGGGGATCATGGTCGGCCCCGAAGCGGAGACCACGGCGCTGGTTCGCCACGTGAGCCGCATGTTCGTCACCGGCGCCAGCCTCACCGTGCCCTTCTTCACCATCGTGTTGCGCAAGGGCTACGGGCTGGGAGCCCAGGCCATGGCCGGAGGCAGCTTCAAGGCGCCCGTCTTCACCGTGGCCTGGCCCACAGGGGAGTTCGGAGGCATGGGGCTGGAGGGCGCGGTGAAGCTCGGGTTCCGCAACGAGCTGGCCGCGGTCGACGACCCCGAGGAGCGCCAAGCCCTGTTCGACGAGATGGTGGGGCGCATGTACGAGCACGGCCAGGCGCTGAACACCGCCACCTACTTCGAGATCGACGACGTCATCGACCCCGCCGACTCCAGGAGATGGATCACGGCCGCGCTGGACGCGGCGCCACCCCCTCCACCCCGCACGGGCAAGAAGCGACCCTGCATCGACACGTGGTGAGGACACGCTCGGGCCCGGATCGACGTGGCGGAGTGACCGCGAAGCTGGGAAAGTGGTGACGTGACGGCTCCGGAGCTGGCCGACGTGCTGCTCGGGCACTCGCCCTTTCCGCCCATAGCGGACTACGCCTTCCTCTCCGACTGCGAGACCACCGCCCTGGTCGCGCCCAGCGGGAACGTGGAGTGGCTGTGCCTGCCCCGGCTTGACTCGCCCAGCGTCTTCGCCGCCATCCTCGACCGTGACGCCGGCGGGTTCCGCCTCGGCCCCGACGACGTGACCGTGCCCGCCGCCCGCCGGTACCTGCCGGGGACGATGGTGCTGGAGACGAGCTGGGGCACCACGACGGGGTGGATCATCGTCAGGGACGTCCTCCTCATCGGCCCCTGGCACCACACCGCCGAGCTGTCCCGCACCCACCGGCGGGCCCCCACCGACTACGACGCCGACCACGTGCTGCTCCGCACGGTCCGCTGCGTCAACGGCGAGGTCCAGGTCGTGATGGAGTGCGAGCCCATGATGGATTACGGCCGCAGGGCGGCGCGGTGGACCTACGGCGACCGCGGCTACAACCAGGGCATAGCCCGAGCCGACACGGTGGAGGTAGAGCTGAGCCTCACCTCCGACATGCGCATCGGCTTCGAGGGGCCGCGGGCGTGCGCCCGCACCCTCATGAAGGAGGGGGACTACCGCTTCTGCGCCCTGTCCTGGACGGAGCACGAGCCGCCCTACACCTACGAGGAGGCCTACCGCAGGCTGACGTGGACCGCCCACCACTGGCAGCACTGGCTGGCCCGGGGCCGCTTCCCCGACCATCCCTGGCGGGGTCACCTGCAGCGCAGCGCCCTCACCCTCAAGGGGCTGACCTTCGGCCCCACGGGCGCCCTGGTGGCGGCGGCCACCACGTCGCTGCCGGAGACGCCCGGGGGCGAGCGCAACTGGGACTACCGCTACAGCTGGATCCGGGACTCGACCTTCGCCCTGTGGGGCCTGTTCAGCCTCGGCTTCGACTGGGAGGCCAACGACTTCTTCTGGTTCATCGCCGACGTGGCCGAGCGGGACGATGAGCTGCAGGTCATGTACGGGGTCGACGGAGAGCGCGACCTCGAGGAGCGGACGCTGGATCACCTCCACGGCTACGACGGGGCCCGCCCCGTCCGCGTCGGCAACGGCGCCCACAACCAGCGCCAGCACGACGTGTGGGGGGCGATGCTCGACTCGGTCTACCTCCACACCCGCTCACGGGACCGGCTCGACGAGCGCCTCTGGCCCATCCTCTGCCGCCAGGTCGAGGCCGCCCTGACGCACTGGCGGGAGCCGGACCGGGGCATCTGGGAGGTACGGGGCGACCCCAAGCACTTCACCTCGTCCAAGATGATGTGCTGGGTGGCGGCCGACAGGGGGGCCCGCTTGGCCCGCATCCGGGAGGACTTCGAGCGGGCCGACCGCTGGCAGGCGGGCGCCGACGAGATCCACGCCGAGGTGTGCACCCGGGGCATCCAGAACGGCGTGTTCAGGCAGCACTACGACACCACCGCCCTGGACGCCTCGGTGCTGCTCATGCCCCTGGTGCGCTTCCTGCCCCCCGACGATCCCCGGGTACGGGCCACCGTGCTCGCCATCGCCGACGACCTGACGGTGGACGGGCTCGTCCTGCGCTACCAGGTCAAGGAGACCGACGACGGGCTGTCGGGAGAGGAGGGCAGCTTCACCATCTGCTCGTTCTGGCTCGTGTCCGCCCTGGCCGAGATCGGCGAGCACATCCGGGCCCGCCAGCTGTGCGAGAAGCTGCTGTCCCTGGCCAGCCCCCTCGAGCTCTACGCCGAGGAGCTGGACCCCCACAGCGGGCGCCACCTGGGCAACTTCCCCCAGGCCTTCACCCACCTGGCCCTCATCAACGCCGTGATGCACGTGATCAAGGCCGAGGAGGGGGCCATGGCCAGTCCCTTCGTCCACCCCGCCATCTGAGCTCGGCCTGCGCCCCTCCCCGGGGCGGCGGCGGGCGTTAGCTTGGGGCATGCCCTTTGCCGACGTCGACGGTCAGGTCCTCTTCTACCAGGACTCGGGAGGCAGCGGCCCGGCCGTGGTGTTCAGCCACGGCTTCCTCATGGATCATGAGATGTTCGCCCCCCAGGTCGACGCCCTCGCCGACGAGTTCCGCTGCATCACCTGGGACGAGCGCGGCTTCGGACAGACCGGGGCCCAGGGACCCTTCACCTACTGGGACTCGGCGCGCGACTGTGTGGGTCTGCTCGACCACCTCGGGCTCGACGGAGCCGTGCTGGCCGGCATGTCCCAAGGTGGCTTCCTGTCCATGCGGGCCGCCCTCTCGGACCCGGACCGGGTCAGGGGCCTGGCCCTCATCGACACCCAGGCCGGCGTCGAGGCCGACGAGGCGCGCCCGGCCTACGAGGCCATGGCCCAGCAGTGGTCCACCCAGGGTCCCGACGACGCCCTGGCCGGGGCGGTCGCCTCCATCATCATGAGCCCGGGCTACGACCACTCGGCCTGGGTGGCCAAGTGGAAGGCGCGGCCCCCCGGGTCGATCCTGGAGCCCTTCGCCACCCTGATGGGGCGAGACGACCTCACCCCCCGCCTGGGGGAGATCACCTGCCCGGCCATCGTCTTCCACGGCGACGCCGACGCCGCCATCCCCATGGGGCAGGCCGAGGCCCTGCAGCGGGAGCTGGGCAACTGCGTCGAGCTGGTGCGCATCCCCGGCGCAGGCCACGCCTCCAACCTCAGCCACCCCGAGGCCGTCAACGGGCCCCTGCGCGAGTTCCTGCGCAAGTTCGGCTGAGGCCTCCGACCGTACCGCCCGGTGCCCATGTCCATCTCTGGCGCGCCCGGGGAGGAGGGCCCTACGGTCGGCGTTCGCTCCGGCGGGACCGAAGGGAGGCGCGGGTGGCCGGTAACGAGCGGGGCAGGGTGAGGGTCGAGCCCGGGCACAAGCGGGTGCGGGCCTACCTGGCGGGCGAGCTGGTGGCCGACACCATCCGGCCCCTCCTGGTGTGGGAGGTCCCCTACTACCCGGCCTACTACTTCCCGGCCGCCGACGTGCGCGCCGCCCTGGTGCCCACCGGGGCCACCGAGCACTCCCCCAGCCGGGGCGACGCCGAGCTCTACGACGTGAAGGTCCCGCGTATGACCGCGGCGGCGGCGGCCCGCCGCTACCCGTCCTCTCCGATAGCCGAGCTGCGCGACGCCGTCCGCATCGACTGGCCGGCCATGGACGAGTGGCTGGAGGAGGACGAGCCCGTATACACCCATCCCCGCGATCCCTACTCCCGCGTCGACATCCTGGCCAGCTCCCGCCACGTGCGGGTCGTGGTGGACGGGGTTACCGTGGCCGACTCGCACCAGCCCAGGATCCTGTTCGAGACCGGGCTCCCACCTCGCTACTACCTGCCCTTGAGCGACCTGCGCCTCGACCTGCTCACCCCGTCGGCGACCGAGACCCACTGCCCCTACAAGGGCACCGCGACCTACTGGTCGCTCGACGCCGACGGCCGCCGCTACGACGACTTCGTGTGGACGTACCGGGCGCCGCTGCCCGAGAGTCAGAAGGTCGCGGGCCTGGCCTGCTTCTACAACGAGAAGGTGGACCTGTACGTGGACGGGGTGCTCCAGGAGCAACCCCGCACCAAGTGGACCGAGGAGGCTCGCGGGCAATGACCGACTACGGCAGGGCAGTCGAGTTCGGGTACTTCCCCGAGCCCAAGGCCGACGACATCCACCGGGTCATCGAGGAGGTCGTGCTGGCCGAGCAGCTCGGCCTCGACCTGGTCGGCATCCAGGACCACCCCTACCAGTCGCGCTACGTGGACTCCTGGGTCCTCCTGTCGACGCTGGCGGCCCGCACGTCCCGGATCCGGCTGTTCCCCGACGTGGCCAACCTGCCCCTGCGCCCGCCCGCGGTGCTGGCCAAGGCGGCCGCCTCCGTCGACCTGCTGAGCGGGGGGCGCTTCGAGCTGGGCCTGGGCGCGGGTGGCTTCTGGGACGCCATCGCGGCCATGGGGGGACCCCGGCGCTCCCCGGGCGAGGCCGTGGACGCCCTGGAGGAGGCCATCGCGGTGATGCGGCTCATGTGGAGCGGCGAACGGGCCGTGAGCTACGAGGGCCGCCACTACCGCATGCAGGGCGTGCACCCCGGCCCCACCCCGCCCCACCCCATCGGGGTGTGGGTGGGCGGCTCCGGTCCCCGCATGCTCGGACTCATCGGGCGGGTGGCCGACGGCTGGCTGCCTTCGTCTCCCTACATTCCGCCCGAGGATCTGGCCGAGCGTCAGGCCCGCATCGACGAGGCCGCGGTGGGCGCCGGCCGCGAGCCGCATGCCGTGCGCCGCATCTACAACATCTCCGGCCACATCACCGACAGCGGTGGCGGACCCTTCCTGGAAGGCCCGCCCAAGCAGTGGGTCGATGAGCTCACCGAGCTCGTCATCGAAGCGGGCATGGACACCTTCATCCTGTGGCCCTCGGGCTCGGTCACCGAGCAGCTGGAGCGCTTCAGCAACGAGGTCGTCCCCGCCGTGCGCGAGGCCGTGGCCACGGAGAGGTCGCACAAGGCCCGGGCCATGGCCGAGTCCCGGGACATCCTGGACACGGCCACGACCATCGCCGTGGTCGGGGCCTCCACCGATCCGGCCAAGGCCGCCTTCGCCATACCGCGGACCCTCCTCGGACTCGGCTTCCGCGTGATACCCGTCCACCCCACGGCCCGGTCCATCCACGGACGCCGGGCCTACCCCCGCCTGGCCGACATACCGGGGCCGGTCGACGTGGTGGACGTGTTCCGCCCCGTCGAGGAGGCCCCCGACGTCGCCCGCCAGGCCGTAGCCATCGGGGCCAAGGCGGTGTGGCTCCAGCTCGGCCTGCGATCGCCCGAGGCCCGACACATCGCCGAGACGGCGGGGCTCAGGTACGTCGACGACCTCTGCGTAGCGACCCGGGCCGTGGGCCTCGGCATCCGCAAGGTGCCCGAAGGCGCCTGAGCACGCCGGACGCCGGCCTCAGGCCGGGGCCGGGCGCGGGCCTCAGGCCCGGACCGGTATGAGCCCCTGGATCAGCACCGGGGAGTCGGGGGCGGGCACCCCGCCCGCGGGTTCGGAGGTCACCATGAGCTGGGTGACGGTGTCCTCCACCCGGAAGGCGGCGAAGACGGGAGTGGCGCCCAGCAGCCCGAGGGAGACGACCCGTCCCCCGGCCAGGCCCCACACCTGGTAGGTGCGGCCCCGGTCCAGCACGGGCAGGTCGGTGTCCACCAGGTAGGCCTCGCCCGTGAGGCGCAGCGCCACCTGGGCGGCCAGGCGGCCGTCGGCCGAGGTGAGGCGGACGTCGCGGTGGAGAGGATCGATGAGGGCTGCGGTGGCGGCCTGGGCCGCGGGGCTGGCCAGGATGGTCCGGCGCAGCGTGCCCACCCTGTGGTCGAGGCGGACGGTGGCCACGCTCAGCACGGCGACCGCGGCCGCCACCGCCGCCCCCAGGGCGGCGGCCACCCTCACCCTCATGGGCAGGCGGCGCCGGCCGCGGGGGCTACCGGGCCGCGGGGCCAGGGCGGCCGTGTCCGGCAGGGGGTCGTCGTCGAGGGCGGCGCTGATGCGGTCCCACACCCCGGCGGGGGCCTCGGCCCCCACGCTGGCCATGAGGGCGGCCGTCTCGCGATGGTTGGCCACCTCGGCCCGGCACCTGGGGCACTCCCGGAGATGGCGCTCCACGTCTCTGGCCTCGTCGTCTTCCACCGCGTCCAGGGCGTAGGCGCCGAGAAGGGACTGGAGCTCGTCGTGGGTCACGGCTCGGCTCCCGTCCCGGTCACGCCGTAGGTGACGAGGCGTACCTGCAGGCGACGCAGGCCGGTGCGGATGCGGCTCTTCACCGTGCCCTCGGGCTGGCCCAGGAGCGAGGCCACCTCACGGTAGGTGTGGCCGTCGAAGTAGGCCAGCTCGATGGCCCGGCGCTCCTCGGCCGGGAGCCGCACCAGGGCGTCCTTGACCCGCTCGGCCACGGCTAGGTCCCAGACCTCACGCTCCAGGTCGTAGCCGGCCTCGGCCGTGCTGCGGGCCTCGCGCTCCTCGCGCTTGCGCCGGGAGCTCTCGGACCGGAGGGCGTCGATGGCCCGGCCGTGGGCGTGGGCCAGGAGGAAGGCCCGCAGCGAGCCCCGATCGGGGTCAAAGCGGTCGGGCTGGCGCCAGAGGCGGAGGAAGACCTCCTGCACGACCTCCTCGGCCAGCGCGCCGTCGCTCAGCACCCGGCAGGCCAGGGCGTAGACGGCGCCGGCGTGACGGCGGTAGGCCTCGGCCAGGGCGTCCTCCCGCCACCGTCCGATGGCGACGACCAGCGCCGCGTCGCCCACATCTCGAACGTCGGCTCCCACCACCATGGGGTTCGGCGCCGGACGCCGGCCCGGATGACGCGACACGCCAGAGGGTACGACTCCCCGCCCGAGGGCGCCGCCGCTAGGCGGCTCGCCGGTAGCGGGAGACGGCCAGGGGGGCGAAAACGGCGATCAGGCCCACGGCCCAGGCCACCATCTGCACCACTGGTCGCAGGGTGGGGCCTCCCAGGACCAGGGCCCGCACCGCGTCCACCGTGATGGTGACGGGCTGGTGGGCGGCGAAGACCTGCAGCCAGCCCGGCATCGACTTCAGGGGCACGAAGGCCGACGACGCGAACACGAGGGGGGCCAGGAGCGGGAAGGCGGCCGCCTGGGCGCTCTCCGGGTTGGCCGTGGCCAGGCCGATGAGGGCGAACACCCAGGAGAGGGCGAAGCCGAACAGGAGCATGAGACCGACCGCGGCCAGAAGTCCGGCGGCGTTGGTGTGCACCCGGAAGCCGACGATGAAGCCGACCGACACCATGAGGGCGACGACGAGCACGTTGCGCACCACGTCGGCCGCCGTCCGTCCCGCCAGCACCGCCGAGCGGGCCATGGGCAGGGAGCGGAAGCGCTCGATGAGACCCGTCCCGAGGTCCTGGGCCAGACCCACGCCGGTGTTGATGGAGCCGAAGGCCACCGTCTGGGCGAATATCCCAGGCATGAGGTAGTCGACGTAGCGGACGCCCGGCACCCGTATGGCGCCACCGAACACGTAGCGGAACATGAGCACGAAGAGCACGGGCTGGATGGTGCTGAACACCAGGAGCTGGGGCACCCGCCTCAGCATGAGCAGGTTGCGCCAGGTGATGGCCATGGTGTCCGAGGCCGCCTTCACCAGGCTGGAGCGCTCGGTCGTGACGGGCACGGTTGCCGGGAAGGTCGTGGTCGTCATGCCGCACCTCGCTGGGCGCCGCGCCGCCGGGCCCGGCCGCGGTCGTTGGTATCCGGTGCAGCGCCGCCCGACGCTTCCGCCCGGCGGCCGGTGAGGGTCAGGAACACGTCGTCCAGGGTGGGCTCGCGTATGGCGACGGTCTCGGGCTCGAGGCGTTCCCGGTCGAGCAGGCGCACGATCTGGAGCAAGGCCCGGGCGCCGTCGTCCACGTTGACCTCGACGGCGGTGCCGTCCACGATCTCGGCCGGACCGAAGGGCTCGAGCAGGACCCGGGCCCGGGCCGCCGCGGCCGGATCGGCCAGTCCCACGTCGATGATGGTGGATCCCAGCCGGGCCTTGAGCTCGGGCGCGGTGCCCTCGGCCACCACCCGCCCGTTGTCGACCACGGCGATGCGGTCGGCCAGGCGGTCGGCCTCCTCCAGGTACTGGGTGGTGAGCAGGAGCGTCATGCCCTCGGCCACCAGCTCCTCTATGAGCTCCCACAGGTCGCCCCGGCCCTGGGGGTCGAGGCCGGTGGTGGGTTCGTCGAGGAACAGGACGGGCGGGCGGTGCACCAGGGCCACGGCCAGGTCGAGGCGCTTGCGCATGCCCCCCGAGTAGGTGCCCGCCACCCGGCCGGCGGCCGCGGTGAGGTCGAAGCGCTCGAGCAGCTCCTCACCCCGGGCCCGGGCCGAGGCCCGGGGCTGGCCGGTGAGCCAGCCCGCCAGCTTGAGGTTCTCCCGCGCCGTGAGGTGCTCGTCCACCGCCGCGTACTGGCCGGCCAGGCCCAGCGAGGCCCGCACCGCATGGGGCTCCCGGCCCACGTCCAGGCCCAGGACCCGGGCGTGCCCGCCGTCGGGCTGGAGGATGGTGGTGAGGATGCGCACGGTGGTGGTCTTGCCCGCTCCGTTGGGTCCGAGCAGCCCGAACACGGTGCCGGCGGGGACGGAGAGGTCGATGCCGTCCAGGGCCACCACCGAGCCGAAACGCTTGGTGAGCGACTCGACCTCGATGGCGGGGCCGTCGTGCGGCGCGTGGTTCGTCGTCATGGGCGTCACCCTCGCACCATTACTTGACCCCCGTCAAGAATATATGGTTGTGAACTGTGGCACAGATTGAAGTATTCGTCTTGGTGGCGTAGCGTGGAGCCATGAACGGGGATGACCGCCGCCGGGCGGCGGGCGAGGTGTGGCGGGCCCTGGTCGACCTGTGGACCCAGCGCAACCGCTGGGTCTGGGTGGCCAACGAGCTGGGCATCAGCCCCGGTCACGGCAAGGCCCTCATCTCCCTGAGCATCGATTCCCCCCCGCCCATGCGGGTGCTGGCCGACGAATTGCACTGCGACGCGTCGTTCGTGACCTCGATCGTGGACAAGCTGGAGGAACGGGGTTTCGTCGAACGCCGGCCCTCCCCCACCGACCGGCGGGTGAAGACGGTGGTGATCACCGAGGCGGGGCTCAAGGCCCGCGACCGCCTGGAGGCGGCCATGTACGAGCCCCCGCCTGAGCTGCTCGAGCTGCCCGACTCCGACATCCGTGCCCTCCGCGGCATCGTGGCCAAGCTCCCGGCCGCCCACTCCTGGCGCGGGCAGTGCGGGACAACCTCGGCCGACGGCGCGGCCCCCGGCTCCACCAAGAGCGCGTGAAGGCGGCCGTCTACCACAAGACGGGCCCTCCCGAGGTCTTCCGCTACGAGGACGTTCCCGACCCCGCCGTCTTCCCCGGCGGTGTGGTGATCGATGTGGAGGCCATCAGCATCGAGGGCGGCGACACCTTGAACCGGGCCGGCGGGCCCATGACGGCGACGCCCCACATCGTGGGCTACCAGTGCGCGGGGACCGTCGTCGAGGTGGGGGCGGGGGTGGAGGACCGTCACCGCGGCCAGCGCGTGGTCGCCACCATGATGTCTGGCTCCCACGCCGAGAGGGTCGCCGTCCCCGCCCTGGTCACCTGGCCCGTACCCGACGGCGCCGACATCGTGGCCGCGGCCTGCGTGCCCGTGGCCTTCGGCACGGCGGACGACTGCCTCTTCGAGTTCGGCCACCTCCGATCGGGCGAGACCGTGCTCATCCAGGCCGGGGCGGGAGGCGTGGGCTTGGCCGCCATCCAGCTGGCCAAGCGGGCCGGCGCCACCGTGCTCGCCACCGCGTCCAGCGACGAGCGGCTGGAGCGCCTGCGGCCCTTCGGCCTCGACCACGGCATCAACTACTCCCGCCCGGACTGGGTGGCGGCGGTGCGGGCCGCCTCTTCGGGCCGGGGCGTCGACCTGGTCGTCGACTCGGTGGGCGGTTCCGTCCTGGTCGGCAGCGTGCAGTGCCTCGCCTACCGGGGCCGGGCCATAACCGTGGGCAGCGCCGGACGCGACCCCACGCCCTTCGACACGTCCGTGCTGGCCATGGGCAACCACTCCCTCACCGGGGTGTTCCTCGGCGCCGAGATCGCCACCGAGCGGGCCAGGGCCATGATCGGCGGTCACGTAGAGGACGTGGCCGCCGGGAGCCTCCGCGTGGAGGTGGACCGGACCTATCCGCTGGCCGAGGCGGCCGCGGCCCACGCCTTCGTGGAGAGCCGTCAGGCGGTGGGCCGGGTCGTCCTCGTGCCCTAGTAACGCGAGAGGCCGGCTACACCCCTAGGCCAGACCCTTGGACTGCAGGTAGGCCTGGGCCACGGCCGTCGGGTCCTTCTTGGCCGTCTGGACCTGGTCGTCGAGGGCGATCAGATCGTCGGTGGTGAGGGTGCTGGAGAGCTTGTTCAGGGCGTCGGTCAGCTTCTTCTGGGCGATGTCGACTCGCACCTCGGGGATGACGTTGCCGGCCAGCTGGAAGTGCTTGTCGTCGTCGAGCACGGTGAAGTTCTTGGCCTTGATGGTGGAGTCGGCCGAGAACATGCGGCCCACCTGGACGTTGTTGTTGGCCAGGGCGTTGACCGTGAGCGGGCCGCCCGCGTCCAGAACCTTGAAATCCTTGAAGTGGATGCCGTAGATGTCCTGCAGACCCTTCAGGCAGGTGTCCCGGGTGGGGCACTCCGAGGGGCCGCCCATCACCAGGTTGGCGGCGACGGCCTTGAGGTCGGAGACGCTCTTCGGGCTGTACTTGGACTCCGTCGGCTGGTTGACCACCAGCACGTCCCCGTCCGTCGCGGGCGAGGGGTCGAGCACGGTGAGGTTCTGGCTCTTCAAGACGGTCTTGAGCTTGGACACCGTCTGGTCCAGGGGAAGCCCGCTCGTCGTCGACTTGTCCACGAAGTTGAGCAGGTTCCCGGCGTACTCGGGAACCAGGTTGATGTCGCCCGACTTCAGGGCGCCGCCGATGACCTCCCGGCTGCCGATGCTCTCTTTGACGGTCACGCTGTAGCCCGCCTTCTTGAGGACACCCTCGTAGAGGTGGGCGAGCATGACGTTCTCCGAGAAGTTGGCGGAGCCGATCTTGACGGGCGTTTTGGTGCTGGAGCTGGAGCCGCCTCCCGAGCCGCACGCTCCGGCCACAAGGGCCAAGGCGACGAGGCTCGCCCCGACGGCACCGACACGGCGCAACCGCATGGGTCTGCTTCCTTCCTGTCGTTGTTGCGGCAGGCGCTTCCCGCCACACCTGTGCCGGCTCACGCGTCAGGCCCCGCGCCCGCCGTGCCCGCGAGCGCGGCGGCTCCGGGGAGGGCGGATGCCTGACGGAGTCCGGCGGGAGTGAGGACGCGCTGGAGCGCCCCCAACCCGACCTCGGCGGCCAGCGACAAGACGACGACCAGCAGGGCCCCTCCCACCAGCTGCCCGCCGTCTTGTTGGCCGATGCCGTCGATGATGAAGCGTCCCAGTCCCCCCCAGGCCACGACCGCGGCCAGCGTGGCCGTGGCCACCACCTGGACGCCGGCGGTGCGTATGCCGGCCATGACCAGGGGGACGGCCATGGGCAGCTCGACCCGACGGAGGATCTGCCAGCCCGTCATGCCCATGCCCCGGGCCGCCTCTCGGGCGTCGGGATCGACCTCCCGTATGGCGACTGACGTGTTGGTGACGATGGGCGGGATGGCCAGGGCCAGGAGGGCGAGAAAGGCGGGCTGGGCCCCGATGCCGAGCACCTCCGCCCCCATGACCAGGATGGCGAAGCTGGGGATGGCCCGACCGATGTTGGCCAGGTTCACGCCGATCACCGCGCCCCGGCCGGTGTGGCCGATGGTCAGGCCCACCGGGAGGCTGATGACCAGGGCGGCGGCCACCACCGCCACCGACATGACGACGTGCTCCTCCAGGCGATGGGGTATGCCCGCCGTGCCCCGCCAGTGGGCCGCGGTCGTGTACCACCGGTACAGGTCCCGGAACGACAGCGTGATGGTGGCGGTCGCTCCCCCAGCCGTCATTGGACCCGCCGGCTCCGGGCCCAGGGGGTGGCCACCCGCTGCAGGCCGAGGAGGGTGACGTCGGCCACCACCGCCAGCGCCACCGACAGCACGGCCCCGACCGTGACCGGCGTCCGGTCGAAGTTGGTGAGCCCGCTGTAGATGAGCTGCCCCAGGCTGTTCTGGCCGATGAGGGCGGTGACGGTCACCAGGCCGATGGTCGTCACCGTGGCGATGCGGATGCCGGCCACGATGGCCGGTATGGCCAGGGGTAGGTCGATGCGAGCCAGCTGGCGCAGTGGCGTCATTCCCATGCCTCGGGCCGCCTCCCGGATCTCCGGCGGCACGGCCTCGAGGCCCGCCACCAGGTTGCGCACCAGGATGAGCAGGGTGTAGCTGACCAGCCCGATCTCAGCGGTGGTGCGGCTCAAGCCGGTGATGGGCACCAGCAGGGCAAAGAGGGCCAAGGCCGGAATCGTGTACAACACTCCCGCCAAGCCGAGGATGGGCGTCGTGAGCCGGCGGAACCGCCAGGCGACCAGTCCGAGGGGCAGCGAGATGAGCAAGCCGACCAACACGGCGATGGCCGTGAGCACGACATGCTGACGGAGGGCATCGAGGATGCGATGCGAGGATCCGGTCACGTAGCTCCACCGCAGCCACTGTTGGCCCACGTCGGCCAGGTATGCAGAGCCTTGCACCACGCCAAGACGCTACCCGGGCTCGGACCACTGGGAACGATCTAGCCTGAACCCGTACATGATCCGCCTGGACGAGGTCACCAAGCGCTACGGACCCGGACCTCCCGCGGTCGATCACCTGTCGCTGGACGTGGGCCAGGGTGAGGTGTGCGTCCTGGTCGGCCCGTCGGGCTGCGGGAAGACGACCACCATGAAGATGATCAACCGCCTGATCGAGCCGACCAGCGGCCGCATCTTCCTGGACGGCGACGATGTCACCCACACCGATCCCATCATGCTGCGCCGGCGCATCGGCTATGTCATCCAGAACGTGGGCCTCTTCCCCCATCAGACCATCGCCACCAACGTGGCGACCGTGCCCAGGTTGCTGGGTTGGGATCGCAAGCGCACGGCGACGCGCGTCGACGAGCTGCTCGAGTCGGTGGGCCTCGAGCCGGGCCAGTTCGCCAGGCGCTATCCGCACGAGCTGTCGGGCGGGCAGCGCCAGCGGGTGGGCGTGGCCCGGGCCCTGGCCGCCGACCCTCCGGTGCTGCTGATGGATGAGCCCTTCGGAGCCATCGACCCCATCACCAGGGGGCGGCTCCAGGTCGAGTTCCTGCGCCTCCAACAGGAGGTGCGAAAGACGATCGTGTTCGTCACCCACGACATCGAAGAGGCCGTGCATCTCGGCGACCGGGTCGCCATCCTCGCCCAGGGCGGGCACCTGGAGCAGTACGACACGCCGGCCAAGGTGCTGGGCAAGCCCGCCAGCTCCTTCGTAGCCGAGTTCGTGGGGGCCGACCGCGCCCTCAAGCGCCTGACCGTCACGGCCATCGACCCGCTCGAGCTCGAGCACCCGCCCGACGTGGCGCCGGGCGAGAACATGGCCGAGGTCAGGCAGAAGATGATCGACGCCGGAGCACCGTGGGCCGTCGTGGTCGGCGGCGACGGGCGCCTCCGCGGCTGGGTGGCGGCCGACACCGCGAGCGAGGGCACGGCGGGCGAGGTGGCCCAGCGCCTCCCGGCGTGGGTGGACAAGCACGCCAACCTGAAGCAGGCCTTCGCCGAGATGCTCCAGCACGACGCGGGATGGGTGGCCGTTCTCGACGGCAACCGCTACCTCGGCGTGCTGACGCCTGAGTCTCTGCACGCCGCCCTGCGCCGGTCCATCGCCGACCAGGACGGGTGACGCCTCGACAACCCGGAGGCGGCCGGGGCCCAGGCTCCAACAATCGATTTCACTTCGTCCGGTCGTCGTAGGCCCGAAAGGCGGGGAGGGCGGCCGAGGCAAGCAGCACGGCGGCGACGCACAGCACGCCGCCGGACACGACCGAGGCCCGCACCCCGAAGAGGGCGGCCACGGCCCCGGCCTCGGTGTTGCCCAGCAGGGGGCCCGACGTGTAGCTCACCATCTCGATCGAGGCCAGGCGGCCCCGGAGCGAGTCGGGGACGGTGCGATTCCACATGGTCATGCGGAAGATGCCGCTCACCATGTCGGCCCCCCCGGCCACCACCAGCCCGGCCAGGGCCAACCACAGCCGGCCGGCCAGCCCGAACACCACGATGGCCCCTCCCCAGAGCGTGGCCGCGGCGGCGATGGCCAGGCCGTGGCGGTGGACCCGACTGGTCCAGCCGCTGGTCACGGTGGCCAGGAAGGCCCCCGCCGGGGGGGCGGCGTAGAGGGCCCCCAGGGCGCCGGCACCGCCGTAGCGGGCGGCGATGGCCGGCAACAAGGCGATGGGCATGCCGAAGAACATGGCGGCCATGTCGATCACGTAGGTGCCTACGAGCTCCTGGCGGCTGCGGGCGTAGCGCAGCCCCTCCAGGACACGTCGGACGCTGGGACGCTCGGCGTCGGCGGGCGGCGGCACCGCGACCATGGCCGCCAGGGCGACGAGGGAGAGGGCGAAGGTGCCCACGTCGACGCCGAAGGTGGCGGGCAGGCCGGGGCCGGCGATGAGCAGCCCGGCCAGGGCCGGGCCCGCGATCATGGCCACCGTCCCCTGGAGCGACTCGATGGCTGCGGTCGAAGCCAGCTCGTGGGCGTCAACCAGGCGGGGGATGAGGGCGGCCAGCGCCGGCCTCTGGATCCCGTTGAGCCCGGCCATGACGCCGGCGATCACGAACAGGATCCACGTCCGGGGGCGGGCCAGGGCGGCGTTGACCAACAGGGCGACGGAGCACAGGGCCAGGGTCGCTTCCGTGCCCAGCACCAGGCGCCGCCGATCCGTCGCATCGGCCAGCGCGCCCCCCACGAAGGCCGAAGAGAGCAGGCAGGCCAGCTCCGCCGCGCCCAGCATCCCCACCGCCAGGGACGAGTGGGTGAGCCTGAACACCTGGTAGGGGATGCCCACGTAGGTGATCATCGAGCCGAAGAACGAGATGCCCCGGCTGATGGTGAGCAGGCGCAGGTCGCGGTGCCGGCGCAGCGGACCCAGGTCCACGGTCAGGGCCCGCCACCCCGTGCGGGGACTGTCGCCGTCGGGCGGCGCGGTGGCCGGCTCCGGGGGCGCGGGCCCCATGCGCTGGTCGGGGTCGGACACCGATCAGCAGGCTACGGGCCGGTTACGCCGCCGGACGGGGGTCCCCCCGCGCCGCCGCGGTGTGACTGCTCAGGCGCTGGGGCTGAGCGCCTCAGGCCGCCTTGACCGGCATGACCAGGGTCTCCATGGCCGCGGACTCGATCCGGGCCGAGAGCCACATCTCGTCCAGGGCCAGGCTCGAGTAGTGCCCGCCGCTGTGGTGAGGGGCGGCCTCCGCCGCCCACGTGGCGTAGGTGTGCCAGTCGCCGCAGTGCCGCCCGCAGCGGTGCCGTACGTGACCTTCCACGGCGGGGATCGGGTCAGGTCGGTGGAGCAACCTGTCGGTCTTGCCGGTTCTATGAAGGTGGTTTTTCACGTCGGCCCTCCCCGTGGGTTCCCCCTCAGCGTCGGTGCAACCAGGCCCCTCCGTAACCCAAGGCTCGGCCTGCTTCGGACAAGAACAGGCCAAGCGCTGGCCAACGAGCGCGAGGGCTCCCGGCCTCGGCGGCCTCACCCCCGCCGTTCGCCGAAGCGGTTCCAGCTGGTGAGGGACCCGGGCGGCCGTCGCGCCGCGTCCCCCCACCTGCCCTGGGGGTGGCCCAGGGGCAGCAGGGCGACGACGTCGTAACGTTCGGGGACACCGCAGAGCTCGCCCAGTTCGTCCTCGTAGACCCGGTACACGGTGGTGAGCACGGTGGCCAGGCCCCGGCCCCTGGCGGCCAGGATCAGGTTCTGCACCGCCGGATAGACCGACGCATAGGTCGGCCCACGTCCATCGGGCCTTCCTCGTCGCTCACGACCATGGAGATCCTGGGCATGAGCACGAGCACGAGAACCGGAACCCGTGACAGCTCGTGGGCCAGGTGGTCGCTCGCCCGCACGTTGCGCTCGTGGCCGCGGGCCGCGTCGGCCTCCTCGAACGGTGGAGTCACCTTGGCCACCGCCGGCGCGTAGCGCTCCCACGCCCTCAGGTACAGCTCGCCGATGGCCGACCTCAGGGCCGGGTCGGTGACCACCAGGAACTGGTAGGGCTGGATGTTGCCCCCGCTGGGGGCCTGCACCGCCGCCCGCAGGCAGGCCCACACGTCCTCCTCACCCACCGGCTCGTCGGTGAAGCGCCGCATGGCCCGCGTCGTCATGAGCGCCTCGTAGAGATCCATCACCGTCCCTGGAACCGGGGAGTCCGCTTCTCCCTCAGAGCGGCCAGGGCCTCGGCGTGATCGGCGCTGCCGAAGGTCACGACCTCGAGGGCGGTGGCCACGTCGAAGGCGGTGTTCAGAGCCCCCTTGACCAGCTTGTTCACCGCCTGCTTGGTGTACTGCACCGCCAGGGGCGCGCCCGCGGCCAGCCGTTGGGCGAAGGCGCTGGCCACCTCGTCCAGCTGGGCGTCGGGAACGGCCGCGTTCACCAGCCCCATGCGCTCCGCCTCCGCGGCGGGGACGGGGTCGCCGGTGAGGAGGTACTGCTTGGCCCGGGCCGGGCCCACGGCCAGGGGCCAGGCCACCGTCCCGCCGTCGCCGGCCACGATGCCGACCCGCACGTGCGGATCTCCGATGGTGGCCGACTCGGCCATGAAGATCACGTCGCACAGCAGGGCCAGGGAAGCTCCCAGCCCCATGGCCGGTCCGTTCAGCGCGCAGACGATGGGCAGGTGGACGTCGAGCAGGTCCCAGATCATCTGCTTGCCGTCCAGGCGCAGGTGCTCGAGGCGCTCGGGATCCTGCAGGGTGGCGAACCATCCCAAGTCGCCACCCGCGGAGAAGGCCCGCCCCGCGCCCGTCAGCAACACGGCCCGGGCCTCGCGCTCCTTCTGGAGCGCGGGGAACAGGGAGGACAGCTCGGCGTGCAGCAGATCGTCCACCGCGTTGAGGTCGCTGTCGGGACGGTCGAGCACCACCCGCAGCACCGCCCCTTGGCGCTCGAAGCGGATGGCCCGGAACTCCCCGTAGTTCACATCTGGCTCGTGTCGGTGGGCAGCCCCAGGGCCAGGCGCCCGAGCGGCTCGTAGGTCCGCTCGGCGACCATGCCGTGCTGGGTCGCCACGTGGACGTCGCGGAAAACCTTCTGCAGGGGGCTGGCGTCGTGGATAGAGGAGCCGCCGCCGGCGTGATAGGCGAGGTCGACGGCCGAGGCAGCCCGCCACGTGGCGTCGGTGGCGGCCAGGCGCAGGCGGCGGATGTGATCGTCACCCAACGAACCCCCGGCCGCGGCCGCCTCCCACGCCTCCGACACCACCTCGACCACGAAGGCCCGAGCCGAGCGCCACGCCGCCTCCCCCCTGGCCACCTGGGCCTGGACGACGGGCCGTTCGGCCAGGGTGCGTGAGCTCTGGACCGGCCGCTTGCCCCCGGCCAGGGCGACGAGCTCGTCCTGGGCCCGCCGGGCCAGACCGAGGGCCACGGCGCACACGCCCAGGGCCAGGGCGCTCAGGAGCGGGAAGCGATACAGGGGCCCGTCGATGAGAGGCCGCGCCCCCCGTAGCTGCACCCACCTCCCCTCGGGCACCAGGGCGTCGCTGACCTCGAAGTCCGTGCTCCCGGTTCCCCGCAGCCCCGCCACCCGCCAGGTGTCGAGCAGCTCCACCTGGCTGCGCTGGAAGAAGACGAAGGGGGCGACCAGCCCGTCGGGGCGGGGGGCCCGTTCGCCGCTGCCGTCGACGATCCAGCACCCCCCTCCGATCCAGGTGCAGTGGTTGGCGCCCGATCCCCACGCCCAGCGCCCGTTCACGAGCAGCCCTCCCTCCACGGGGACGGCCGCCCCCACCGGGAGGGCGTAGCCGCCCGTCACCGAGCCGGGATCGCCGTAGATCTCCCGGGCGAAGTCGGGCGGCAGCAGCGCCGCGGTGAGACCTGTGGTCGCCCCGATCATGGCGCACCAACCGGTGGAGCCGTCGTGGTAGGCGAGCCTCTCGATCACCTCGAGCACCTCGAGCAGGTGGGCCTCGCCCCCGCCGTAGCGCCGGGGGACGCACAGCCGGAAGACCCCCGCGCCCACGAGGGCGGCGGCCAGCTCATCCGGGAGGCGGCGGAGGCGCTCGGTCTCGGACGCCCGAGCGTCGGCCTGGCGTCCAAGCGCCTCGATGGTGCTCAGCACGGCCGCCAAGTATCGCGTCGTCCGCACGTGAAGACTGACAGTGCGGGGCGGCCGCCGCCGGGCTAGGGCCAAGCCTCTCCGGGAGTCCGCACGTGAAGACTCTCGCCCACACGCGGGGCCGCCGGGCCGGCCTTGGGGGCGCTCGTCGAGGCGCGACGGCTCGCGTGCGCATGCCCATCCGCGACCTCCTCGACGGTTCTCGAACTGGTGTTCGCTAGTCTAAGACGCGGGTGTGACACCCTCCCGGTTGACCTCGCCGACCAGCTCGATGAGCCCGGCCAGGGTGTCGAGCCGGGCGCCCAGGTCCTTGCCCGCCGGCGCGGCCCGCAGGGTGGTGACCCCTGCGTCCCGGTAGATCCGCAGCCGATCTTTGACCATGGCGGGTGGGCCCAACAGGTTGGTCTTGTGGCCGATCTCAACCGGGACCCGGTCGGCCGCCTCTTGCCGCCTGCCCTCCAGCCAGAGACGCTGGACCTCGGCCACCTCGTCGCCGAAGCCCTGGCGGTCGAAGGCGTCCTTGTAGAAGTTCTTGTCACGGGACCCCATGGCTCCGAAGGTGAAGCCGTAGCCGCGGGCGTGGCGCTTGGCCGCCTCATCGACGTCGTCGGTGAACTCGACGGAGACGGGCACCGTCAGGTCGAGGGCGGCGAGCGACCGCCCTGCCCTCTCGGCGCCGGTCCGAAGCTCGCCCAGGAAGACCTCGGCCGTCTCGGGGACGAAGGCGGTGCCGATCCAGCCGTCAGCCAGCTCCCCGGTCATGCGCAGGTTCGCCGGCCCGAGGGAGGCGACGTAGATGGGTATGTCCACCGGCGGGGCCGAGGAGCGGATGGCCCGACCAGCCCCGTCGGGCAGCGGCAGGCGGTATATCCGACCCCCGTGCTCGAGGCGCTCTCCCCGGGCGACGGTGCGGACGATCTCGATCGTCTCGCGCGTGCGCTGCACGGGTGACGCGAAGGGCACGCCGTGCCATCCCTCCATCACCTGGGGCCCGCTTGTTCCCAGGCCGAGGATGAACCGGCCGCCAGACAGGGCCTGAAGCGACATGGCCGACATGGCCAGCATGGCCGGGGTCCGTGCCCCGATCTGGGCGATACCCGTCCCGAGGCGGACCGAGGTCGTGCGCGCCGCCAGGAAGGCCAACGGCGTGAGGGCGTCGTGGCCCCAGGCCTCGGGAGCCCAGAGCGAGTGCAGGCCGAGGCGCTCGGCCTCGACGGCGAAGGAGACGGCCTGCTCGCTCGTGGCGTCAGCCCACATCCCCACCCGCAGCGTCATGTCGTCGTCGGACCTCTAGCCTGAGTCCGGTGCGGTACTCGGACTCGCCCAGCGTAGAGGTCGACATCCACATCGAGGCCGGCCCCGACCGGGTGTGGCCTCTGATCACCGACATCAACCTGCCAGCACGGTTCTCCACCGAGTTCCAGGGCGCCCGCTGGCTCGACGACTCGACCGGCGCCGCCCAGGGCGCCCGCTTCGCGGGCCGCAACCGCCACCAAGCCACCGGCGAGTGGGAGACGACCTGCACCGTGACCGCATGCGAGGCGGGCCGCGTCTTCGCGTGGGCCGTCGGCGACCCCGCCTTCCCCTCGGCCAGCTGGTCCTTCGAGCTCGAGCCCGACGGTCGAGGCAGCCGGCTACGCCAGCGGGCCCAGATGGGCCCGGCCCCGTCCGGTCTGACCCCCGCCATCGAGGCCATGCCCGACAAGGAGGAGCGCATCGTGGCCCGCCGCCTGGGCGAGTTCGAGGCCAACATGCTGGCCACCCTGGAGGGGATCAAGGCTCTGGCTGAGGGCGGGGGGAGCTCGGTGAGCGCCGAGAGCCGTTGATACGGAGCGGCCACGAGTCGCCAGGTCACGCGTCCGGGTACTCCCGGGGCCAAGGCAGGGAGAACCGGGCGCACAGCCGGGCCATGTCGGCGAGGTCGACGGGACCGGGCTCGTACCCACGGTGGTGGGCCAGCTGGAGCTCGGCCGAAAGGCAGCCCACCGCCCGCCCCTCGATGGTGCCCGTGGTGAAGCCCTCCACCGGGTAGGGACACGGCCCCCCGCCCGGTCCTGCCCCGTCCTGCCAGGCCGTGCCGTCATGGTCGAAGGTGACGGTGTGGAGGTCCACCTGGTGGCCGGCGCGGTCGCGCGCGACCAGCCGGGTAGGGCGCTCATCGAGGTGGCATCGGAACCCGTGGGGGTCGAGGGCGGCCAGCACCGCATCGGCCTCCGCCAACGGGACGACGAGGTCGATGTCGTCGTGGGGCCGCTGCTCCGCCCCCAGCAGGGCGTCGACGCCCCACCCGCCGTCGACCCAGCACCGGATACCGGCGACCTCGACGGCCCCGATGATGGCGATGGCGTCCCGAGCGCTGATCACGGCCCTGTCCGCCCCCATCGTGCCCGTCCGTCGCCCACCATGGTGCCGTGGACGGACCATCGGCTGGCGGCCCCGACCCCGAGGTGCTCGAGCGGGGCGGGCTGGCCCTTATGCCCCGCCGGTTCGCAGAGCGGGAGGCCAGGCTCTGGCTGGTGGCGGCGGGCGGTGAGCGGGCCGTGCTCCGCCGGCTCGATCCCGGCCTCTACCGGCCCGACGCGGCGACCATGGCCGACCGGGCTTGGCTGCATTCGTTCCTGACCCGCCTGGAAAGCACACGCTTCCCCGCGCCGAGGCCGGTGCCGGCCTTCGAGGGGACGAGCTGCATCGTGCATGCCGGCGCCGTCTGGGAGCTGCTCACCTTCCTGGATGGAGACGAGATCGGCTGGCGGCCGGGACCTCCGCTGGAGGCGATGGGTGCTCTTCTGGGCCGCTTGCACGACGCCACGGCCGGCGTCGCCACCCCGGTCCAGCGGCCGACGGCGCTTCCCCTCACCGAAGTCCCGGCGGTGCTCGAAGGCCCAGCGCCGCTGGCGGCTCTGGGTGCCGAGCTCGGCCGCCGGCTGCAAGAGAGTGGCCCCGCCGAGGGGACGCGCGCCGTCATCCACGGCGACTTCACCGCCCACAACGTCCTCGCCGCAGACCCGACCATGACGCCAACCGGTGTGATCGACTTCGGGCTCGCCCACGTGGAGGTGCCCTTGGCCGACGTCGGCTTCGGACTCTGGCGCAGCGGGCGTCCCCATCAGGGCGCGGCCATCATCGACGAGGCCAGGGCTCGCGACTTCGTCCGTGGCTATGGGGGCGTCCGCTCCGTCACCGAGGGCGAGGCGCGGGCCGTCCCCGTCCACATCCTGGGCCGTGGCCTGCAGATGATGGGCAAGCGCCTTCGTGCCGGACAGGTGCCCCATATACCGCCACTGGTGGAGTGGCTCCTGGTCAACTCGGATCGACTGGCCGAGGGCCTGGCCGCCGAGGTGCACCTCATGCGTTGAGCTGGGGTGGGCGATGCGGGAGAGGCCGGAGGCTGTTGCCGGCCCCTCCCGCACCATTGGGGAGATCGCTCATCGAGGCGCGGCTCAGGGGATGGTGGGGACCTGTCCTGCGCTCTCCTGGGCCTCTCGTGCCGCGCTTTCGCCAGCCTCATGGGTGGCGTCCTCGTTGGGATGGAAGGTGCCGCCCGGGGCGGCGGTGCTCGGGGCCGCGGCGCTCGGGGCCGACGGCGCGGTCGTCGTGGAGGTCGTCTGAGCCGTCGCTGCGCTTCCGGTGAACAGGTAGGCACCCAGGGCGCCGCCTGCGATCGTCGAGCCGACCATCGCGGTGGCGATGACGGCTTTTCGGATGGGGTTCATCTCTTCTTCTCCTCGTGGGTTGGGCTCGAACCGTTCGGACCCACCTGCAGATTGAGGTC
>Ga0209577_10000743_pt1 | contig 32537 bp, 26 predicted proteins | sample GraSoiAngelo_109_FD_185874 | JGI IMG/M metagenome (GOLD analysis project Ga0209577, IMG submission 185874) | Grasslands soil microbial communities from the Angelo Coastal Reserve, California, USA - 14_0903_12_20cm (SPAdes) (version 2) | ecosystem: Environmental > Terrestrial > Soil > Grasslands... | reverse complement strand
CTACCTGAAACGCCAACCTTCCAGCCGTACTGGGGAAAACCCGCCGTACGGATGATAGGGGGGACTGTGGAAACGGCGGCATCATTCGAAGCCCGATTCGCGCCACGGTCCTACCCGACCAGTTGAAGGCGGATGCAAGAAGCGACGAAGGAAAGGGAGATTGGCGATAAGCCTGACAACTCCCGAGTTGTTTCCAGAAGTTGCAGACCGCGTCACATGCAATGGCTACGGCTATTGCGTGAGCCTTCTCCGAGAGCCGGATGCCTGAAACGGGCCTGTCCGGTTCGACGAGCGGGATGTGGAAACGGAGCATGGTCCGGATAGTGAGGCACCGGCAGCCGAAAGGGCCGGCAACAGATAGGCCTAACCTAACCCACCGTGCCACATCTCGACTCTACAATCGTCCCCGTGGGCGCGCCACTTAGGAAAGGTCCAATAATCGCACCTGAGAAACACTTGGTAAGGCGTTACCACACTCGCCTTACACCATAGCTTTCAAATACCGCTTCGTTACTGATGATCGGTGTATGTTCCGCTTGAGACTGAGCAATCAGCATACGGTCAAATGGGTCCTTGTGAGGACCCGGTAAAAGACCGGCGCGAATACCATGTTCCGCAGAGATAGCCAGTAACTCAAACCCTTCGCGTTCAATTTGGCCGGAGAAGTCTGAGACTAGGTCCGCACCTATCGGCAGTTTGCCAAGTCGAACCTTGGTGGCGATTTCCCAGGACGAAGCAGCACTTACAATCAGCATGTTCTTAGTTTCCGCAATGATCTTTCGCGCAGAGCGCGTTAGGGCTGGATCGTCGGAAAGCCACCAGAGCAATGCATGCGTATCGAGTAATGCGCGCAACAGACTACCCCCAGCGCGAGAGTTCGCTCTCGGGAAGAGGCTCAAAGAATTCGAGGCCAACGCGCAACTTGCCCTTCAACGACCCTGGCTGGCGTTTGCCGTTAACCTCGCCGACCGGAACGAGCCGGGCTACTGGTTTTGACCCTCGTGCGATGATCACTTCCTCGCCCGCGGAAGCCTTTTCAATCAGCCGAGAAAGGTTTGTTTTGGCTTGGTGAATGGTGACAATGCTCATTGCGGCTCCTTAGCTAAGTTATCTTAGCTCACTGACGAGGTCTGTGCAACTCCCTAGAGCACTCGAGTGGGCCGCAGCGAACGCCAGAGTTCGGAAATCGTCCCCTAGCGCGTTGCTTTAGATCTCGCTTTTGCGGAAACGGCCAATCAGGTGATCGCATGCGCGGACCGTCACCGCCATCATGGTAAGCGTCGGGTTCTGGCACGCAGACGACACAAAGCTCGCTCCGTCCATCACAAATAAATTTTTCACGTCGTGGGCCTGGTTGAACGCATTGAGCACCGACTTCTTCGGATCGTTCCCCATGCGGGCTGTTCCCAGTTCGTGTATGGCCATTCCTGGCATTTCGACACCCGCTTGCACGCGGATATCTTTCGCGCCGGCCGCTTCCAACATTTCCGCCGCCGTGGCGCCGGCATCCTCCATGAGCGCAGCTTCGTTGTCGCCGTGCGTCATGCTAATGCGCAACGCAGGAATGCCCCAGGCATCTTTTAGATCGCGGTCGATCTCGATGTAATTGTCCCACCGGGCCAGCGATTCACCGAAAGCTCCGAGCGAAATCCCGTACTCGCCTTCTTTCACAGCCTTCTTGAGCGACGCTCCGTAGCCTTCGGCACTGAAGTTGAATCCAGCCTCGGCTCCGCCCTGGTAACCATAGCCACGTATGAACCGCGAATGCTTTTTGCTCGAAGGAGTGTTCCGGAAGCGAGGGACGTAAATCCCATTGGGACGTGCGGGCTCGTTCGCATTCGGAAGAGTTTTGAATTCTGGCAGACGACCAGACGCTCCTGCACCTACGACATGATCCATCAAATAATGGCCCAGCGCGCCGCTCGAATTCCCAAGTCCATTTGGATATTCCCGAGTGGACGAGTTCAGCAAGATGCGGGTGGATTCCAATGCCTGCGCGCAAAGGATCACCGTTTTTCCGCGGACCTCTTTAACTTGCCGCGTCAAGCGATCCACGTAGGTCACACCTCGCGTTTTGTTTGGCTCCGTGTCCATGTCCACATGGCTCACCACGGCGTTGGTAATCAGCGTGCAGTTGCCGGAAGCCAGCGCGTCCTTGACGGTCGTAAACGGGCTGCTGAAGTAAGAAAACGTGCTGCACCCGCGTTCGCAAGGCCCGCAATAATGGCAAGCGAGGCGTCCATTGTGATTTTGCGTCAGGATCGCCGTGCGCCCGATCGTGACCGTGTGCCCGAATTTCGCTTTGACGCGTTCTCTGAGCTGAACTTCTCCGCAGCTCATTTTCATTGGCGGGAGAAATTGCCCGTCGGGCAGCATCTCATCTCCCTCCGTCGCTCCGCTGATACCTACGTACCGCTCCACGATATCGTAATACGGTGCGAGATCGGCATAGCTAATCGGCCAGTCATCGCCATACCCGTCGCGGCTCGCCGCCTTAAAATCGTTATCGCTCAGCCTGTAACTCTGACGGCCCCAGACCAGCGATCGCCCACCGAGGATGCGCAGCCGTTGCCATGTAAATGGCTTGCCGGGCGGCGTGCTGTACGGATTCTCGAGGTCATTCACAAACCATTCGTAGTTGTATTCCATGCACGCGTAGCACTGCTTTTGCACCGGCCGCGTGCGCACCACCTCCGGCGAGTGATCGCGGTATTTCAGCTTGTAAGACGGCATGTGCTCAGTAAACTCTTTCGGACTTACTGCGCGCCCTGCTTCGAGCAACGCAACTTTCAGCCCCGCCTCCGCAAGTTGTTTCGCGGCCCAGCCGCCGGTGGCTCCCGATCCCACAACCAGCACATCGTAAGTTGTCTGCAAAGGGTCTTGTGCCATGTTGGTCCCGCTCACTTGTGATCCCCTTCTGGATGTTCGCAGCCTTGATAAGGGCCGTGCGCAAACGCTCCGTCCCACCCCAGTTCTTTCTCGCCGATCTGCGAGCTGTAGTACGCACTCATGATGCGCCCCTTGAGCGCTTCAAAATGACCGTGCCCCGGATCGGCCACGGCACCCGTATCGCCAGCCCATCCGCCTCCGATGCGCGGATACGCCAGCCCATGCAACAGAATATCTTGGTCTTCCCGCGACAGATACCGAAACGCCGCTTTGAATCGCCGCATGCTTTCGCCATCCACATATCCCAGCGAATTCAAAAACGCTCGTTGCGTCTCGCGCGTCTCGGCAGCCAGCACAAGATCGATATAGCGATTCACCAGCGCTTCCTTAGCGCCGGGAGTATCCGTCGCTGGGATAATCAAGTCGCTGAGCACAATCAGCGTTTCATTCTGATGCTCATCCAAGAAAAGTGGCTTCCATCCTGGCGCCGCAAGGTCTTTCGAGGCGTCCACACCGCGTTGCGCCGGCGTCAACTCGGATGGCTGCTGCGCCGCACTCTGCGCCGTAGCAAGCGAAGGCCGCAACGCGGCAGCGGCACCCGCAAGAACACTGCAACGAATCAAATCGCGTCGTTTCATGAAAACTCCTCGGCCCCAAGCCGCCGTTTTCGCCAAGCTGCTCGTTCGCGTGTCAATCTGCGCAAGCGCTGCGGATTCGCGATCGGACGAACCAACTTCGCGTTCCTGAGCACCGGGAAAGTCTACACCAAAGGGAACCGAAAGCTAGATGGCTAACCGGGAATATGGATCGATCGAAGGTCAGATCAACGATGGGATATTTGCAGCATGCGTACCCTCACTGCCTTGATCGCGGCATTGGTCCTTGCGCGGGGTGCAGCCGCGCAAAAGCCCGTATCCTTTCCCACCGAGGACGGAGGCAAAATCTACGCCGGTATTTATGAAGAGGGCGGCCGAGCCATCGTGCTGGCCCATGGCGGCGAGAGAATGCCGGCGTGCGGAGATTGGCTTCAATCCGTGCCCGCAAAACCGGTTCCGGACTTTGGTGTAGACTTGCTTTTTTTTGCGCTGCCTGCCTGGGTGCCTTGATCGACGGCGCGCGTGGACTCCCGGACAACAAGCTCCGGCTCGACTGTGATTTGTTTCCGGAATCGTTCCGATCCGTTGAGCTGGTTCAGAACGCATTGCGCCGCGATTCTGCCCATGTTCGACAAAGGCTGACGAATGGTCGTGAGCCTGGGGTTGTTGAACGCCGCTACCTTGATGTCATCAAAACCGATCACGGAGTCATCTCCCGGAACCCTGAGACCAAGATCTTGAAGCGCGCGAATGGCCCCGATGGCCGAAGTGTCATTGAAGGCCGCAAGGGCCGTGAACTTTCTGCCACCCGACAGACAGTTGCTGCATCACCGGGTACCCCAGCTCGGGTGAAGTAATGTCCCGGTCGAGTTGCACGGTTGTCTCCGGGCGGATCTCAATTCCAATTTTGCGCGCCCCATTGTTGCAATATGGGACGCAGAAACGCCAAAGTGGAATGCTTGCCAACTCGTGCGAATTGCCAAAGAGACTCAAGGAAAGCCGCAGACTAGCCAGACCAGCAGACCAGCTCCGCGACTTGTGCCCAAAGTCTGCTCTCAGTAGAATGTTTACTCTTCGTTTCCCACAGCTTTTCTTTTTTTGTTGACCGCTTAGCGGTCGCGGTTGGCAATGACGCTTAGCGGTCGCGCTCGACTGGCTTATACCGGAGTCGTACCGAATGGGGCAGCACTACGATATAATCGTCATCGGCGGCGGCCACAACGGCCTGGTCAACGCCGCGTATCTCGCCAAAGCAGGGAAGAAGGTCGTCGTTCTGGAACGACGCCACGTTCTTGGCGGCGCCGCCGTCACGGAAGAAATCATCCCCGGCTTCCTTTTTTCCGAATGTTCATACGTTGTCTCGCTCCTCCGTCCTGAAATCATTCGCGAACTCGATCTTCCCCGCCACGGCCTCGAAATCCTCCCGCTCGACGGCACCTTCTCTCCAATGCCCAGCGGCGACTATCTCTGGCGCGTCAACGACCACGCCAAGTCCATCCGCGACATTCGCCGCCACTCCCGCCTGGACGCCGAGGCCTACGACGAATTCTCGAAGATGATGACGCCCATGTGCCGCTTCGTGAAGCCCATGCTCTCGATGGTTCCGCCCGACCCCACTACGCTGAATCCCAAAGATCTCAAGCAACTTCACTTCCTGCTGCAGCGCTTCCGCGAACTTTCTTCCGACGAGCGCTACACCCTCGTTCAGCTCATGACCATGAGTTCCGCCGACTTCCTCGACCAGTGGTTTGAAACTGATGTCCTCAAGGCCACCATGTCTGCCTCCGGCATCATCGGCACATTCCTCGGCATTCGTTCACCCGGCACCGCCTATGTCCTCCTTCACCACTACATGGGAGAAATCGACGGCGCTTTCCGCTCGTGGGGTTTCAGCCGCGGAGGCACCGGCGCCATTTCGAACGCCATCGCGGATGCCGCGCGCGAAGCCGGCGTCGAAATCCGCACCAAAGCGCCCGTTGGCAAAATTCTCACAAAGAACGGCCGTGCCTGTGGCGTTGCCCTTCAGGATGGTGAAGAACTCTCCGCCGACGTCGTCTCCTCTAGCGTCGACCCGCACCTGACCTTCGAAAAATTTCTCGAGCCGGACGAGTTGCCCGCCGATTTTCTTGAAGGCGTCCGCCGCTACAAATTTCGCGGCTCCTCCGGCAAAGTCAATGTCGCCCTCGACGCGCTTCCCAATTTCAAATGTTTCCCGGGCCCGGGGGTGCATCTTCGCGGAGCAATTTCCATCTCTCCCAGTATGGACTACATGGAGCGAGCCTACGACGACGCCAAATACGGCCACTACTCGCGTCGCCCTTACATTGACATGGTCATCCCCAGCCTCACCGATCCCAGCATCGCGCCTCCCGGCAAACACGTTCTCTCTTGCTTCGTACAATACGCGCCCTACAAACTTGCCGAAGGCACCTGGGACGATCAAAAAGAAGCCTTCGGCGATAACGTTATCAACACCGTCGCGGAATACGCGCCCAACATCAAGGACATCATTATTGGCCGCCAGGTGCTCACCCCGCTCGATCTCGAGCGCGAATTTGGCCTTACCCAGGGCAACATTTTTCAAGGTGAGCTTTCTCTCGAGCAGCTTTTCTTTCTGCGTCCCGTCGCCGGCTGGGCCTACTACCGCACCCCTATTCGCAACCTTTATATGTGTGGCTCCGCTACACACCCCGGTGGCGGCATCATGGGCGCAAACGGCCGCATCGCCAGCCAGGTCATCCTTAAAGAATGGAAAGCCGGTTCTTCGCGCTCTACCCCGACCGCTTCAAAGGCGGCCAACTGACCATGCCCATCGGACAGCGCGTAGTCCTCATCGGCGGCGGGCACAACGCTCTGGTCACCGCATTCTATCTCGCCAAGGGCGGCTTCAAGCCGCTTGTTCTCGAACGCCGCGAAATGGTCGGTGGCGGCGCCATCACCGAAGAATTTCATCCCGGCTTCCTCGTTTCCACTTTGGCGCATACACTCGGTCCACTCCGCGCTGACATTGCCCGCGATCTGCAACTCGATAAATTCGATTGTGAGATTTTCTCTCCCGACCCGCGCGTCTTCGCGCCAACGCCCGATGGGAAGGCGCTCTTTTTCTACGACGATGTCGCCAAGACCGCCACTGCCATCGGTAACTTCTCGGCCAAAGACTCTTCGAAATATGCACAATTCGCTGGGTCGCTCGAAGAGACCGCCAGCTTCTTCACGCAACTCACTTCGATCACGCCTCCCGCGATCGACAAGCCCACTCCGGAAGATCTTTGGAATCTCCTGAAAACTGGCCGCAGCTTTCGCAGCCTTGGAAAAACCGGCATGTTCGATCTTTTCCGCTGGGGTCCCATGGCCGTCGCGGACTTCGTCGCCGAATTCTTCGAAACAGAATTGCTTCGTGCCGTCATCGCCGCTCGCGGCATCTTTGGCACCGCTCTCGGCCCTTGGTCGGCCGGTTCGACCGCCGTCCTTCTTCTGCGCGCCGCTGCCGACGCCCATCCTGTAGGCTCTGCCGCGTTTTCGCGCGGCGGACTTGGCTCCTTCACGCACGCGCTCGCAGGATCGGCAAAACAGGCTGGCGCTGAAATCCGCACCGATGCAGAAGTGCAGCATATCCGCATCAAAGACGGCGCTGTCACCGGCATCGTTCTCACCGACGGCGAAGAAATCGCCGTTGAAGCCGTCGTCTCCGGCGTCGACCCCAAACGCACCTTCTTCCATCTCGTCGATCCCTCGCAGCTCGATCCCACCTTCGCCAACCGCATGAAAAATTTCCGCGCGAATGGTAGCATCGCCAAGGTCAATCTCGCCCTCGGTGGGCTGCCAGCGTTTCCAGCGCTTGCCGACTACGAGAGTTATCTTAAAGCCCTATCCGGCCGCATCCACATCGGCCCGGAAATTGACTACCTCGAACGCACCTTCGATGCTTCCAAGTACGGCGAATTATCGAAAGCCCCCTGGCTCGACGTCACTATTCCCACGATTCTCGATCCCTCGCTCGCTCCTGATGGCCAACACGTTCTCTCCGCCTACGTTCAATTCGCGCCATTCAAGCTGAAAGAAGGGAACTGGGATGACCGCCGCAAGGAACTCGGCGACACCGTCATCAGAACTCTCGCCAAATACGCGCCCAATCTGCCCAGCATGGTCGAGGCCATTCAGGTCATCACGCCCAAGGATCTCGAAACATCCTACGGTTTTACCGGCGGCCACATTTTCCACGGCGAGCTCGCCCTCGATCAGCTTTTTACCATGCGTCCAGTCCTGGACTGGGCGCGTTACAAAACGCCCATCCGCGGCCTGTTTCTCTGCGGTTCCGGCACGCATCCCGGCAACGGCCTGACCGGGGCTTCCGGCGCCAATGCCGCCCGCGAAATCATCCACGCCCTCCGATGACTGCTATCCTCTCCTTTGTGCTGCCGCAGCATGCTGCACCCGCACTTGTGGAAGCGCAAGAATCATGACCTCGATAGACCGCAAAAAGCTGAAAGATCTCATGACCCGCGAAGAGCACCGCTTCTTCGCCGATCACCCCAAATCCGCTGCTCTCTACCAACGCGCCCAATCCTGCCTCCTTGGCGGCGTCCCCATGAACTGGATGAAAAAATGGGCCGGCGCTTTCCCCATCTTCGTTAAGTCTGCCAAGGGCGCGCACTTCACCGACGTCGATGGCCGCGAATACATTGACCTCTGCCTCGGCGACACCGGCGCCATGACCGGCCACTCTCCCGAAATCGTCGCTGAGGCTGTCGCGCGACGCGTCAAAGAAGGCATCACCCTCATGCTTCCCACCGAAGATGCGCTCTGGGTCGGCGAAGATCTCAAGCGCCGCTTTGGGCTGCCATACTGGCAGTTCACGCTCACTGCCACTGACGCCAACCGGTTCTCCATTCGAATCGCGCGCGAAATCACCCAACGTTCGAAAGTCCTGGTCTTCCACTACTGCTACCACGGCACCGTCGACGAATCCTTCGCCACGCTCGAAAACGGCGTCGTCGGCCCGCGCCGCGGCAACGTCGGCCCGCCTGTCAACCCAGCCGAAACCACGCGCGTCGTCGAATTCAACGATCTCAACGATCTCGAAGACGCCCTCAAGCATCACGATGTCGCCTGCGTCCTCGCCGAACCCGCCATGACCAACGCCGGCATCATTCTCCCTGACGAGGGCTACTGGGTTGACGCCCGCGAACTCGCGCGCCGCTACGGCTCACTCCTCATCGCCGACGAAACTCATACCATTTGCGCCGGCCCCGGCGGCTGCACCGCCGAATGGAAACTCGATCCCGACATGCTCGTCTTCGGGAAAGCCATCGGCAGCGGCATTCCCAGCGCCACCTTCGGCGTCTCCGAAGAAGTCGCCCAGCGCATCTCTGCTCGCATTCATCTCGAAGACTGCGACGTAGGTGGCATCGGCGGCACGCTCGCAGGCAATGCACTCTCCCTCGCCGCCATGCGTGCCACGCTCGAGCATATCCTCACGCCCGCGGCGTTCGAACGCATGATCCCCCTCGCTAAGCGCTTCAATGATGGCGTCGCCAATGAAATTCGCGCGCGCCATCTTCCTTGGAACGTAATCCAGCTCGGCGCCCGCGCCGAATACACCTTCGCCGCCAAACCTCCGCGCAACGGCGGCGAATCCGCCGCTGCCTCCGATTTCGAACTCGAGCGCTTCCTTCACCTCTACGCTCTCAACCGCGGCGTGCTCCTCACTCCGTTCCACAACATGGCGCTAATGTGTCCCGCCACCACCGAAGCCGACATCGATGCCCACACCAAAGTCTTTGCCGCCGCTACCCAAGAACCTAGTTCCTAGGTGTCATAGTCACTCATGGCTGTGTGCTTTTCCGGCATGATTCCCCCGACCTGTCTACTGCACGGAAAGCTCTTTTGCTCTCGGCATTGATTGCACGTTGCCTAGGCTAACGGTGATGTTCCTAAGCGGCCCGCAAAATCACGCGCAAAATCCCATGCGCCCCTAACTTCCGAAGCGAAGAATCCATATCTGGGCCTTCGCAACCAAATCCTGCAACTGAAACCCGAAAAGATCGGATTGGCTGTACCTCCCAGACCGACAGAACCATGGGCCGCAGTCAGGGGCTGGGGAGTCACAAATGGCACTGCCACGGTCGTCCCCATTTCGGCCGCAGCAGAGTCTCAGTCCCAGATGTGGCCACGGACACCTACCCGCTAGCTCAGCGAAGGCCAAGTTACTTTTTGCGTGTTTACGGACGCAGGAGTAATCGCCGCGAGCGCCCCCTCAAGGAGAATTGAATTCGCATCGCCACCTGCTACCACGGCTGGGCGACGCCGCGCAGGAGGTCATTGCGCAATATCGCCTCATCGAGAAAAGCAAATGACGGTCGCCCTCCCGCTGCCAATCGCACTTACCCAGGTAGGGCCGCACCCGAGGAACTGGGGCGAGCTCTAGGCTGTATTACATCCATGTTCTGTTTTAATCTCCAGACGCAATGGCGCTAAAACCAACATTCCTTCCCACCCCATCCGACTTCCGTGCCTGGCTCGAAGCCCACCACGACAAATTTCAGGAACTATTCGTCGGCTTCCACAAGAAAAGTTCCGGAAGGCCCAGCATCACCTGGCCGGTATCCGTGGACGCCGCGCTCTGCTTCGGCTGGATCGACGGCGTTCGCAAGAGCATCGACGAAACCAGCTACATGATTCGCTTCACTCCCCGCAGGCCCAACGGCACCTGGAGCGCCATTAACATCAAACGCCTCCAGCAGCTCAAAAAAATGGGTCTAATGCATCCGGCAGGTATCAAAGCCGTTGCCGCTCGTAGCGCAAAAAAGTCTGGCATCTACGCTTACGAACAACGGCCCAGTTCACTCGTGAACAGGAGAAGCAGTTTCGCGCAAACAAGGCAGCCTGGGAATTCTTCCGTTCTCAAGCCCCTTGGTACCAAAGGGTGGCAACCTATTGGGTCATCAGCGCAAAAAAGGAAGAAACAAAGCTCAACGGCTTTCCGTGCTCATCGACCATTCACGGAATCGGCGCACTCTTCCACAGCTTACGCGCGTGAAGAAGAAGTGACTTTGTCGCGCGTCATGTAGAATAGGGAGGGTCAACCAACAGAGGTGAGCGTCGATGTCTTCAGACTATCTGCTCAAGACCGAGCCCTTCCAATATTCCTTCGCCGATCTCCAGCGCGACAAAGTCACGGTGTGGGACGGTGTCTCGAACCCAACGGCCCTAAAAAATCTTCGCGAGATGACTGCCGGTGCGCGGCTCATCATTTACGAAACCGGAGATCGCAAGAGCGCCGTGGGCACCGCCTCCGTCGTCTCCGTGGACGCCTCCAATCCCAAAAATCCGGCCGTCAAGATCAAAGCAGAAAAAGCGCTCGCAAAGCCGATATCCTTAGCTCAAATCAAATCCAACAAACTCTTCGCTGATTCTCCGCTCGTCCGCATCGGCCGCCTCTCCGTCGTGCCCCTGACCAAACCCCAATTCAATTTCCTGGCAGGCAGCTGATCCCGTCCATCCGTGCGTCGCGGATGATCCAGAAATTCCTCAAATAAGTTGGAAGCATTGTTCTAGCCGACTCTGGGCTTACGCGGGCGAGAAAGGAAACGGTCTGCCTCCATGGAAACCGGCAGCGGCCGCAATCAGATTCTGATCAGTGTTCGGTGTCCTCGGGAGAATGCAAAACTTTCTGGCGCGGATCAGGCAATTGAATCGTTTGTTCCGGTGACATCACCCATCCAGGCATTTCATTGATGGCGTTGCGCAGATGTTCTTCCGGCGCCTCAACCAGCATCATTCGGGGAGAAGACGAGTCAATGACGCGCGCCCCGGGCAAGGCTCTGATACGACTGAGGTCCGTCTCTTGGGCCGGACCAGTTCCTCGAAAGCGCACAATAAATCGTGGCATACTTGCCCCCAGCCAAGCATAGCACCTTCTCTCGCCCGCGGCGGGGTTAGCTCAGCAGCCCCCTTCCCTCAAACGTGGTTCCCAGCCCCAGAGTTTTTGCCGCTTGCATCAGGAATTGTGCCAGCGCGTCCGAACGGGCGGAGTTTCGCGGCATCCCAAGAATCTGCTTCTGCCCCGCCAACATCCGCGCCGCCGCTCCCGTGACTGCCGGGCAGGCCATCGAAGTTCCGTCCATCACCGCATAGCCATTCGGAAACGTTGAGATGATCCCGACGCCCGGGCCCGTAAATGCGATTTCTAGTCCCACGTTTGAGAATGCGGCGATGAAGTACTTGGGATCGGAAGTCGCAAGAGGCGCCATCTCGTCTCCGACTTCCGCTGTACCCGCAGGATACGTGCCCTTCCGGCCGAGCGCCGACACCGCGATCGACAATGGGTCGGAAGCAGGGAAGCTCACCGGCTGCCGGCCGTCATTGCCCGCAGCCACAATCACCAGACTGCCCGCCGCTCGCGCATCGGCGACCGCGGCTTTCGTCGCTTCGTCCGCCGCTCCGCCTCCCAGGCTCATATTGATCAGATCGCATTGATCCTGAACCGCCGCATCCACGCCTTTCGCAATCGCGTAATTCGTGGCCCCTTTGGCTCCCTTTCCGAACACACGGTAACTCCGCAGTTTCACGCTGGGAGCTATTCCGCGAACACCATGCGGTGGCGTTCCGTGGCCTGCGATAATGCCTCCGACGTGCGTTCCGTGCCCCTCTCCGTTGTCCCCGAAGTCACTGGGATTCTCCCCTACCACGGTATTCTGTCCGCCCACGATGGTAAGGTCGGGATGATTGGCGATTCCCGTATCCACCACCCCGACTGTTAGCCCTGTCCCGTCGGTCAGCGCAACATTGGGGTAAATAAATTTCAGCTCGTCGGTGTACCCCAGGTCGATCTTCAGCAGTTGAAATTTCGCTCCCGTTTTCAGTGTGACATTCTGCTGCAATCCATTCCAGAAGCCGCTCGTTGCGTATAGATAGAGACGCTCGATTTTCTTCTTCGCCGCGCCCAGCGCCAGCGATACCTGGCCCTTGGCGTTGGTCACCCCCTCGGCGCCGGCCTTGTTCGCGAAATCCGTGAAGGCCACAACGGTGACCCCCGCGATCGGTGACTGATTCGCAGCGGAGACAATCCGAATCGAGATACTCTTCGCAGCGTTCACTCGCGCCACGGCAGTGGCAACAGCCCTCCTTGGCGCTACCGCCGGATAGTAGTAAACCACTGGCACGATCCTAAGTCCCGGATTCGCGGCCCGCAACGCCGAGACATCGTCGGGAAGCATCTCGACTAGCTTTGCGCCGTCTTCATGAATCGAATCGAGCACTCGCATCTTCTCTATCAAATGTTCAATCCCTTGCGGAGCCGCCATTTTTGGGGCTACTAGCGTTTGGTTCAGACTCAACAAAAAATTCGCTACGCGCGGGCTCGAATGCGGCTGAGTTGCCCGCAGCCCGCGCGTCGGCAATACTACAAATTGCTGCACCACCCGCTTCGTCGTTTTGGCCATGGAAGAAACTCCTCAGTATTCATTCGAATTTCTGGAGAGCCTCGGCGACCCAGCGGGGAGTCCCTTGGCGCGGAAAACTACTAGTCCATGCGCTGTCCGGATCGAGACCTTAGCTCCGACGTGACCGGAATCATTTTCGGCTGGTCAGCTTATAGCAGGGTTTTATAATCTGGGCAAGACACTTATCCCTTATCTCCCCTATCCCCTTATCCAGCCATCGGGGCTCCTCCAATCTGTAGCCGCGCGCCGTCGTTTGTTCGCGCATGGTCGCCCGCCCTGGGCCTGCGCCCACCCCGATCCGGTCCTTGTGGCGAATTTTTTTCTCTGTTCTTAGTGCACGCGGAATCGGCTATATTTTGCGGGCGGCTCTCGGCCACCTGGCGACCGAGCTTGCCGTACTGGAGATTTCCATGAAACGCGACATCTTCATTTTATTCTTGTTGGTGGCCACTGCTCTATCCGCCCAGCAACCTTCAGAAATCCGTTTCCAATCTGTCCCCGACTTCCTGAAGCTTCCGCCTGACCTTCATCTCGGTGAAGCCACCGGCGTCGCCGTCAATTCGAAGGGCCACATCTTCGTCTTCACGCGCGGCAATACCACCGGTCCCGCCTACGGCGCGAGCGCTGCGCAACTCCTCGAGTTCACCGCTGACGGAAAATTCCTCCGCGAGATCGGCCACCATCTCTACGCCTGGTCCTTCGCCCACACCGTCAAGGTCGATAGGGACGACAACATTTGGGTTACCGACAAAGGCTCCGACATGGTCATCAAGTTCAATCCGGAAGGTCGCGTCGTTATGGTCTTTGGCCGCAAGCAGGAAGCTTCCGACGAAGGCACTGAACCGCTCAGGCATGTCAAGCCGCCGCTTCCTCCCGTCGATGGAATGTTCCGTCAAGTTACCGACGTCGCGTGGGACGCCGCCGGGAACACCTACATCAGCGACGGCTACGTGAATTCGCGCATCGCCAAAGTCGACAAGGACGGCAATTGGCTCAAGTCCTGGGGCGAACCGGGTGACCAGCCAGGCCAGTTCAACACCCCGCACAGCATCGCCGTCGATGCACACGACAACATCTACGTCGCCGATCGTGGCAACCGCCGCATCCAGGTCTTCGACACCAGTGGAAAATTTCTCCGCCAGTTCACGGTCGATGTTCCCGTCAATCCCAACGCCCGCCCCGCCATCGGCAACAAACCCACCGCCACCACTGGCAGCATGGCTCCCGGTGCGCCCTGGGCCATTTGCATCACGCCCGGGCCAAACCAAATCCTCTACAGCTCCGATGGTTTCCCGGGACGCATCTACAAACTCTCTCTCGACGGAAAAGTTCTCGGCGTCTTCGGAAAATCGGGCAAACAGCTCGGGCAATTCGGCTGGGTTCACGAAATCGCCTGCCCATCCGAAAACGAACTCTATGTTGCCGAACTTGTAAATTGGCGCGTCCAGAAAATAATTCTGGAGGTATCACACTAGCTCCCGCTTGCCGGGAACGACATCGGCAAGCTCGGGTTTTATGCCAAGCGCCGCAAGTGTGTTACCCTGTCCTCCCGCGCCTGAATCTTCGCCCTCGTATTTGCAAGAGGCTCTTCTTCCGATTCAAGCTGTCGCACGCAAACTCGAAATTCCAGAAAAATATTTTGAACAACTGGGATCAAGTGACATGCTGCTGCTGTGGTTCGATCGTGCTGCCCTTTGGGACAGCTTGCACCGCGCTGTACGTCTGTACTATGGCCAGCGGGCTTGCCGGTTGCAAGAATAAAGAGCTGTCTGGGCCGTCGCGTGGACGGTTCAATGCAGCCTGAGCATTATCTGGGGATGCGTCGCCCCGCGGCGCACGGGGGACAATCCTATGGTGGCTTCCGCAATGGGCACCCGTCATTCGACCATCTCGTCGCCGGCGAGCCCTTCGACAACGCCTCGGGCAAGCGCTCAGACCTCTCCAATGAAGAATCCAGTAGCTCACGAAGTGCCGGTGCTCGCGACCGGCGCGCGCCCGGGAGAAGGTTGCGGCCAGCGGAAGCTGTTCGCGGAACAGGCGAGCACGGTTCTGGCCTTTGAGAATGGCGGAGTGATTCGGCTCTCCGCAGCGGTGGGCGTCGGACAGTTGCTGTTGCTTACCAACATAGGAACCAGGCACGAGGTCGTGGCGCAGGTGATACGCAAGCGCGACTTCCGGCCGACGAGTTGTTACATCGAAGTGGAATTCAGTGAGCCCTCGCCCGGATTCTGGGGCATCGAGTTTCCTGAAATGCCGGAACCCGCGCGAGCAAACGCGCAGCAAAGAGAAGCGGCCGAGTTCGTGCATGAAGTGGAAGCCATCGCTGACGAACCAAGAACGCCGGCACGCGCTCCCAGCGCGCTCGAAGTCGCAGCGTTGAAGCGGGAAGTCGAGGCGCTGCGCGTGCAACTGAAATCGTTGCAAACGCAGACTGGGGCAGGGAATTCATCCGCGCCCGCGGCGACTCCTGATGCTCCCACAAGCGTCGCCGTCACTGCTCCTCTTGTGTCTGAGGAACTGCCGATAGATGGTGCTGAGACCGCATTTTCCGAAAAGGATCTCTTGCCGAAGCCGGCGCTTGACTCTGAGGAGGCACGGGCATCGGCCAAGCGTCGTTCGAAACTCAAGCTGAAAGTCGCCACGGGCGGCCGATCGGCAGCGCTGCGCATCGGTTTACTTTCCGCAGCGCTATTGCTCGTCGCGGCGAACGCAGCGTGGTACCAACATCGGCTATCGTGGCTGCCCCAGCCAAAAAAATTTTCTGCCAGCGTGGCCTCAAGCATCGCCGCTCGCCCTGGTCCTACTGTGAGCTCCGCGCCGCAGCAGGCCGCGGACCCACATTCCAATTCCGGCACGACAACACCGGCCAGCGCCGCTGCTGCGCCTAAGCCCAGTGCCGCTTCGCAGGACAGGGCGCAACTAGCGCCTGCGGGAAGGGCGGCGCCTTCCAAACTCGCCGTGCGCGTAACGCCCGCACCCGGTAACGCCGCTCTGAACGCGGCGACGGCGCAAGAAAAATCCGTGGTTGTCGCCGCCGCGGGGAAGCGTTCCGGGTTGCGTCCATCGAGCGAAGCCGCTCCGGATTCGGCGGCGCCTTCTTCCGAGGAAGCACTTATCGTCCCGCCGAAACTGATCAAGTCGGTCCGTGCGATTGCTCCGCCGGATGCCTTGCGGGACTTTGTTACCGGCAACGTGACGCTGGACGCTGTCGTGGACCCCTCGGGACAAGTGAAATCGATGAAGGTGCTTTCCGGACCGGCTTCTTTTCACACCGCCGCCATGGAGGCCCTCAAGCAGTACCGTTACGAACCAGCCACACAGAGGGGCAAGCCCGTAGCGGCACACATTACCGTCACGATCAAATTCTGGTTCGAGCCATAACCCGCCTGATGGATGACCCAAGCGTCCACGCATGCAGCGGCGACTTCATGCAGCCATCCTCTCGCTGTGGGGCGCATACTTCGCGTTGCACTCTTGAAGAATATCTTGTCCATTCCGTTCAAACCAGGCCGTTGAAAATTTCGTTGCAACGCGGTTCGGCGCGGAGAGCGTGATCTCTTAAGCCGTGCGGGCCGTCTCGTTGCGGAACTTGATCGCCGCAGCAATGGCAAGCACGACGAAAAGCGCCATGCACACGAGTTGCGCAACCAAAAAGGGCGGCTCGGACTGCGTCGGCGCCATCGCTTTCAGAGCTGGCACCTTCTGGAAAATCTGCGCGATCAAAACGAAGACATTCAGATACAGGGCGATAACAACGGTGATAACGTGAGTGCGGCGCCAGGCGCCAGCGAGTTGGCGGACGTAGCGCGCAAAGATGGCAATGGCTAGCACAATAAGAGACACAATGCCGACCCCGTGCGACGGCAAAAACTTATGGAACGGAAAAAGGAATCCCGTCACGCTTGTCAGCACTGTGGTGACCAGGAACACCGCCGTCCAGCCATCGAACCGTTTCGCGGCGAGCAGCCCGAACACGGCCACGAATCCAGAGAAGATCCCGATCAAGCTCAATACCACGTGCACGAAGGTAAATGTCGCCATACCTAAGATCATAGTGTCCTCCTTCAGCCCCAAACGCCGCAGGATGATCTAGCTGACCGAGAACATACTCTTCATTCGCTTCAGGCGCAATTTCTAATCGTGGTTTTGGCGCGTGGCACCGCTTGCAAGAATCCCGTCGCCCCTTCCGCTCCGGTTAGCATGACGGAGAAAAAATACCGAGTGACGAGTCGTGGCGGCGGCGCATCGAAGTTGGCAGCCTGCCTATCCAGGGCGGAAGAATCCGAGATCGAGGTGACTTATGACTTCTTACGGCGCAAAAGATTTAGCCAGCGCGTTTCGCACGGTACGCAAGAACACCATTCAGGTAGCGGAGGACATTCCCGAGTCGAAGTACGCCTTTGTGGCCGCGCCCGACTTGCGCACCGTCGCGCGGATGTTGACGCACGTCGCCATCTCCACGCGAATATGGGAAGAGGTGCACAAAAAGCGTCTCACCACAATGGTGGGCTTCGACTTCTTTGGCATGATGGACCGGTTCAATGCCGAAGAAGCCAAGGCCAGATCGAAGGCGGAAATCCTTGATCTTCTGCGAACCGAGTGCGAGCAGTTTGCGGCGTGGATGGAAACTCTCACGCCGGAAATTCTTGCGGAAATGGTGACCGAGGCCGACGGGAAAACACAGAAGACGCGGTTCGAAAGGCTGCTCGGCGTGAAGGAGCATGAGATGCACCATCGCGCCCAACTGATGCTGATCGAGCGGCAACTGGGCATCGTGCCGCATCTCACGCGCCAGTTCAACGAGCGGGTGGCCCAGATGCGCGCTACCCGCGCATAAGCGGTCTCCGCTCCCGAACTATAAATAAACTAGTATATTAAATTATCGTTATCATTTCGCCTGCGCCAACTGGCGATCGAACAACAGGGGAAAGAACTGTCCGCGCATCCTGTCCCCGCGAGGAATTACGGGAACGCCCTCGAGCAGTGGTTCATCAGCATTGGACATGACGCCATCACGAAAGACGTTTATAACGGTGGCGCGCCGCGGTGCGGGGGTATCGTTCGCGCGCGAACCGTGCATCGTTCGGGCATGGTGAAACGAACTCTCGCCCTTTTTCAACTCGATGGCCACAGGCTCGAATTTGTCTTTCAGCTCTTCGGGCAGAATGTCGCGGATGCCATCCATTTCCCCGGTCAGAACGGGTTTGGGCAAGTCGGGCCACTTATGGCTTCCTGGAACGTAATTCAAGCAACCGTTTTCACTTGTTGAATCGTCCAAGCCAATCCAGCAAGTGAGATGAGCCAAAGGCGTGGTTCTTGTCCAGTACGAATAATCCTGGTGCCAGGCCACCACACCGCCATGTCGTGCTGGTTTGCAGAAAAGCTGGTCGTGCCAGAAACGCACCGGACCGTCCAATAACTGGGACGCCGGTACCAGGAACGCGGGGTTCCAAAGCAGATCGTGAAAGCCGGGCAGAACGCGCCAGGCGCCCAGGGCGTGAAAAACCACGCGGTTCGGATCCGTCGATTCGTTGGAATGGTATTCGTGGAATAAAAAGCGGCCGGGATGCGCGGGATCCATCAGTAGTTCCAACTCCGTACGCAGAACTTCCACTTGCTCGTCGCTCAGAATGCGAACGCCCTTCAGGTAGCCATTTTCGCGGAAAAATTCGAGCTGTCCCGCGCTCAGGCGGTACTGCTCCCAGTCGCTGGGAGCGGATGAGCGCGCAAAGAGCGTGCTGACCGGGTGATGGTAACGGGATAAGTCTTCGATCATGGTAGAACCTAAGAGAGAAGAAAAATTCCTGGGTCGCGAGCCGCTTCCAAACAGAGTACATGGTGGCCGCGGATATGAATCTTATATGAGTCGCGCGCGATAGACAAAGTTCTGAGTCATCCGGTAGGTGCGAGACGTTCGGCCCTCCTATTTCCGAGGTGAGGCCCACAGGTCAAGGTGTGAAGAGCCGGGAGTTATAGGCTTTGGCTGAGAGAGCGATCGAACGTGACAAGGGTGAGTTGCGAGGCTGACGCAAAGGCACAGAGGTATCGAATCGGCCCAGTCTATGGTGGCGGGACGGCGGCGGGCAAAGTCCAAAGTATCTTCCGCAACTTGACAAAGTGATTCGGAGGATCCTCTCCCGCGAACTCCTCGCCGAACCCTCCGAGTTTGAGTCCGCCATCGACATCAACAAGTTCCTCGCCAAGCTCGTGGTCCTGGTCACCAAAGGCCGCATTACCCCGCCCCGCGGTGCCGTTCCGGCTTACATCACCAATCAGCTGCTTCACTCCCACCGCGCCCTCCAAAACGAAACCAACTCCGAATTCGGCGATCCACAGAGGATCATCATCGATATGCCTCGTCCCGATCGTGACTGACCGGACCATTCCATGCCGCCCATCCTCCATTCCGGCTCCTCTTCATCCCTTTGCAGGGGCGGGTTTGTCCATTGCTTGTCGGGCACTTTGCAAGCGCAGTACAATGAGTTATTTCCAGCACGAGGAGGGAACCCGCCATGGCTACTGCGGAACAGACAGTCCACGTTTCCGAGTTCACCAACGAGCCTCTTATCGATTTCTCGAAGCCGGAAAACCGCTCTCGCATGGAGGAAGCGCTGAAAAAGGTGAAGGCCGAATTCGGCCGCGAATACCCGATGTGGCTCAACGGACAGAAAGTGACCACCACGGAAAAGCGCACCTCCACGAACCCTTCGCGGCCATTGGAAATCATTGGCGTTTTCCAGAATGCTACGGTGGAGATGGCCCGGCAGGCGGTCGAAGACGCCCACAAATACTTTGACACGTGGAAGCGAGTCTCCTCGCAGGAGCGCGCGAAGTGTCTTTTCCGTGCGGTGAAGATCGTGCGCGAGCGCAAGTTCGAGCTGAGTGCCCTGGTGTGCTATGAAGTGGGCAAGACGTGGGTAGAAGCAGACGCGGATATCGCCGAGACAATCGACTTCCTTGAATTCTACGGCCGCGAAATGCTGCGCTTGGGCGAGCCGCAAAAGTTAACGCCGATGCGCGGTGAGCGCAACTACCTTGTGTATATTCCGCTCGGCGTCGGTGTCATCATTCCGCCGTGGAATTTTCCGTGCGCGATCATGGCGGGAATGACCGTGGCATCGCTGGTTACGGGGAATACGGTGATCCTGAAGCCCGCGGCGGATTCACCGACCATCGCGGCAAGATTCATCGACATTCTGTACGAGGCCGGCGTTCCGAAGGAAGCCGTGAACTTCATCACCGGGCCGGGCAGCGTGATTGGCGATGTGCTCGTACAGCATCCGAAGACGCGGTACATCGGATTCACGGGCTCAAAGGAAGTGGGGCTGCGGATCAGCGAACTCGCCGGCAAGACCGTTCCCGGACAGATGTGGATCAAGCGCACGGTGCTGGAAATGGGCGGCAAAGACGGGATCGTGGTGGACGAAGAGGCCGATATCGACGCGGCCGTGGAAGGCACGGTGCAAGCGGCGTTCGGGTATCAAGGGCAGAAATGTTCGGCGTGCTCGCGCGCGATTGTCTCCGAGAAAATTTACGACAGGTTCGTACAGAAGCTGGTGGAGCGCACGAAGAAAATCACGGTCGGACCGAGCGACGATCCGAACAATTATATGGGCCCGGTCGTCAGCCAGTCGGCGATGAAAACAATTCTGGATTACATCGAAGTCGGAAAGAAGGAAGGGAAGCTGCTCACTGGCGGGAAGCGCGCGGCGGGCGACGGTTATTTCATCGAGCCGACGATTATTGCGGATGTCGATCCGAAAGCGCGGCTGGCGCAGGAGGAAGTGTTCGGCCCCGTGCTCGCGGTCATCAAGGCGAAGAATTACGACCAGGCGCTGGAAATTGCAAACAATACGGAGTTTGGCTTGACTGGAGCGGTGTATTCAAAGAATCCGGAAAAAATCAAAAAGGCCGAAGAGATGTTTCACGTCGGCAATCTTTATTTGAACCGCAAGTGCACCGGCGCGATGGTTGGCGCGCATCCCTTTGGCGGGTTCAACATGTCTGGAACGGACTCGAAAGCGGGCGGGAAAGATTATTTGCTGCTGTTCATGCAGGGCAAGTCCATCGCGGAAAAACTAAGCTAAGAGCTTGCTGCCGCGCTCGCATCGGCGCGCTGAGTGACCCACTTAAAAATGCGAAACACGGGATAGCTCAACGCCAGTATGGCGAGCGCCCACGGCGCGTTCTTCTGGTCCGTTAAGATCGACCCGGCCAAAAACAAGACAGAGGCCCCCAGCGCAAGCCCAGTCGACCACGGATAACCCCAGGCTCGGTACGGCCGCGCCATTTCCGGCTCTCTGTTGCGCAATACAAACAACGACGCGTACGAGAGCGCGTAATTCGCAACAAAGAAAAAAGAGAGCATGGCGATGACGCGCTCGAAAGTTCCCGTCAGCAGGAAGAGCAGGCCGACAACCGTGCTGAGGAATAGCGCCATCACCGGCGTGCCACCGGGATTGACACGAGCGGCGCGGGGGAAAAATAATCCGTCGCAGCTCATGGTGTAGAGTGTCCGCGAGCAGAAAAGCTGGTTTGCGTTGAGGCAGCTCAACATGGAGATAACCATGATCGAACGAATAATGGGATCGCCCAGCTCCCCAAAGATGCGATCCGCAACTGTACCGAGAACAAAATTGTTTCCGGAAATTTCGTTCATGGGCAGGATGTAAAGCGCCACCAGATTCAGCGACAGGTAGATTCCCATGATGGAGAAGACGCTGCCGAAAATGGCGCGCGGGATGTCGCGGCCTGGATTGCACACTTCTTCGCCGAAGTAGATAACGCCGTCCCACCCGTCGACGGTGTATATCGCTCCCTGAAGCCCGAGCATGATCGCAACTATAAGCGGCCATCCGGAGGGCAAGGCGAGTGCCGAAGCGGTGGACTGCGCGGCGGCGCGGTGAGCCGGACCGCCCAACAAAAAGCAGGCAATCACGAGAATCACGAAAGCGCCGGTTTTGAGCGCGGCGGTGGATAATTGCGCGCCGCTGCCCCAGCGAATCCCGCGCCATTGCAGAACGAAAAACCCAAGAATCACGAGGACGGCAACAATCAATTCAATTCGAATGGTGAATCTGAGAATCGTGAAGTTTCCGCTCAGGACGGAGAAAAGCGCGCCGCTATATTCAGCGATGACGATCGCAACAGCGGCGGCGGTGCCGCAGGTGGAAAGCCAGTCGCTCCAGCCGACGATGAATCCCGCGTAGTCACCGAGCGCGCGGCGAGAGAAATTGTACTGGCCGCCGCTGCGAGGAATTGCTGCGCCCAACTCAGCCATGGAAGATGCGCCGGAAAACGCATAGAGTCCGCCGAGGACCCAAACTCCGAGGAACATCCACGCATTCGGCAGCAGCCTTGCGACGTCGCCGGGCGTTCGAACGATGCCGGCAGCGATAGTATTGCCGATCGCCGCGGCCATGCCAAACCACATGCCGAGAACCTGAAGCAGGCGGCCGCGACCGACCGCGGCCAGGGAGCTAGCTGTCGAAGGAGTTTCCGATGTGCCAGACAATGTGAGGTCTCGAGGATTCGCGAATCGCAGCCATCATATCGGGGGGATGAGAAAATGCAAGCTGCAAGTGGTGGGCGAACGAAGTTGTAAGTCCTTAGTTCCCAGTTTTTAACAAAAAAAGGAAAACTCTTTTGTGCAGTCTCTGCAGGCTTACGTTGAGACGCAATGGTGGACCGGCAGAATTGTTGATACGCCGAGGTTGGAAGCGATCCGGAATCCAACTCCGGACGCGCCGCCACTGCCTATCTTGGAGTGCCGACGAAGTTCCACTTGCCCCAGGCGAAATACTCATGCACCGGGATGAAGTGAGCGTGGGCAATTCTCTTGATGAGTTTGGGCTGGCCCAGCCATTGCTCGTAGGTGCGGATTTCGTATTCGGTCATGATGGCGAAGGCATCCATCTTGCGGGAAATCCGGCGCACCGGAGGGATTTCGGAAATGAGGTGCACGAAGGTCAGGAAGGGAGTGCGCCACGGCTCGACAAACATGACGCGGCCGTCTCTTCGAAGCACGCGCTGCATTTCAGAGAAAGTTTGATCGAGATCATCAGGCAACGCGGGGAGATGGTGCAGGCCGCCCTGAACGATGAGGACATCTTTGCTGCGATCGGTGAAGGGAAGGCTACGGCAATCGGCGACTGTGCATTTCGCGGAGCCTTTGAACTGCGCTAGAAGCCGGGGCGAGAGGTCCACGCCTTCGATGCGGGTGAAACCGAGATGCTGCAATGCGATTAAGCCGTTACCACGCCCGCAAAAAAGCTCGACAATTTCGGCGTCGCGCGGCCATTGGGGGGCGCCCAATCGATTGAGGCGCCCGATAAACTTTTGAATTTCCTCCTCCGGCGTTTCGAAACGCAGATACGCGGCTTCCCAGGGATCCAGGGATAGCGCGTTTTGCGTCTGAGGCTTTGTTTCGTTTTTCGGCGTTTCTGCTTGTGACGTCGGCATCTTCAAAGTGTGGAACAAAGAACCATCGAAGATTCCCATAGATCGCCCGTCAATTCAAGGCGCGAGCGGACGGCGTGCCGGTGCGCTTCTAATCGCTGTCACATTGCTTGTCAGTTTTCGCCGACTCATAGGGCTTCCCGCGTAGGCCCGATAGTCACTTTGCATTGCGGCTCGTGTGGTGGGCTCGTACGTGCGATCAACCGAGGACGGCCGTCAAGGTTCCCGTCCCTTGCTGCCCACCGAGAATCACGAAGGCCGTAGGCCCCGAACGCGTATTGGAGCGCTCCACATTCAATAGCGTGCTACTCGCCGCCTCGAGTCGGAACTCTGAAACTGTGTCGCTGCCGCCAATAGCCGCGTAAGGGAATTGTCCTCCGCGGTCGCCCTCTACCCATTGGAGTTAGAGGCGCGTTTTGCGGATGCGTGGCAAAGAAAGAGGTTAGCAGGTTGCAAGGTTGAAAGGTCTGAACGACTGAGCGTCTAAGGGAAATCGCCCACATGTTTTTTCTGAAAGAGGAGATAGCTGATTGCAAATGAGTTGATCTTCTCAGGTTGCGTAACCGCACTCTGGCCTCCTTTTCTCGTAATGGGACGATTTTGGGGGCCCCTTCAGCATTGAGAGTCTTGAGATAAGGCAGGCTCCTCCGTGGAGGGTGAAATGTCCAGAGGAGCGCGATATGATGCGCGATATGATGGTGACGCCTATGGGTACGGTCCTAGCATCGGAAGGGGTGCAGTCTGCGCGAACCGATATGACACACGGCGTCGAAGTGTCTGTCGTGATCCCTTGCCTGAATGAAGCGAACTCACTGGCGTATTGCGTGGACAAGGCCATGAAGGCGTTCCAGGTGGCGGGGCTGTCCGGGGAAGTGGTTGTCGCGGACAACGGCTCGACGGATGGTTCGATTCAAATTGCGGAACAGCACGGTGCGCGCGTGATTCGCGTAGCGGAGCGCGGCTACGGCGCGGCACTGCGAGCGGGCATCGCTGGCGCTCGCGGGCCTTTCATCATCATGGGGGATGCGGACGATAGCTACGACTTCACCGATGTGCCGCGGTTCGTGAAAAAACTGCGCGAAGGCAATGACATCGTGTTAGGCAACCGGTTCTGGGGAGAAATCAAGCCGGGCGCTATGCCGCCGCTCCACAAATATTTCGGCAATCCCGGCCTAACTGCTTTACTCAATACCTTATTTCATGTGCATATAGGAGACGGTTACTGCGGGATGCGGGGATTCACGCGCAGTCTCTACGACCGCCTGGATTTGCGAAGTTCAGGGATGGAGTTTGCGCTCGAGATGGTCATCAAGTCCGCGCAGATCGGGGCGCGCGTCGCAGAGATCCCCATCATTTTGTGGCCCGACAAGCGAGGGCGCGCGCCGCATCTGCGCAGCTTTCGCGACGGCTGGCGCAGTCTCCGGTTCATGCTGCTCTATGCGCCCAACTGGCTATTCCTGCTGCCGGGCTCCACGCTCGTGCTGGTTGGACTGTTCCTCGTGTTTTGGTTGCTGCCGGGACCGCGCCAAATTTCCCCCCATGTGGGACTCGACATTCACACCATGATTTTCGGCGTTATCTTCACGCTTTTGGGCGGGCAGATTCTCTCGATCGGGGCATTCGCAAAAGTATTCAGCTATGCCGAACGCTTTGACCGCCGCTCCGTATCTTTGCGGCGTGTTCTGAAGCGCGTCACGCTTGAGACTGGTTTGCTTGTAGGCGGTGGTCTGTTCGTCATGGGATTCGCAGGGTGCGCTTGGGTCACCTGGCAGTGGGCCGCGAGCGGATTCGGCGAGCTTCACCAAATCCGCCATGTGCTCTTCTGGTCTATGTGGCTTTTCCTCGGTTTGCAGGTGATTTTTGCCGCTTTCTTTCTCAGCATGCTGGGTATTAGCCGCGAGACATTCATCGGCGACTACGACTGAAATAATCCTGAATTCCGAGGTGGAGGCTCCAGGCCCGCAGGTGGCTCTGGGTAACCGCGACAAGGCTGGGGTGACTCGTGCATATCCCCTATCCAATTAGAGGTGTTGGGGCGTCAATGCAGCGCGCCTACTGCTGAGGAGACGATGTTCGCGGCGGGCGATAGGGAATCAATTCCGTATTGTCGGTATCGGGCTCGACGAGCCAGATCTGCCGGTCCTTGAAATAAGCGATGAGCTTTGCATTTTGGGCGGGATCGAGTTCGCGGGCCCAAAGAACCTTGGCGGTATCGATTTCTGCGCCGTTGTAAACCCACTCGTCATGCAGATTGTGATTTTCCTGGTAGCGCACCATGATCAGGTGTTTGCCTGGAGTCTGAGAAAGCTTTTTCCCAATGGCCGCGCGGCTGGGGTCTCCCTTGCAGGTCCATTCCAATTGGTCGCAAACATGGCGCGGGACAGAGAAACCAACATCGGTTGCGAGAAGATAGAAGATAGCCCAGGAAAGCGCGAGGCCAAGTGGGCGTCCACCGAGACGAATCGTTCGCAGGTGGCGGATGGCCTGGACGAGCAGGAGAAAAATCACGCACGTCAGCGGCGCGGCATAGTGAGGCATCGACCAGATCAATGCCAGGAATCCGGCTGTCCCCAGCAGGAAGATCAGAATCGGCAAACGCATCTTGCGATCGAAAGGCAATCCAGGAAAAACCAGCAGAGCACCCCACCAGAAGTAGGTGCTGCCGCTGCGAGTCAGCTTTTCAGCGGAAACCTTTCGAACGTCCTGCCAGGTGTTTTGATAATCCTCGCGTTCCCAGCCGTTGTAGAAATCTTCGAACTGCTCATTGTTGTATTGAATTGGCTCCTTGGGATGGTCCCACAAGAACAGCCCCGTTGTTCGATAGGTCCGAGTGTTCAAGGTATGCGGGAAGAGGAACGCGTTTGCAGTCAGCCGCCAGTTGTAGTAGCCAATGAATCCAATGCTCAGCAGCAGAACAAAGGCCAGTGGTGCGAAAACCCAGACGATGCGTGTTCGCGGCGTCACGGGCGATTTTGTTTTGCCTGCAAACCACCAAAGGAACCATCCCGCCACGGGGATACAAAAGAGCAATCCCTCATAGGGCCGCGTGTTCGCCAGGATGGCGATTCCCAAGCCTAGCAGCAAAGCATCGCGTGTGCGTGCGTGGCGCGCAATTCGCGGCATCGCGCCCAGCACCAGTGCGCCACCGGTGGCCGCGACGGCTCCGCCCCAGTAGCTGTTGATCCAATAGCTGGCGATTTCGAATTTCAGTGCGACCAGCGCTGCGCCGAGGAACGCCCACCTAGCCGGCAGCCAAGCCTGCAACATCCAGAGAATCGCGGCGCACATCGCGGCTGCGCTTAGAAGAACACCGATCCATGGATGGCCAAGCAATTGGCCGAGCGCCAGGACGGCTCCTTGCCCCGGCGGATACTTGGACGAATAGGTCGGGAACCAATTCACGTGAAACGTTTCGAAGCTCATCCACAGGGGGTGGGGCGGATTGGCCAGACGGCCGTGGGCGAGCGTGTCACCAAGTAACAGATAGCTGTACTCGTCATGGATTCCTGGAACGGGCATCGGCAACTGGGGCAGAACAGAAACGCGGACGCCGATGACGATGAAGAAAACAGCGATAACCGCCAGCGTCTTGCGTTCGGCCAAACGGGAGAGAAAGGACTCAACGGTGTGGAACAATCTTGGCGTCAGGCGCGGCAGAAATACGCCAAGAAGAGAGAAGTAAAAGGCGATGCGCAAAATCACGCGGAGCGCATGAGGCAGGCGCATCAACAGAATGTCAATGAAGTGACTCATCGAGGGTGCTAGTTTTCTGCCTTGAATTGTGGCACGCGCCGGGAGAACTACAAAGGCGGATGCTTGGCACAGCTCCCGAGAATGAGCGGATTGGCTTGCCTACCGCTCGATTTCGATCTCGGTGGTGCGGTTGGAATCCTGCGCTGCCGGCTGGTTTGGAGCAGGCCGGTTAGGACGCTCGTCGAGGAAATCGGCCATTTCCAGACGCAAATTTCCAGCATTGGTTGAATAGCTTATCCCGGTTTCGAAATCGACGACTCCCGCGCGAATGAGCCTGTCAATCTCGCCATCGAAGTGCCGCATGCCTTCGGTGCTGCCATCGCGCATGGCATCGAGAAGCGACTTGCCTTCAGTTTCACCTTTTTCAACGTACTCCCGCGTGCGCATCGTGGATTTGAGAATTTCCACGGCGGCGATGCGTCCCTTGCCGTCCTTCTTAGGAAGGAGGCGCTGGGAAACGATGTAGCGGAAGGCTTTGGAGAGCCGAGTGCGAATGGCTTGCTGGTCGGCCATGGGGAAAACTCCAACGATTCGCTCCACGGTTTTCGATGCATCAATGGTATGCAACGTGGACATGACCAGGTGACCCGTTTCTGAAGCTTCCAGGGCGATGTCAATCGTTTCCCGATCACGCATTTCGCCGACGAGAATGACTTTCGGCGCCTGTCGGAGCGCCGCGCGCAAAGCCAGCGCAAAGGTCGGTGTGTCTGAGTGCAGTTCGCGCTGATGGATCGTCGCTTTCTTGTGACGATGAAGAAACTCAATGGGGTCTTCAATTGTCAGTATGTGGTAGGCCTTCTCCTCGTTCATCTTGTCGAGGATGGCCGCGAGTGTGGAAGACTTCCCGGAACCGGTTGGGCCCGTCACAAGCACTATGCCGTTGCGCAGATCCACAATTTCCCTCAATGCCTCCGGCAGATTCAGCTCCTCGAATCCGGGGATTTTGTCGGGAACGACACGCATTACAATGGCGCAGCTTCCGCGCTGCTTGAAGATATTTACGCGGAAACGCGCCACCCCCGAGATTCCGTAGGAAAGGTCTGCTGAGCCATCCTGGTCGAGCTTGCGGATAGGCGTCTCGTTTTTTCCCATAAGGTCTTTAGCAATGGAGAGCGTATCCTGAGAACTCAGACACTCTAGTCCTTTAAATTTGAGCTCCGTGAGCTGACCGCTGACCTCGATTTGAGGAGCGCGGCCTGGCGAGAAAATCAGGTCACTGACGTGCGAGCTGGACTTCAGCATGGCGGCGACGAGCTGGGCGGTGTGAATCGTCCTTTGCACCGCAGGCGCCGATGCCGCCGCCACTTGCGCGGGCGCTGTCTGCAGCGACATGGTTTGGGTAGGTGTCCCCATGAATTGATTGTGTCCTTGCGAAGCCCGAGAGACGGAGGGCGAGTCGCGTGATCGGCAGCTAAAACGCCTTTCTTCGTGACCCTTGTATTGTAGGCGAACTGATACCTGCGGCCAGGGTGGGTTCACCTGCAATTTCTTGAGGGTAACTGTCCGGATGGGCAGGGCAGGGAGAAAAAAACGCGGCGGCCGCCACCAGCGTGATGGTGGTCGCGAAACTTGCTCGAACTACAGGCTGCTTTGCTCAAACCGGTTGATTATGGTTTGGAAGCTCCATCAATGAAGCCGGCGATGTTGGTCTTGAGCTTCGCGAGATCTTCGTCGCGGAGATACATCATGTGTCCTGCGTCGTAATACTGCAGACGTATGTTTTTCTGGAGTTTGTCGGGTAGGCCGAGATGTTCCATGGTGTATTCGGTGGCGTAGAAGGGCGTCGCCAAATCGTAAATTCCGTTTTCCACTTCGACTTGCAGATGCGGGTTCGTCAGCATCGCCTGAATCAGGTCGCCTTCCACATTCGGGGAACCAGGAAATCCGAAGTTGTCGCCGCCGCGATGCTTCCAATCCCAATTCTGCGCGGCATCATCCGAGCCGGTGTGATAGACCTTGTCTTGTCCGAACTTCAGCTCATCGCGGACATAGTTGTTAAATGCCGCGGTGAACGGCCCAGTGATCGAGGTGTCCTGCGGATCGTATTCCGCAAATTCGCCGAGCAAATCGTAGCTCCACCCCGAAAACCGCGCATCGAGGCGCCCGGTGGTCAAGCCGCGACTGCGCTGCAGTTCCTTCATGAACTGCGGCAGGTTCACGCGAAGATTGGCTTTAACGAGATAGTCTTCGCCGAGACCGGTAAAGCGGGAAAGCTTCTTTGCGACGGCGGTCTTTTCCGCTTCGCCCAGCTTCGAACCTTTGATCAAAGCATCCGCGTAATCCGTCTGCGCATACTTTCGTGTTTCCTCGAGAAAGGAATTCAAATTATCGGGCCGGTCCTTCAGGACTTTGTGATACCAGGCGGTGGCCGCGTAGCTAGGCAAGTAAAAGATGTAGGGCATGTCTTCGCCAGGATTGAACGAAATGGTTCCCAAGTTCAGGACAGAAGAAATCAGCACGATGCCGTTGAAGTAGAGGCCGTCATGCGACTGTAAATAATTCGAAAGCGCCGCCGAGCGGAACGTGCCGTAGCTTTCACCGATGAGGAATTTCGGGGAATTCCATCGGCTGTTGCGGCTGACGTAGGTGTTGACGAATTGCGCTAGGGATTTGACGTCCTGATCGACGCCCCAAAAATCCTTGTCCTGCGCCTTGCCCACGGCGTGGCTGAAGCCCGTTCCCACAGGATCAAGGAAGACCAAGTCCGATTTGTCCAGGAGGCAGTACGGATTCTCGGAGAGCTTGTAGGGGGCGGGAGGCGTGGCATCGGCATTCACGGTGATCACCCGGCGCGGCGAAAATGAGCCCATGTGCAGCCATACCGAGGAAGAGCCCGGCCCGCCGTTGTAAACGAAGGCGATGGGGCGCTGGCTGAAATCTTTCACGTCGCTGCGCGTGTAGGCGGTGTAATAGACCAGCGCGGTTGGTTCATCCTTCTCGTTCTTCAATAGAATGGTCGCCGCCGTGGCCTTGTAAGGAATCGTCTGGCCGCTGATCTTGATGCTGTGATCCGTGACGGAAGTTTCTTCCTTGGGCGGCGCAGCAGCGGCTGCTTCGGCGAGCTTATCAGCTGGTTTGGCGTCTTTGTCCTGCGCGCGCGCACCCGTGGCAATGCTAGTCCCGGACAGAGCAAGCGCCAGGAGCACGCTCAGGTTTTTCGCACGGATCATCGTTTCTCTCCTCGTAACAACTCGTATTTCGTGGTTCGACAAAGCTGAGATTCTACCTGTTTATACTGAGCCTCGGACTATTTTGTTCGACGGCAAATGAGCAAAAACTCTTCGCCAACGGCCGAGGAATCCAGGAAAAGTTCGGCGCAGTCATCTACAATCCAATTCGCGCCCGCTTGCTGGAGTTCGGCGTCGCTCGCCGTCGTGCGCAGCGCCAGGACGCGCGCTCCCGCCGCTTTGCCGGCGCGAATTCCCGCGGGAGCATCCTCGATCACAATGCACTCGTTGACAGGTACACCCAGAGTTCGCGCCCCTTTTAAGTACGGTTCAGGATCCGGCTTGCCGCGCTTCACATCGGTCGAGGTGATCAGATGTTTGGGCTTCGGCAGTCCCGCCGCGTCTATGCGCACGCCAGCCAACGCCCGCGTGCACGAGGTCACGATCGCCCACCGCTGCAGCGGGAGTGCCTGCAGCAACTCCATCGCGCCGGGTAAGGGAATGACTCCTTCTATGTCCGCGATCTCGCGTCGCTCCACTTCACGATCTTCCGCGGCATGATCAGCGTGGGGAAGAAGCTCGCGGATCGTGGCGATGCTCGGCCGCCCATGCGCTTTTTTTACAACTTCGTCGGGCTCGAATCCGCGTTCGCGCGCCCACGCCGCCCACACCCGTGCCACTGCCTGAGTCGAATCCACGAGTACACCGTCCAAATCAAACAGCAAACCACTACACTTTATTGGAATCATCTCTCCATGATAATCGGAACCGGCCAAACGTTTTGCAACGACCTGGGGCTAATGGAAACTAGCCAAGGATGGGATATTTTGCGTGCCTAATGAGACGGAGTTTTGAAATTTTCCTTGACCGTGCGCTGAGCTTCAAACGCTTCTTGTTACGCTCGAGAGCAAGTAGATATGGCTGGTCGCTTTATGAATAAAAGAGAGTCTAACCCAACTTCCACGGTTTTCACGGTCGGAGGCTTTGTTTTCTATAACTTAACTTACGATTTTTTTTCGTCACTACGTGCGCTGACCTGCCAGGCTTTGTGTCCGCCAGCGCCGATTGGAGTTTGTGCGCCAGTGCCAGCCAGTCTTCGACCGGAGCGGGTTCTAGGCTTCCGAGCGAGCAAATCGTGTGCTGGCGTGGGCCCTTAGCGGTTTGGACGGATTCGACAAGAAGGTGATTGGTGTAGGTTTTGCCCTTGTAGGTTCGCGTTGATTTTCGAATGTACATTGGCCACTACACGTAGCATTGTCTCGTGACAATGTCAAGAGAAATCGCAGTCACTTTAGTCACTATTTTGACCAATTTATGCAATGCGCTGTGAAAACAAACCACTTCTTCAAGACGATGCTGGTTTTTTGCAGGAAATCACCCCGATTGCCGTGGAAGTTGGGCTAAAAGATGCTGGTGACGATTTCCGCGACGCGCCGCCCAAAGACAAGCCCAGCCGGGAATACGCAGGCTCACATAAGTAAGCTGATCTTGATAGGTATTCCAATCACAAGGATGCAGCCGACAAAAACGACGATGGCGGCTAGGACGGCCATAAGAACGTCAAGTGGTCGGCTAAAGCCCATTACACTTGACCACCGACCTTAGCATGCCAGATTGTTGCGGAGATTGAAGTGAGGAAAAGAAAGTTCAAATCCAGTTGGGGTGGGAGACGGGGATCGAACCCGCGACATTCGGTGCCACAGACCGACGCTCTACCAGCTGAGCTACTCCCACCATTCGCGCGACTACCTTAGTTTACGCTAATTCCCGCGTGTCGAAAAGTGGGCGGGGGCGTTTCGGGCGTTTCATCTAGGCACGGCCCGCTGTTTTTGCAGGCAACGCGCGGGTACGCTGTTGTTACTCTTAAAGATGAGAACAGGTTTGAACGGCCGGTGTTTGCTTGCAGTCTGTTCGGCCCGTTGTGGGCTAGAACACGCCGCACCACGATGCGCGCGTGACTTGTTAGACTAAAAGCATAGGACACGCGTCCCCGCGCATGAGCCCCCATCAAACGGATCGTCACCATTTCGACCGGCAGATTGTTTACGCGCGGCCGGTTTTCATTTTGCTGGCGCTGCTGGCCGTTCTGGAACAGCCACCTTCGCACGAATTGCGGCGCTCCGTTTCGTTTCTCATTGCCTATCTGATCGTTTCGCTCCTCGTGACTCAGTTAGAGCGGCTGCTCCGCAAACGCTCCTGGCATTTGCCCCTGGTGTGCGATTTGTTCGCCC
>Ga0209577_10000741_pt1 | contig 32554 bp, 23 predicted proteins | sample GraSoiAngelo_109_FD_185874 | JGI IMG/M metagenome (GOLD analysis project Ga0209577, IMG submission 185874) | Grasslands soil microbial communities from the Angelo Coastal Reserve, California, USA - 14_0903_12_20cm (SPAdes) (version 2) | ecosystem: Environmental > Terrestrial > Soil > Grasslands... | reverse complement strand
AAGCGCGCGCCGCAGGGGTGCCCGAGGGATGGCTCTGGGGGAAGCTGCAAAAGGGCGAGACGGTCGAGCTGGCGGACGGGCGGAAGGTGAGCGCCGAGGGGATCGTGGGCGCGAAGCGTCCCGGGCGCGTGGTCGTGTTTACGGGCGACACCCGGCCCTGCGCAGGGGTCGTCGATGCCGCGCAAGGGGCGGACTTGCTCATTCACGAGGCGACGTTTGGGGAAGAGGAGAAGGAGCGGGCCAAGGAGACGGGGCATTCGACGGCGCGCGAGGCGGCGCAGGTCGCGCTCGCCGCCAAGGCTCGGCGCCTGGTGCTGTCGCACGTTTCGGCGCGCTACTCGATCAGTGCAGACGAGCTCGTGAAAGAGGCACGGGAGGTGTTCAAGGAGACTGTTGTTGCGAAGGACGGGATGACGATCGAGGTACCGTTCGCAGACTAGTGCGGGTACGCGGTACACGGTACGCGGTACGCGGTTGCCGCCGATGCACAGCGCGCCTCAGTGGGGGGCGGTCGGGCATCGGAAGCAACCGCGCACGGCGCACCGCGCACCCTATCTCGTTAAAGCCTTCCTGAGGTTCTGCAGCAATCCGTCGAACATCCGATGTGCGCTGCGGCGCCGATAGAAGTGGCCGAGCAGCCAGGCGCGCAGCCCCGACGGGGTCCAGACGTGCTTCATGGTGATGCGGGTGGCGCCGCCCTGGAACTGGAGCTTGAAGAACGTCTTGGCGCCGCGGCGGTGGATGATCTCGACCCAGGCGTAGGTGGTGGGCGGGACGAACTCGATGACTTCGATGACCGCGTCGGCTTTGCGGCCGTTGCGCTCGAAGTGGATGCGGTGGCGGTCGCCTTTGCCCTTCCTGGTGGGCCCCGGGACGGCGGCGGTGCAGTTGGGGAGCCATTCGGGCATGCGGCTCGCGTCGGAGAGGAGCTGGAACACCTCTTCGATGGGCACGCCGACGAGGCCGGAGTAGGTGAGGGACACCGGGCGCATGGGGATAATATGGCGGCGGAGCGGCAAAGGGCGGCAAGAAGGCAAGGTGGTGCGTGTGCCCGACAGGCCCTTGCCGCCCATTGCCGCCGTGTCCGTCGGCGAACTGGTGTTAGTTTTGCAGGGGTTGTCGCGCAGGGAGGCGGCGTCTAAGTTCAGCGTCCCGACGGGGCTGTAGCTCAGCTGGGAGAGCGCCTGGATCGCACCCAGGAGGTCAGGGGTTCGAGCCCCCTCAGCTCCATACTACTAGACGCCTAGACGTGCAGCCGCCTAGACGCGTAGGGTGAACATGCGAGACGCTGGCGCTGGAGGACCGGATGACAGCAGGGCGGTTTTACCTGGCCCCTCGCTCCTAACCGCCGCTAGACGTCTAGCCGACTCGGCGTCTGCGTAGCCGCCTGGCCGTCTCGGTCCCAGTATGTGGTGAGCAGTGCCCCTTGGTGTAACTGGCAACACGCCTGACTCTGGAACTATCGGTTGTCAAGGGGGGCGGCCAAGGAGGACAACAGGTTACGGCGCTGGCTCGCCGTCCAGTGTTCCGCTTTGTGTGCCGCTGCGTAACGACCGCTCGTTTGCAATCGAGCGGTAGATGGAGCAAGCCCTAGAGTTGTGCCACAAGCGCCCGAATTGGGGCCTTGAGATGCTCTGTCCACGCCTGCTCGAAATCGAGAGTGGCAAGAATCGCTGCCACAAGACGCCCCTCAAGTCCAGCCGTCTTCCACTTGCGGTTGGGTCCAGCAGCGGTCTTGATGGTTGACACGAGAAAGTACACGTACCACTTGCCGCGAAACACGGCATCGTGCCTGCCCTCGGCATAGAGTCTATCAACCCACTCCTCTACGACGGCATGTCTAGCGTCGAAATCGGCATCCGGCAGCCCCGCCCTTTGTCTCAGTTCAGCCAGCCGCCCAGCGACCCGTCCTCCGTCCAACCCACCGTAGCATCCGTCGTTGACTTGCGATTGTGCGCTATACCTGCAACCACAGTCGACGCTATGTGCGTGCGCGTGGACGCAAAGCTTGACCCAGTCCTTCCACTGTTCTGCCGCTAACCGCCGCCAGTCCTCCGGGTTACCAATCGCCCCTGTCACGGTCGCTCCGTCTAACGCTGTTGCGGAAACAATGGCCGTAACAAGGTCTCCGTGCCTAAACCAGTAGTTCTCGACGTGATAGTGTTCAGTGTAGACGACGTGAGCAGACGCAACGATCCTACCGGTGAAGTCGTCGATGTCTTTGTCGAGGAAGAACAAGACACCGGTTTTCTTTCCTTGGAAGACCTCAAGCAGAGCGCCTAAATCACGGAGAGTTTCGAAGAGGGCGAGCAGGTTCTCCTTCCCGCCACTTCCACCCGCCACTTCGTCAGCGGTTCTGACTTCGAAGGGCACGCCGCTGGGCCTGCAGACCGATTCGCACAGTTGGTCGTAGAAGGACCTTTCTGTCCACCCCTCGATGAAGACAAAAAGCCGAGCGGTGGACATTTGCATCAGTCGGCGGTAGGCCTCTGCCGAGTGAGCGAGACGCATCACAGGCGGAAGATCTTCTCATCGGGGGTGTCGGACATTATTTCTGGCGAGTGCGTTGCCAGGACGAACTGTGACCTGGGGTTCAATTGTCGCAGTGACCTAACTAGAATCTTCTGCCAATCGACGTGCATTGAGATTTCGGGCTCGTCGATCATGATGCTGCTCGGGCCTACCATGGTGACCTCAAGAAAGAGGCGAAGGAGGTGCTTTTCGCCCGAAGACAACGACGCGAGTTCTATGGGATCATTCGAAGCCGACCGTATTTCGATGGCCGTGTCACGGAACTGAACCTCCTTCCGACTGAACATTTGCTTGATCAGACTCTGTAAGTCCGTGCGCGACTGTGTTGCTTGCTCGATCCGTTTCTCGACTTTGTCGATGTAACTCGCGACGGCCTGCAGATGCGGGGTCGCAGTGTACTGCTTTGCGAACTCCTCCGGGGAGGCGACCACCGCTCCCGACCCTTGCCTGACAAGGAAGGCGGAGATGCGCTTGTATGCTGTCTCTGCGTCGAGAACGGTGGAACTCGGCTTGTCCTTGCCACTCGGCAACACCGCCTTCAGAATGTTGGCTAGAGCTTGCTCTTGGGCCTGTCGTACCACGCTCAGGACGTTTGCGGAGTATGAAGACCAAAGCGAGCTGACGGTCGCGGCGAAGAAACTGTCGAGCTGCTCCTCAGAGAGTTGGGACGCCCCAGTCGCGCTCAAATACCTTCCCCGCCCTCCCCGTAGCGTGTAGAGCCGAGATGTTGGCAGATACCCGTGTTCCCACCCTTCTATCTTCTCTGGCAGTGGCGGCGAGATTAGCCACGCCATGGACGGCGTCGCTTCTGCGTGCGAAGTCACGTACTGCTCGAATACTTGCCAATTGAGGTAGGGTTGGAGTGTGGTCGCTGAAACCTCCTCAAGCCGCTCCTTCTGAGATTTCTTCGGGTGTTCCTTCTTAATCGAATGGGTGAAGACCGTCTTGTACTTAACCGACTCGATTTGCACTTGAGCAGCGCTGAACGGCACATTCTCTATAGCGTCTGCGTTCATGCTCAATGCAGAGTGCAATATCTTCAGCAGCGATGTCTTTCCACTCCCGTTCGGGCCGAAGAATATGTTCACGTCACGATTCAGCTTTCGTCCGTACCTCTCGGAGCGCCCTGCAAGCCCTTCTATCTCAAATTCAAGGATGTGCGCCATTTCGTGACTCCGAGGGTTCGCGTTCGACGTACTATTGGTGAGGACACTCCCGTCAAAAGGTACGGCGGTGGAGCCTGCCATCCAACGCTCGCACTCAGGGACGACGAAAGAGCGGTGAGCAACCCGCAGGTCACCCACCGCTCCTCAGTTGCCCCTCCTGGGCTCGAACCAGGACTCTCCTGATCCCGTACCACTTCGGCTTTCGCCGCCGCTCCGCGAGCGTTTGTGGTCTGGACTGTGCCTTCACCTTCGCCCTTACGCGGTCAGGTGGCTCCCACCCAGTCTCTACGCCTTCCCCCTCTCGGGGCTTGGCTCGGCGTTGCCAGTCAAGGGTTCGCCGACTTCGAGAGCATTCACGCGCGCCGTTTCTGACGCGGTGTCCAGCGAGTGCACCGTCGGTGCCGCTAGAGTCAGGCGTGTTGCCAGTTACACCAAGGGGCAGTGCTGTCGACCATCCGGCGCTCAGCCAGGTGGCTGGATTTCATGTTACCCTGGGCTAACTCCCGGTGCAACTGGGTGGGGGTCGAGCAGTCCCTTCAGCCTCCGGGTAGCTTGCAGCCTAGACCCACAGCCGCGGTGACCCGATGTCTTCGTTTGGAGAGAGCGAATTACTTGTCATCAGCCGAATCGTTGGACGAATCAGGATTCTCGACCTGTATCACGGCTTAGCACTCTTCCCTCGTATCATCATACGCTTAGGCGTTACTTTGCACGACAATCCCAAGAACGAGTTCAGCCCCGGCCGCCCCATCCAGGCCTTCGAGCTTCGAGACGTACGCGGTGAAATACGGCTGGAGGAGCATGCGAAGGTCGTAGGCGCTCTGCACTGGGCTGGTCCGCCACGCTTTGTTCGATCGTCATCGTACGGTGCCGAAAACCAAGTGGAGTTGGCGTGTGATCTTGACGCACTCCGTGTCGAACGAATCGAGGAGCATCGGGTCGGCCGTGAGGCCGTCTTCTGGTTGGCTCTCTGGCCGACCCTTGTGGATGAGCAGGGGTTTCTTGACTGCAGCGTTCAGCCTCTGCGAGCTCCGATCCCTCGCGACAAGTGGGTTGCTGTGCTCGGGTTCCTCACTGACGCTCGTGTGGCCCTTCTCGAAGTCACGCGTCCTCACTTGCAAGCACCCGAGTTTGACGCCGCGATTGGCCACCTCAGGGAGGCCCGCACTCGCGTGAACCACGGGGACTTCGACGAATCAGTGGCTTGTTGTCGCCGGGCGATCGAATCCATCACGAAGGCCTTGAACATCGGACACGAGGCCGGTGACCTTGAGAAGACGCTTGGCGCTGTCAGTGACGAGGAGCGCGGGAAGGCTTACGCGGGAATCGTGTCTAGGCTCAAGGGGCTGGCGAACCACGCCATCCACCGCTCGGAGGCTCCCGGCCACTATTCCCGCGTCGAAGCACAGTTTGTGGTCGGCAGCACGGAGCACTCGCTGGCCCTTCTCGCGGGCCTGCTAACACGGTCTGCAACTGAGGTCCGCGCAGCGGATTCGTGATCCTGTGCGCGTCCCTAACCCCCTACGTTCTCTGCAATTGAAAGGCGCTTTGCCTTCCTGTTTGCCGCTACCGGGGACCGTGGTCTGTCGCAAGAGCGCCTCCTGATGCCGCAAAATCGCCCTAGCCGGGGGCCTCAAGGTCGGGTACTGTGCACCGATGCTCCGGCCCCGGCCCGGAAGCTTGTTTAGCGACGGATCGATCACGCGCAGAGCGGGAGACCGAGGGACTGCTAACGAGATCATAGCAGGAGGTAGCGTGTGAAGGCGACTGAAGCCAGGTTGCTCGACCTTCTAAAGAAGTCACCCCAGTTAGTGATTCCCATCTATCAGCGCACCTATTCCTGGACTGAGAAAGAGTGCAGGCAGTTGTGGGACGATATTCTGCGCACCGGCAGCAAAGACACCGTCTCAGCCCACTTCGTTGGCTCGATCGTCTACATCCAACAGGGGCTATATCAGGTGTCCGCCCAGTCCCCAGTGTTGGTCATCGACGGGCAGCAGCGTCTGACGACCGTAACGCTACTGATCGCCGCATTGGCGGCGGCGTTGGACAAGACGCCCGATAACAGCGAGCCCGTGGATGGATTCTCGCCGCGCAAGCTTCGCAATTACTATTTGCTCAACCCGGAAGAGCAAGGCGAGCGGCATTACAAACTACTCCTTTCGCAGACAGACAAGACTTCGCTGATGGCGGTCGTCGGCCAAGGCGAACAGCCGAGGGAGCCCTCCCTCCGAGTCACCGAGAACTTCTCGCTGCTGGAGTCGCTAATCGCAGGTTGCAGGGGCGATCTCGCGGTCTTGTGCAAGGGGCTCGCGAAACTAGTGGTCGTGGACGTCGCGCTGACTCGTGACCAAGACAACCCGCAGTTGATCTTCGAGAGCATGAATTCCACTGGACGCGAGCTGACGCAAGCCGACTTGATCCGCAACTTCATCTTGATGGGGCTAGAACAAGACCTGCAGACTCGTCTCTATGAGCAGTTCTGGCGACTCATGGAGCTGGATTTCGGACAGGAGGCCTACGGAACGCACTTCGACAGCTTCATGCGCCACTATCTCACGGTGAAGACGGGCGACATCCCCAACGTTCGCGAGGTGTATGAAGCGTTCAAGACGCACGCTCGTTCACCTGAGGTGGCCAACGCCGGCGTGGAGGCCCTGGTATCCGACATCCGTGCCTCCGCTCGCTACTTCTGCGCCATGGCTCTGGGGGCGGAGACCGACCCTGAGTTGAAGTCGGCCTTCCACGACCTGCGAGAGTTAAGGGTCGACGTAGCCTATCCCCTGCTCTTGGAACTGTATCGTGACTACGCCACCGGGCTGTTGTCCAAAGCTGCCCTGGAGACGGCCGTGCGGCTCGTCGAGGCGTACGTGTTCCGCCGCGCAGTCTGTGCGATCCCGACGAATTCGATGAACAAGACGTTTGCAACCTTCTCGAAGGCCTTGAAGAAGGATCGTTATCTCGAGAGCATCCAAGCACATCTACTTGGATTGCCTTCCTATCGGCGCTTTCCGAGCGATGATGAGTTCCGGCGCGAGGTGCAGAAGCGGGACCTCTACAACTTTCGCAGTCGGAGCTACTGGCTGCGGCGCCTCGAAAACCACGGGCGCAAGGAGCGCGTCCCCGTGGATGAATACACGATCGAGCACATCATGCCGCAGAACGAAAACCTCTCGCCCGCCTGGAAGACGAGCCTGGGCCCAGAGTGGCAGCGGATTCAACGAACCTGGCTCCACACCATCGGGAACCTGACACTAACCGGCTACAACTCGGAATACAGCGACCGATCCTTCAACGAGAAGCGCGACATGCAAGGCGGTTTCAGAGAGAGCCCCCTGAGGCTGAACCTGGGCCTCGGGCAGCTCAGCGACTGGAACGAGGACGCAATCAGGGCGCGCGCCGAGAGATTCGCCGACTTGGCGGTGGAAGTCTGGGCGGGACCGAAGTTGCCGGCCGACGTGGTGGCAGCGTACGGGCCGCGCGCCGCAGAGACAGGATATACGATCCAGGATCATCCATACCTGCTCGCGGGCGTCATGCACGACCTCTTCGCCGCCTTCAGGAAGGAAGTGCTGGCCCTCGATCCCTGCGTGACCGAGGAATTTCTAAAGCTCTACGTGGCATATAAGGCAGAGACGAACTTCGTGGACGTCGTGCCCCAGGCGAAACGTCTCCGTCTGTCTCTGAACATGCCCTTCGCTGAGATCAGTGATCCCAAGGGCATTTGCAAGGATGTCTCCGGAGTCGGCCGCTGGGGCAACGGTGACGTGGAAGTACGTCTCGCCTCCCTCGACGAAGTTCCCTACGTAGTCGGGTTGGTCAGACAAGCACTCGAGAGACAGCTGGGGGATGGCGGTGGTGAGGGATAGTTCGATGGCGACTCGGGAAGCGATTGATGTGGGAGGAGTCAAGAATCATCTATGGCCCTGAAGAAATCGCAACTCTACAGCTCCCTCTGGGCTAGCTGCGACGAACTCCGCGGCGGCATGGACGCGTCCCAGTACAAGGACTACATCCTGACGCTGCTGTTCATGAAGTACGTGTCCGATAAGTACGCCGGGAAGCCAGATGCGCTCATTGAGGTCCCGCCTGGCGGTGGCTTTGCCGACATGGTGGAGGCCAAGGGCAACAAGAACGTCGGCGAGAGGATCGACGTCATCATTGGCCGGCTCGCCACGGCGAACGACCTGAAGGGCGTTATCGATGTCGCATCGTTCAACGACGAGGAGAAGCTGGGTAAAGGCCAGGACATGGTCGACCGCCTCTCGAAGCTCGTTGGAATCTTCGAGTCACTGGACCTCCGAGCCAACCGGGCGGAAGGCGACGACCTGCTCGGCGACGCCTACGAATACCTCATGCGGCACTTCGCCACCGAGAGTGGCAAGAGCAAAGGGCAGTTCTACACGCCGGCGGAGGTTTCCCGAATCATGGCGCAGGTCGTCGGCATTGGAGCCGATACGCGCCAGGACCAGACGATCTACGACCCCACCTGCGGTTCGGGGTCGCTCTTGCTCAGGGCGGCCGACGAGGCGCCGCGTGGCATCACGATCTACGGCCAGGAGAATGACGTAGCGACCTGGGCGCTGGCCCGGATGAACATGTTCCTTCACGGCTATCCGACGCACGAGTTGTGGCGTGACAACACATTGTCCTCACCACACTTCAAGAACAAAGACGGCAGCCTGAGAACATTCGATTTTGCGGTTGCTAACCCACCTTTCTCCGCCAAGTCCTGGTCTAACGGGCTGGATCCGTCCAATGACGAGTTTCGCCGGTTCGAGTACGGGATTCCTCCGACCAAGAACGGCGACTATGCCTTCCTGCTACACCTCATCACGTCGCTCAAGAGCAAGGGCAAAGGAGCGATCATCCTGCCCCACGGCGTACTGTTGCGGGGCAAAAAGGAGGCGGAGATCCGCCGTAACCTGATTCAGCGCGGTCTTATCAAGGGAATCATCGGCCTGCCCGCGAACCTCTTCTATGGCACCGGCATCCCGGCCTGCATCGTTGTCATCGACAAGGAAAGCGCCCATGCACGCACCGGCATCTTCATGATCGATGCGAGCAAGGGCTTCCTCAAGGACGGTAACAAGAACCGCCTGCGCGCACAGGATATCCACCAGATCGTGGACGTGTTCAACAGACAGCTTGAACAGGTGCGCTATTCACGCATGGTGCCGGTGGCCGAAATCGCGAGCCCCGCTAACGACTACAACCTCAACATCCCCCGCTATGTCGATTCCAGCGAGCCCGAAGACCTGCACGACCTTGACGCGCACTTGAACGGCGGTATCCCGAACCGGGACGTTGACGCCCTGGATGCGTACTGGAAGCTCTTCCCATCGCTGCGGAAGGCTCTGTTCACAGGCTACGGTCGTGAGGGGTATTGCGAGGCTCGAGCGGAGACGCACCACGTGAAGGCCACCATCCTCGGCCACAGCGAGTTCAAAGTCTTTGCCGCCCGCGTCGCGACCGTCTTCGACACCTGGCGCACGGCGCATGAGCCGATGCTCAAGAGGCTCAAGGTGAACGACCTTCCCAAGGCAGTCATCCACACTCTGTCGGAAGACCTGCTCGTGCGCTTCGCCGACCTGCCGCTGCTCAATCGTTACGACGTTTACCAACGGATGATGGACTACTGGGCCGACGTGATGCAGGACGACGTTTATCTCGTCGCCGCCGACGGTTGGGTCGAGGCGGCGAAACCGCGCGGGATAATCGAGGACAAGGAACGAAAGATCAAGGAGAAGGCGGACCTGACGATTGGTCGCAGCAAGTACAAGATGGATCTCGTCCCCCCGGCGCTGATCGTCGCGCGCTACTTCGCGAAGGAGCAGTGTGCCATGGAGGCGCTACAGGCAGAGCAAGAGACCGCCGCCTGTGAGCTCGAGGAATTTGTGGAGGAACACACTGGTGAGGAGGGCCTGCTAGCGGACGCCACAAACGACAAGGGCAAAGTCACCAAGAGCGGCGTGACCGAACGGCTCAACGCCATCGATGGTGAGCCGGAGAGCGACGACGAGCGCGATGCCCTCACACGCTGCCTGGCGCTGATCGAGGCCGAGTCCGACGCGGCTAAGGCTGTGGACGAGGCCCAGGCGGTGCTGAATGAGCAGGTGCTGGCTCGCTACTCCAAGCTCACCGAGGCCGAGGTCAAGACGCTGGTGGTCGAGGACAAGTGGTTCGCCAGCCTCCGGGCGTCCATCGACGGCGAGGTGGAGCGGCTCACGCGGCAGCTCGCCGGGCGGGTGAAAGAGTTGGAAGAGCGTTACGCGGAGCCGCTACCGGGGCTGGAGCGGGATGTGGAGGCGTTCAGCGACAAGGTCGCGCGGCACCTGAAGAAGATGGGGCTGGTGTGGGGATGAGCACGGAAGCCACGGAGGTCAACGAGGCGACCGCCAGCCTTTCGGCAACGGCTGAAGTGCGAGCCGCGCAGCCCGGATACAAGCGAACAGAGCTGGGAGTGATTCCAGAGGACTGGAGCGTTGAGCCCCTCTTGAGCGCTCTCCACCTGCCGACGGGCCAAGTGGACCCCCGCCGTGAGCCCTACAAATCGATGGTGCTCATCGCACCAGATCACATTGAAGCTGCGACTGGCCGCCTGCTCGAACAGAAGACGGCGGCAGAGCAACATGCCATTAGTGGCAAGTACCTGTTCAAGATTGGTGACATCGTGTATAGCAAGATCCGTCCCTACCTCAGAAAAGCGATCCTCGCAGATTTCGATGGCCTTTGCAGTGCAGACATGTACCCGCTCGCAGCAGCTCCCGGCGTCTCACCGCGTTTCATGCTCGCGGTGTTATTGGGCTACGACTTCTCAAGCTTCGCAGAGGCCGTCTCCGCCCGCAGCGGTATTCCAAAGATCAACAGAAATGAGTTGGCGGAGTACCGCGTTGCGTTGCCAACGTCCCCCGAACAACGCGTCATCGCCGAGGCGTTGTCGGATGTAGATGCGTTGCTTGGGGCGATGGAGGCGCTGATCGACAAGAAGCGGGCCATCAAGCTGGCCGTTATGCAGCAACTGCTAACCGGCAAGACTCGCCTGTCCGGGTTCAGCCGGGAGTGGGAGAAGAAGCGAATCCGTGACTTGGTCACTTACGAACGACCGGATCGTTACATCGTGCAAAGCACCGAGTACACGGATCGTGGGGATGTCCCCGTGTTGACGGCTAATAAGTCGTTCATCCTGGGTTACACCGACGAGGCGTTTGGTGTTTGCCACGATCTTCCCGTCATTGTCTTTGACGACTTCACCACGGACCGTAAGTACGCAACGTTTCCTTTCAAGGTGAAGTCGTCCGCGATCAAGCTTCTTCATCCCAAGGATGATAGAGTCAGTCTCAGGTATGTGTTCGAGCGTATGCAGTTGATCCGCTTTCGCTTGGGCGACCACAAACGATACTACATCTCGGAGTACCAGAACCTCGAGTTGCTTGCTCCAGATTATGACGAACAGGTGGCCATCGTCTCAGAGCTATCAGACATGGACGCTGAGATCACGGCGCTGGAGCGGCGGCGGGACAAGACCCGAGCTATCAAGGAAGGCATAATGCAGCAACTCCTCACCGGCCGGGTCCGTTTGGTCGAGCCGCCGCAGCGTGAGGTGAGCGCATGAGCGGAGTCGGCCAGCGCGAGATCCTTGCGCAGCGGCGGGCAGTCGCGTTCTTCAAGGGCGCCCTCGGCTACCGCTACCTCGGCTACTGGAAAGACCGCGCTGACAACTGCAACGTCGAGCCGGCCTTGCTCACGGACTGGCTGAAGCGCCAGGGCCACAGCGACAAGATCATCAAGGAGGTCCTGTTCGAGCTGGGTAAGGCCGCGGCGCTCGGCGGCAGCAAGACTCTCTACGACGCCAACCGCGAGGTGTACAGCCTGCTCCGCTACGGCGTGAAGGCTCGGCCGGACGTGGGCGAGCAGAACATCACCGTCTGGCTGATTGACTGGGAAACCACTGGCAACAACGACTTCGCGATCGCCGAGGAGGTGACGGTCGCCGGGGAAAACACGAAGCGGCCCGACCTCGTGCTCTACGTCAACGGCATCGCGCTCGGCGTGGTGGAGCTGAAACGCTCGACGGTGTCAGTGACGGAAGGCATCCGCCAAAACCTGGACAGCCACAAACAGGCGTTCATCCGTCCGTTCTTCGCGACGGTTCAGCTGATCATGGCGGGCAACGACACCGAGGGACTGCGCTACGGCGTGATCGAGACGCCGGAGAAGTACTGGCTACGGTGGAAGGAAGCCGACGCACATCCAGCTGCGGGCGACAACCCGCTTCTGCGGGAGTTGAGCCAGCTGTGCCGCAAGGAGCGGCTGCTCGAGATCGTGCACGACTTCATCGTGTTCGACGCAGGGACTAAGAAGACTTGCCGCCACAACCAGTACTTCGGCGTCCTCGCTGCGCAAGCGCGCGTGAAGCGCCGCGCGGGCGGGATCATCTGGCACACCCAAGGCAGCGGCAAGAGCCTAATCATGGTCTGGCTGGCCAAGTGGATCCGTGAGCACGTGACGAACAGCCGGGTGTTGATCATCACCGACCGCACCGAGCTGGACGAGCAGATCGAGAAGGTCTTCAAGGGCATCAGCGAGGACATCTACCGCACGAAGAGCGGTGCAGACCTTGTGCGCGTGCTCAACGCCAGCGACGAATGGTTGATCGGCTCTCTAGTCCACAAGTTCGGCGCGTCCGAAGAAGGGGACGTGGACGCGTTCCTCGAGGACATCCGGAGCCACTTACCCAAGGGCTTCCACGCCAAGGGCGAGATCTTCGTCTTCGTTGACGAGTGCCACCGCACCCAGTCGGGCAAGCTCCACGATGCGATGAAGGCGCTGTTGCCGGGGGCGATGCTGATCGGCTTCACCGGGACCCCGCTGCTCAGAGCCGACAAGCGGCGGAGCATCGAGACCTTCGGGCCATACATCCACACCTACAAGTACGACGAGGCGGTGCGCGACGGCGTTGTGCTCGACCTGCGCTACGAAGCGCGCGACATCGACCAGAAGATCACGTCGCAGGCGAAGGTCGATCAATGGTTCGAGCTCAAGACCCAGGGTCTGACCGACGTAGCGAAGGCCCAGCTCAAGCAGCGCTGGGGGACAATGCAGAAGGTGTTGAGCGCGAGAGACAGGCTGGAGAAGATCGTCGCGGACATCCTCATGGACATGGAGACGCGCGACCGGCTCAAGAGCGGGTACGGCAACGCGATGCTCGTCTCTGGTAGCATTTACTCGGCCTGCCGCTTCTTCGAGATGTTCAACCAGACTGACCTGGCGGGCAAATGCGCAATCGTGACCTCCTACGAACCGTCCCCTGCGGACATTAAGGGCGAGGAGAGCGGCGAGGGGCTCACGGAGCGGCTGCGCCAGTACGAGATCTACCGGAAGATGCTTGCGGCGCACTTCAACGAGCCGGAAGACACGGCGATGTACAAGGTGGAGCGTTTCGACCAAGAGGTGAAGAAGCGCTTCATCGAAGAGCCGGGGCAGATGAAGCTCCTGATTGTGGTGGACAAGCTGCTGACTGGTTTCGACGCCCCGCCCGCGACCTACCTCTACATCGACAAGCAGATGCAGGACCACGGCCTGTTCCAGGCCATCTGCCGCGTGAACCGCCTCGACGGCGAGGACAAGGAATACGGCTACATCATCGACTACAAGGATCTGTTCCGGTCACTGGCACAGTCGGTCAAGGACTACACCGGCGAAGCTTTCGGCGGTTATGACAAGGCTGACATCGAGGGTTTGCTGAAGGACCGGCTCCAACAGGGCCGCGAGCGGCTGGAGGAGACGCGCGAGGCGATCAAGGCATTGTACGAACAGGTCGAGCCGCCACGCGACACGGCGGCGTATCTGCGCTTCTTCTGTGCTGTCGAGAGCGGCAACGCCGAGCAGCTCAAGGACACCGAGCCGAAGCGGGTCGCGCTCTACAAGCTCGCCGCCGCGTTCCTGCGGGCGTATGCGAACGTGGCCAACGAAATGCACGAAGCCGGCTATTCCGACGCCCAGGTGCAGGAGATCAAGGACGACGTGGACCACTACGAGAAGGTCCGCACGGAGGTCAAGCTGGCCAGCGGCGACTACATCGACATGAAGATGTACGAACCAGCGATGCGGCACCTGCTCGACACCTACATCCGGGCCGAGGAGAGCGAGAAGCTCTCGGCCTTCGACGATCTGACGTTGGTGCAACTGATCGTCGATCGCGGGGAGGCGGCACTCGACTCCCTGCCAAGAGGCCTCCGCGAGAACCGTGAAGCGATGGCCGAGACGATTGAGAACAACGTGCGCCGGCTCATCATCGACGAGACGGGGGTTAACCCGAAGTACTACGAGAAGATGTCGGAGCTGCTGGACGGACTAATTCTGCAACGCAAGCAGGGGGCAATGGACTACAAGGCCTACCTCGCGAGGATCGTCGAGTTTGCTAAGAAGGTAGGCAAGCCTGAGAGCCAATCGTCGTATCCTTCGAGCATCAACTCGGCTGCGCTGCGGGCGTTGTTCGATAATCTGGAGCGCGCGGAAGTGTCGGTTGCAGGAGAATCACGACCTCACCATGGTTACTCGCCTTCCGTACACAAACGTATGGAGAAAGCAATCGCCCTCGATCGCGCAATACGGGGGGTCAAGAAGGCTGATTGGCGCGGCAATAGGTTCAAGGAGCGGGAAGTACGCAACGCCATCAAGTCGACGCTCGGCGACGACGACGGCCTCGTCGAGTCGATATTTGAGATCGTGAAGAACCAGCGTGAGTACTGAACGGCAGAGCATCGACGTCCGTGGGACACCGGTGGAGGTCGTCCGCAAGGACATAAAGAACCTCCATGTAGGCGTCTACCCTCCGACTGGTCGTGTGCGAGTGGCAGCGCCGCTGCGCCTCACGGATGAAGCAGTCCGGCTGGCCATCATCTCGCGTTTGGGGTGGATTCACCGTCGACAGGCTGAGTTCAAGCAACAGGATCGCCAATCCCAAAGGGAATTCGTTACTGGTGAAGGCCACTACTTCTTTGGGCGGCGGTATCGGCTCGACCTGAGTGAGCGCGACGGTCCATCTACGGTAAGGCGCGTAAACAACGCGAGGATGGAACTCCGCGTCCGTCCGGGCGCTGATCTGGCCAAGCGCGAGGCCGTGTTACAGGCGTGGTATCGAGGACGGCTCCGGGAACTCCTGCCGCCGCTTCTCGCCAAGTGGGAAGGAAAGGTCGGTGTGAAGGTTTCGGAGGTGCGCATCAAGCGAATGAAGACGCGCTGGGGCAGCTGCAACGCTGAAGCGCGTCGCATCTGGCTGAATCTCGAGCTGGCAAAGAAGCCGCCGGCCTGCTTGGAATACATTTTGGTGCACGAGATGGTCCACTTGATAGAGCGCCATCACACTGATCAGTTCAGGCAGTACATGGACCGTTCGATGCCGCAGTGGCGGCTACACCGCGACGAGTTGAACCGTGCCCCGCTCAGCCACGAAAACTGGAGCTACTAGCCGGCAGCCCCCAGGGTCCCAGGAGAGTCGGAGCAGGGGCCAATACAGTGGTCTGCCCGGGTCATTCTCGTGAGCGCACTTGGAAATCATGGATCGAGATCCGAGCTGGGCTTTCTATCCGGAGACCATACTCGAGTTTCCCGAGGGCGGGCTGCGGGTCGATCTGCGATCACCGCTGTCGGAGGCGGTAGTTGCCGAACTCCAAGGGTTGGGCCTCGGCGGCCGATTTGCGGTGGTGACGCCCTGTGACCCCAGGGGGATACGGGCGGGTGACGACAGCAACGCAAGACGGGTCGCGGCGCTCCGGGCCAGCCTGAGGCGGCGAGGTTGCCGCTTCGTCTCTGTCGACGGTGTGTCGCCCGACCGAACGCACGGTGAGTCGGGGTTCGCCGTGGACGTGCCGCTGGAAGAGGCCGTTAAGTTGGCACGATCGTTAGAGCAATCGGCGCTGTTCTGGTTTGACGGTGAGGCCTTTTGGGTGATCCCCGTACTCGCGGCAGGGGAGGCGCTTCGACTTCCACGTGGAGCCGAGCGCGGCACCTCTCGCAGGGGATGACGAGACGTCCTGCGAATTCATTCTTGGGATAGGCTCGAGCTACCGAGCTAGCGACGTGCGGTTTAGAGGAGGCCTAGCGCTAGCAGATAACCTCATCGCCTTCGTCTTCGGCGAGGTCCCGAGCGCTACACCGTTTCCCTCCCTCGGAATCCGCCATGATCTCGCGTCTTAGTTGGGGCTCGCCGTAAAGACCGTTCGGCGGGGGGCCGAGACCCTCGATCCACTGGATGAACTCAGCCGCGTACTCGGCATTTGCCCGCGACTTATGTCCTTGCGTCGGATGCACAATTGGCCGCAGGTGAGGAGGCAGCGGCACTGGATGATCGCCGAAATAGAAGAAGTGCTCTGAGAGTAGGGCATTCTTTCCGCCTAGATCTACCTTGCGATTCTGTTCACCGTGGACACTATCGCGAAGAGTTGGTCCAGTCGGTCGAGAGAAATCATAGATGCAGTCGCCGACCCGCTCGATGAAGCTCTTGCTCGTCCACCTGGGGATCTTTCCCTTAAGACGACGGCAACAGAACGCGTCGTAGGCGCGAAGGGATAGTGTCTGGGTGATTCGCATGGCGTAAACGACATGGCCAGATATGTCACCCACTGGTGAGTGGGAGCCTCCAAGGCCGACGACCCAGTCACCGGCCTTGGCGACGCGGCGGATGGCGGGCTTGCAAATCGCGAGGGTGCAGACGCCATGATACGGATTCGGCGCCGCACCGCCGTCATATCGCAGGCAGTAGGAGTACAAGGTCATGCGTTAGGTTCCTTGTCGCTGGCTAACGGAGCGGATCAGGACACGGTCACTTCGATCGTAGTCACCACCGCGTCGAGCTCATCAACGAGCGACGATGTCTCCTGTCTGCCATCAGCCTCGCGTAAAGCTGTAACGCAGCCGCGGTAGTACCACAGCTGGTCTTGGCGCGAGGCGTTGAAGCGGCTCCACACCCCGCTGCCGAGACGCCAATAGTCCGCCAGGATCGCCCGCGCGTTGTGGAGCTTGTCCGCCGCGACCACTCGGCGCACGGCGGTGGGTGCGGTCTTCAAGTGAGCAAGGTAGGCTTCCTTCCTCGGACGCCACGGCGGCTTGGGGACTTCGTCGGCGTCGGTACATGCCTCGACTATTCGCAGGACGTTATCGCCGAACTTGCGGGCGATCTCGCTTCGCGTACGACCGTCATGCCCCTGGTCTTCGATCGCGTCGTGCAGCAGTGCGGCGATCGCCTCGTCCTCATTGCCGCCGCTCTCAATGACTAACGATGCCACCGCGAGTAGGTGCGCGAGGTAAGGGATTGTGGTTCCTTTGCGAACCTGGCGAGCGTGGAGTCCCCGCGCGTACTCGAAGGCCTCCGATAGCCGTGATGACGGTTCGAAGCTACTCAGTCCGCGCTCAGGCACGATTTCCTGGCCGTCATAGCTGCAGCAGAATACTGTGCCGATGTGACGCCAGCCAGGCTGCCAGCGTCATCCGCGCTGTCCCGGCCGCGGACTGCGAGTCCTGTGCGTGTACCTAACCTTCCCGTGCGCCTAGCATTACGAAGCGCTTTGCCGGGGTGTTTGCCACTCGGCAGCAGGTGGAATAACCCACCCGGACCCCCTGAACCCCGTGCGAATCGTTAGAGGGGCGAGTTACGACTCCCAGTAGCAATCAGGCGATGTTTTTGGCATCGATGTCGTAACAACGGGCCCGAAGATCAACCGAGTGTCGTGAGAAACTCACAGTGAAAACTCACAGCAAGAAAGCGCGCCTCTGTACCAGGTGACGCCCTCTGCTGAAACGGAACTGGTGCTCGATTCTTGGTTCGGCAATATTACCACGGCATCCTTGAGGCACACCCAGCTATTCTCGCGAAAGTCGATGCACGCTTCTCGACAGAACCCGCAGGAATGTCCTTGTCTATCGGGCGACACGTCCTATCAAGACTTTGAGAATAGGCGTGTCGGCGTCGACCGTAACTTGGGCGAAGTGACGGTTTCGCAGTGCAAACGCTGCGGACAGTTTTGGTTGCACTATTTGATGGAGTATGAATATCTGACGGCAGCCGGGCGATGGTTCCGCGGACCCATCACTCCGAAAATCGCCGCATCCGTAACGGCCGCAAGTGCCACAAAGGTGCTGGAGGAATTGGACTGGTATTTTCGCGGAGGCAGCGCTTTCGGCGGCATCTTCAGGACCTCGCCAGGACGGCTGAAACAGTGGCTGATCCCATCTGCCGGCCCCTGAAGGATTTCGTTCTAGCGGAGCGCGGCATGGTTGCGGGCGCCTTCCCGGCCAGGGCGACTTCAGCGACAGTGCGCGCGCTCAATCGCCGAACAACTCATCGAGCCCGCCGAGCACGGTTTCAAGACTCTTCGGGTCAAGAACCCCCAGGTGGCGGCGGAGGCGATCCACCGGGACCGTTTCCATCTGGGCGAGCAGGACATGCCCGCTCAGGCCCTGGAAGGAGCAGGGCACGCGGAACGGCGACAGGTGGTCGCCGGTCACGAGCGGCGCCACGGTGACCTCGCGCATGAGCGCGTTCGATTTATCCGGCGACACCACGACACCCGGGCTCGACTGCGCACGGATTCCCAGCCACTCCGCGAGCCAACCCCCAACCGGCCGCGCGGGCGACACCAGGTAGACCTCGCCCTGGCGGGGTGCCGTGGTCACCGCCGCTTCCTCATGCCAATCCGTATGCCATGGTTGTTCCCCTCAGCCCCTGAAGGATTGGTTCCAGCGGGTCAGGCCCTAGGGCGCAACCTTCAGTCGCCGCCTGTGCCAGATGATGAACGCGGACACGAGCATCCCCATCACGACGATTCCGGCTGCGACTTCAGCGACAGTGCGCGCCGACGCTTTCGACGAAGTCGGGAGCAGCTCTTCCTCAAGCTCTTTTGACCCCACTGGCGGGAGCTTCAGGTCGGCGATGACGTAGGGCACGTTCATTTCGAGCACCATCCCGCCGATCAACTCGTCGCCGATCCTGCCTTCCACCGCCCAGCGCGCCGTGGTTTGGGCGCCCACTTCACCTGCGGGAATAACAACCGAGGCGACCTTGATCTCGCGCTTGGCAGGCAGGCGCACTCCATAGTGTTTGCCCGCCTCGGTCTCCTGCACCTGCGGACCAGGCGGACCGGTTCCACCCTGACCCTGTTCGGCGTTCACAAGAGAGATTTTCCAATTCGGCGGAATGGACATGGGACGAATGAACAGATCCACTGTCTCTTCGCGGTCATGCGGGTTGCCGACGAGGAACGTCTGCACGAGCCCCCGTGCGGATGCATCCCCGGTGTCATCACCGGGTGGGAGCGCCGCAATCCCCTCCGCCTCGTCCGCTAACTTCCGCTGCTCTGTTGCGCTGTGGAGCAACATTGCCCGGATACTTCGCACAGGTAGAGGATTGACGTCAACGTAACCCTCCTCGGGATCCATCGGCTTGCCAGCCATGCTCTGTTGCGGATACGCCATGACGCGATACATAGTCGCCCGGGCGGCCTCCTCGGGAACACCCGCGTCGCGCACCGCTTTGAAATCCTCCGGCGTGAGTCCCGTTCGGCGGAGTCGCTCCATTACCTGCTGCCGTGCCACCTGGAGTCGCGCTTGGGTGGCCGCATCATCCGGAGGCAACTGCTCACCCTCCTTCTCCGTGGCATCTGCGTCCCGGCGCAGTGCTTTGGCGGTGCGCTTGAGGTAGAGCTGCATGGCGGTGAAGTGCCGCGCCGTCCAGGAGCGGTCGCCAGCGGCCTCCGCTCCGCGGTAACGCTCCATGGACGCGGTGAGGGCGTCCAGATAGCCGGCCACGGAATCGGACGCAGCAACCGCGAGCCTCTGATATGCCGGATCCGGCGGATCTTTAGCGGCTCGCGCACCCTTCTTGGCCGTACGGTCCCATTGGTTGAAGCGGCTTACCGCGCCGGAGTCGCCAGTCGCCTCCCAGATGTCGAACCACTCATCTTTCTCACGTTCCGCTTCCGTCTCGACGTGCTTCCCGAAATCCGTGGCTCGTTTCTTCACCGGTCCGCTCAATGGGGCGCCCCCCTTGGAAATCGGGCCCTGGTTCTGGTGCGGGGGCCCTGGACGGGGCCCGACTTGCGGACATGGCCACGGATCGCAACTAGGTGGATCGACTAGCGGACCCTCAGCGAGGGGGTCCACATAGGAATCGGGCTTCCCATCTTTGTCGTTCTTCCGCGTTTGGACGTGGAGGTGGATGCCGACTTGGTCTTGCTTGCCGTCGGCAAACCCACCCGTTACCCCAAGTTGAGTCCCACGAGAGACAGGCTGGCCGTTCTGCACGTCGACTCTCGACGCATGCAGAAATTGCACGGTGTACTGACCATCGCACGATACTACGCTTATGGTGTTATACGGGTCACCTTCGCAAGTCGCGTTTCCCACCTTATGTTCGCACCGTATCTCTCCGGTGATGGGGCTCGTGAACGGTAGCTTTACAGGATCATGCTTCCACTTCCCCGGGCTCGTCATGAAATCCTTTGCATCATGGCTCGTCTCGTCGATGCCCGGGTGGGCATGCGGCCATTTCTCGTCCTTCTTGGGATCAAAGGGATAGCTCGAGGGGTCGACGGTGTGTGGCTCACCTTGCTTGGGATAGTTTCGGAAATTCCCGTAGCGGGAGTTCATTACATTGACTCCCGGCAGGCCGAACATAGTCGGGTCGGCGGGATTGGGAGGCGGGCATGGTTCCACCGACCCGATATTTCGCTGCAAACTGCCGTGGACAAGCTGGCTGTCCACCCGGACGGCGCCGTGTTCCGCCGAGATTGCTAGCGGCAGCGCCGAGGCCGCGAGGACTGTCACCCCTGATCGAGTAGCGAAGAGGACACGCCCGCTCAGCTCCACTCTGAAGCATTGGTGGCCAGTGGCTTTTGGCGCCCACTTGACGCTGACCACCCGCTCTTCACCTGGCTTTAATAGGATGTCCTCTACCCTACCGATGGTCTTCCAGTCCGTCCCACCGATGTTCCAATCGTTAGATGTGAAGGTAGTCGCGAGTTCAGCCGGATACTTGCCGCGGTTCTCCAGCGATGCCGAGATGGTCACTGGCCGGCCTTCAATCAACGGCAGTGGTTCCACCCGGATGCGACCGGGATCGTAGTAGGGGGAAAAGACGTCGCCGAAAAAAGAAGTCGGCACTGTCCCCGCCGTAAACGTCACCCCCGCTACCTGAGCGACGTCCACCAGATCGGTGACATCGGTGGCGAAAATTCTTGAATCGTGCGTAACCTTGTAGCCCTCGCCGGGGCGAATTCTTGCGGTGGTCTCCCCGTTCTCGTCAGTCGGTTTATCCGGTTGTTTGATCGCGTCTGCGCCGCCGTAACTGACCAAGCTCCCCAGATGCACCCGCTTGCCGGCAACGGGTTGTCCGTCTTTGTCGGCAAGACGGACCGTCACCGTCACGTCTTTGTCGGTGCGCTCGGCAGGAAAGTACAAGAAATCAGCGCTCAGCATCGAGTTGGCGCCGCGCACGGTAGATTGCTCAATCGGACCCGGCGGCTCGGTATACAGGACGTCGCTTGGTACGATGTGCGCAACCGGCTTGCCCGACGAATCTCGCGGCGATTCGGGCGTCACCCAGAACAGGTCGATGCCGATTGCTCCACTTGACCCCGCAGTGTTTGTGTACCGCACCTGGATCGGCAGGTCTCGTGGCCCGTCAATCGTCACGGGAACGACATACATCTCGTCAGCGCGAGCGCCTGAAACGCTAACCATATCCTCGCGCCCATAGGCAAGGAATTGGATAAAGTCCCGGATGTCCTCCTTCGCGTAGGTAAATGCGTCGGAAATCACTATGCCACTGTAGGGAGGTCCAGCCAGAGCGACACGTGCATGCCCCACGTACACCGCCGCAGGCCCGCTAGAAATCGTGGCGAAATAATACGTGCCCGCCTTCGGCAAGTGCACGTAACCCTTCCAAATTGCGGCCGCGAACCAGTTCGAGTCCCATGGCTTCGTGTCGTGAATCGCCCAACGCGTCCAATCCTGGATGGTAAACCCTGTTGGCCACCACGCCGTCCGGCGACCGTCTTGCCTGACGAAGCCTTTGCCCTTACCAAATGCGATTTGGGGATCGACGCGCACGGCAGCCGGGGGGGAGAACGGCCGCGGAAGCTGGAAGTCATTGGGGTCCATCCAGACTTGCACAAACCAGTCCGGACCGGGGTGCACGTCGCTGTAAGTCTGCAGGGTCGAGATGTAATACGAACCAGTCAGTCCATGCCTGGGCAGAGGCGCAGGTCGCTCCGCAGGCCTGCTGAACGAAGCAGCCAACACAACGGCAGGCGTGACAACGAGCAGGAGCCTTGACCGACTAGGGTCGCGGTTGGGCACGATGACCTCCAATGCTTTCGGCATCCGGCGTTCTTGCCTTGCCAGCAGCTTGCACCATCGATAGTAGGCCCCGGGCGCGAGTCAGAGGCGGTGTAGCTACGAATCGCGCCGACCCTAACGCCAGGGGGCGGTAAGGGGTCCCACGTTGTGTCGAGGCTCCCGCGTCGCTGAGGAGGCGGGGACCTGTACTTTGCGCCTCCCGTTTCGCCGGGTTTGCCGGCCTCGCGGGTGCTCTATCAGCTCAACTACAGCCGCGCTGCAAGGGGGTCAGGTTTCCTCTGATACGTCGGTGGATCCGACGCTGCCTTCCGTCTGGTCTTCCACGCACAGGCACGCAGAAGGCAAGAAACCGGCCCCGTGGGTATCCCCACTCAGCCGGTTTCGCGATTCGCTCCCCTCGAGGCATGGGCGAGCCGTACGAGATCGCGCCTCGGGGTTCATGGCATCTGAGTTGCGTGCCAATATGCGTCCGGGACCGCCGCGCGCAAGTTTGGGGACAACATCACAAATCTGCGGCCGATCGCGCCGGACAGACCCTCAAAGGCCAGGTGGACCTTGGGCGTGACCCACCCGCCTGATGCACGTACAGGGGTCGGGACCGAGCGGCTACGGCCTAGGGCAAAGACTCCGGCAAAGCGCCCTGCAATCACAACAGACAAGGCCGGTTCGCACCGCGCAGCGGATGACCAATCCGATGCTCCGGAACGCGCTACGACTCACGTCGAGTGACCAGGCTCCTATGCGGGCGCGTCAGTTTTGCAGCAGTTTCTCGGGCAAACTTGCCTCCTCGAAGAAAAGGCTTCCCGTCACACCACTCATGGAGGTAGACATGCAAGCACAGAATTCTGAGGAAATCCTTGACCTGCGGGAAGTGGCTGACTGGCTCAAGGTCAAGCCCCGCCAGGTTGTGCGGCTTGGAGTGCCGCAACTTGATCTGGGCAGGAAGACGAAGAGGTACTTCGCGAAGGACGTGCTTGCATGGCTTGAGGCCAAACGCGTCGAAGCCCGGGCGCGTCGACAGATCAGATAAGCGAGAGAGAAGTCTACCAGAGCGGGGGTGGCGCCGATAACTGGGGAACGTCGGTCCAACACCCTAACCCTTAGCGAGCTGAGAGCGCATTCGACGGCGGACTGCGGGGTCCGGCGCGCGCGTCTTGCCCAGCTTCGCAGCTGGCATCGCGCGCCGGATCACCCATCGTCCTCGCAGGCGACCCGCGGCCCCAACACCACGTCCACGCCGTAGCGTCGCGCCAAGGCTTCGGCCATTCCGTGTTCGGGCGTGTGCTCCGTCGTCTCCACTTCGATCACTTCGGGGTCCACCTGCAGGCAGCAGAGCGACGCCTGCGTCAGGTCAACCCGTGACGCGCGGATTACCAGGCGCGCGGGCACGATAAGGCGCCGCACCATCGCGTGTTCTGCGCGGTAGCCATCCTCATGCTCCACGAGTTTGCCCCACAGGGCGACTTCGCCCAGCACGGCCCAGTCGCCCCAGACGGCATGCCACGGCGGCGCCGGCGGCGGCTGGTGCCACGCTAGCGGCTCGGTGCGGAACGCATGGATGCCGCAGCGGCAGTCGCGCCCCGACTCGCCCGGGCATCTGGGCGGGCATTCCAGGTGGGGCGGCACTGTCGCCGTGAGGTGCGGTCCCGCCCACCAGAGGGGGCGGGGCCGCGGAATGAAGAGTGACCGCAACCGCCAGCCCGCAAAATGCGGGCGACACCCCGCGTACCACCAGCGGTAGCCGACCAGGCTCACGCGGGCACCTTGGCCGGCGGCGCCAACGGCGCATCCGGAACATTGGTGGGCGCGTCGTCGGGCGCAGTCTTCTCCGGCGTCGGGACGAGCTCCCCGTCCGGCTCGACGTCGAGCTCACGGATCACTTTGCCGAGTTGCATGGCGTGTCTCCTTTCTCTGCCGGGACCGTCCAGCCCAGGCGTTCCAAGATCTCCCGCTCCACGTCGCCGCGTGGGCAGGCCAATTGGTTTCGAGTGAGGACTCGCACGTGATCGGCCGCGCGCGATCCACTGCCCATCGGCCGGGGCACGGTGAGGCGGCCGAGTCGGGGCGTCCCGTCCGTCCCGCTGACGCGCGCCACCGCCTGGTAGCTCGGCAGGCTCAGGAGGTCCCGTTCGCCGAAGCGGGGCCAGACGAGCCGTGGAAGACTTCCGAACCATTGATCGGCCACTTGCCGAAACAGAATCACGTGCCCCACGGCGCCGAGAACGGCTTCCCGCAAAGACGCAGACAACGTCTCGAGCCGCTGGTGCGCGAGCACGAGCCCGACGTTGAACTTGCGAGCGGCGGCGAGGAAGCGTCCGAGCCCCTCAGTGGCCAACTCGTGGAACTCGTCCACGTAGACGTGCACGGGCTGCCGCTCCTCGGGTGCGACTGCCACGCGCTCCGTTGCGAGCCGCTCCAGCTTGTGGAGGAGCATCATGCCGAGCATTCGACTGTTCAGGTCGCCGATCGCTCCGCGCGCAAGATTTGCGAGGACGACGCCGCCACTCTCGAGCACGGCCGACAGATCCAAGCCCTGCGCTTGCCCGACGATGTTCCGCAGCAGATGGTCGTCCACGAAGCACGAGAGCTTCGAGGTGAAGTAGGCGAGGTATTCCCCGCGTTCCGACCCGGTGACCTGCTGCCACACCTTCTCGAAGTAGTGACGAACCCAGGGGTCCTTGGACAGCATGAGCCGGTGCGCCAGGAACTTGTGGTTTGAGAAGAGCAGCGGGAGTTCCGGCAGGACGCCGCCGAGCTCCATGAGGAGTCGCATGCCGTTGCGGAGACTCTGATGCAGCATCGGCCCCTGTTGGTCCGGCAAGAACAGCTCTTCGTACAGCTCGAGCATGAACTGCACCACGAGGTCGCGGGCGCGGTCCGTCCGCGCATCGAGCAGCTTCAGCCCGATCGGCCAGTCCGTGTCCGCAGGATCGAAGAGCACGACCCGGCAGAGCGTTTCGTCGTCAGGCAGCCGGTCAAGAATCGCGCGGATGAGATCCCCGTGTGGATCGAGCACGCAGCAGGCCCGGCCCACCCGGATGTCGTCGAGAATGAGATGGAGCAGGAGCGTGGATTTCCCCACGCCCGGAAGGCCAGAGACGTAGAGCCCCAACTCTCGACGACCGGCGAGGTCGGTGAGCAGGGACCGTCCTTCCACGCTCTGCGCCCCGAAGAGCGGTCCCGTCTCGAGGGGTGTGGGCCGTTCAGCCCGCGGGCTCGTTCGCGTATACAGGCGCAGATGCGCCCGGACGCCTGCGAGGGTGAATTCCTCGGCGTCCGGCAGATGGGGACCGTGCGTTTCGTTCGCGGCCACGGGACTACTCGCTGCCCGGCGCGGCAGTGTGAAGGCAGTCTTCCCCGATCCGTGCCGTTACGCCCCACGTCTTGAACACTTCTTCCCACAGGGCGCGCGTCCGATGGTAACTCGCCGCGGTGCTCCGCGAGGTTCCCGCAGGCGTCTCCGAGTGGAAGCCGCAGACCGTGAGCTCAACGCCCGCTCTGATCTCGAGCATGAGGTCCATTCTGCGGAGCCAGCCGAGGAACTCCGCGGGCTGCGGGACGTGACGTTCAAAATCCCACGCCCCGGGCGTCACCTGCCGAAGGTCGGAGGCGAGGATCAGCACCTTGCGGCCCCTGCCGGCCTCGTTCAGCCGCCGCGACACGCGCCACAGCGCCTCGGCGATCGCGGATCCCGTGTTCGTCGGCAACGTTCCGCCCTTCGCACCAAGCCGGGCCTCGAAGGCATGGCGCCAGGCGCGCTTGCTCTCACTCACCGGCGGCCGGAAATGTTCCGGGTAGGTCTCAGAGACAAGACGCGGGATGTCGATGCCATCGCCGATGAGCCACACCTCGAACGTCCCGCCGAGCGCGGCTTCGTCCGCCCACGAGCGGCCGGCGCCGAGTACGGTGTTCGCGGAACACGAGAACTCCGCGGCCGACGAGCTCCGGTCACAGAGGAGGATCGCGTGAACTTGCGAATCCTCATGAGCGTGAGCCCGGGCACACGCACCTGTCGCGAGGACGACGAGCATGAGCAGGCTTGCTGTCTTGAGGAGCGCGGTCGCCTCGGCTCGCGGGACCTTCGCGCGCGGCAACCGCGCGAGGTAGGCGAGGCGATGTTCGGCGAGACTCGCCTCCGTGGCTTGGAGCCACCGCAGCCAGGCGTGGCGCACCCGCGCCTCGACCGCCCGTGCCTCCATGTAGTCCTTCCGGTACTCCGCGACGACCGCAGCGAGCTCTCGCTCCGCCGTTTGGTGTCGCCTCTCGATGCGAACTATCCGACGCCCGAGCTCGCGCGCTTCCCGCTCGAGTTTCCGCCACGCGCCGAGCAAGGCGGAGGCCTGCGCGGCCCGGCGTTTCAACGCTGCCGCGGCAATCGGCAGGGCCACGGTGACGGCCATGAAGATCGCCGCCTGCTCCCAGCCGCTCTCCGGGATCTGCGCGCCGCGCATCCACCCGAGACCAACGCCCCCGACGAGGAGTGTGGCCCCGGCCGCGAGCGCCGCGCGAGGGTGGTCCAAGTCCAGGGCCTTCAGCGCGAGCATGACCGAGGCGATGAACACCCCGGTCGCCGCAACCAGGACCCCGAAGGCCTCGACCGGATGCCGGCAGATCACGTCGGCGCGGGCGATGTCGAGACCGAACCAGTCAGCAAAGAGCACGCTCAAGGCCGCTACTTCGCCGGCCGAGAGGACCACAAAGGCGAGGCGTAAACCCCACACGAGCCGCGAGAGCCGCCCCACGACCGGGTGCGTTTGGATGAAGGCGCGCTCGCGATCGCCGAGGTCGTGACGCTCGACTCCGAGTGCCCGAACCTCGTCCTCGCACCGCGCGATCTCCTCGCACGCCGCGGCCCCGCGCCGCCGAAGTTCTTCGGCGGCCGCTCCACCCCGCTTGATCCGGAGATCTGTATCGAGCGGCTGTGCGAGTGGGTCTGGAGGCTCGACGTTCGGCGGTGTGCGCAGAACCGAGCCGTCGCTTTGGATCGCCAGGGCGTACGGCGGCGCGCCAACGCGCGGCGCTTTCCGCTGGGCGACCGCCAACTTGTCCGCCAGGTAGGCCGGCAGGGGCCGGCCGGCCTTCACGCCTCGCCGGGCGTCCAGCCAGGCCCGCAGGCGCGAGACCTTCCGGGGGTGAAACAGTGCCATCTCGATCCTCCTCTCTGTTGCGGGTTGCCTAATGACCGAACAGTGGATGCTTCAGAGAAATGCGAATCGAAGAACAGTTTTTTGGAGAAGCGAGATAGTGCTGCAAGGACAGCTTCGAGGATTTTTTGGCGGCGATCACGGCATCGGTGGCCGAATGATCACCTGCGCACAGCAGAAGGTCGAAAGAAAACGCGATGAATGAAGACGAAGAATGACGATCAATGAAGAATCGGGCGATCAATTGGTCTCGATTGTGCCTCTAGCGGTTCCTCCCAGGTAAGCCTGACCGCAAGCTAGCGGGCCACCCAGACGAGGTCAACGGCCAGGTCGCACATGTTCTCTTGGGGCTGCCCGCAAATTCAACGTCGGTGCGACGCTGGCACACTAGCGGCTCCACACCCTTTCGCGCATTGGTGCGGTAGGTCGTCCGAGGTCGGTGGCACCTAGTCCCTATCCGCCAAGGTCCGTGCGATGCATTCGAAGGCTATCGCAGCTGGGAAGGAGGCTGTTGAGCCTGCCGAACTTCCAGGCGGTGGCGCGGCGGAGGGCAAGGCCTAACTAGATCGCCTGAGCGTGCCTCGGCCAGAGGTCGGGGTTACGGTGTGGGGCGCACGTGCGGACATTGACGCGGGCGCGCTTCACACGGGCGCGATGGGAGGTCGAGGGTCGGAAGACTGAGCGGCTGCGCGGACAACATGAAGGGACCAGCGAATCTCCATCGTTGAAGATTAATCACACGCTCCGGCATCCTATGGGAAAGGCGGCGGGCTCACGGATTCTGACCGAGCCCCCGCACGCTAAGGCTAATCTTCTCCTTCATACGATCAACGTTGAGCACGACCGCCTCGATCATGTCCCCGACTGACAGTAACTTGGACGGATGGCACACCCTCCTCGGCGGATGGTGCATCTCGCTGACATGAAGCAACGCCTCCACACCCCGCTCGAGTTCCACAAAGGCGCCGTAATTCGTGACCGAAACCACTTTTCCATGTACGCGGGATCCCGTCGGATACTTGCCTTCGACATGGTCCCACGGATACGGCAGAAGCTGCTTAAGCCCTAGGTCAACACGATCTTTGTCCCAATCAATGTCCAGGACCTTCACTTGGATCTCATCACCCACGTTGACTATCTCACGAGGGTGGTTGACGCGACCCCAAGACAGCTCGGTTACGTGAACCAGACCCTCAACCCCCCCAAAGTCGACAGTGGCACCGGGATCCGCGAGCGCAGTAACTCTTCCCGTATAAGTCTTGCTAACCTCAAGTGTCTTTTTGAGCGCGTCGACTACTCCCGAGCCGACAACATCCCACTCCTCTTTGATGATCACATAGATTCGACCTTCGTCCTTCCGCAGTACCCCGCGGTCAACGATTTCTGTCGATGGGTCCGATTCCCATTCGACTTCGTGCCCCTCTTCACGTAACGCCTTTCCCAGGACGTCGGCGACCCACTTCGACTCGAAAACTCGCAACTTCATCCCGAACTCGGGCACGAAGGTCTCGACGTTGTCAACAAACCCTCCGACTGACAACGGTTCTTGCTCACGATACATCTTCAGCACGCGCGCTTTCACTTCTTGAGCTTCGTGCCACGGACTCTGCGTAAAGGCCTCGACGGCCAGGTGCAGGTCATCTTTTAAGACTCTCGGAATTCGCAAGAATCGCTTGGGCTGATCCTTCAAACCCTCCTTCAGCTGCTCCGTCATCTTGATCGCCCGGCAATACAGCCGCCATTCCCATTTCGACTTCGGAAATAGGCACGAGAGGCCATAATGGTGCCGCACTAGTTTCTTGTCCAAGTCGAGCAAGTATTCTTCGATCTCGTCCTGTTCTGGGTAGTAGTGTTCCCTGAGGTCATTTCGCACGATCGCCGGAATCACCTTCTCTGGGTCGAGTCGCAGAGGAGTCGCCGAATCGTGCGCCGAGTCGCACATCAGACGCGGGGCTTTCCCGTCATCGAGAGGAAGGGCGGGTCGTCGGCGCTCACCCGCCTACGCCCCACAAGGTATGCGGCTTGCGGACCAGGAGATCGTCCATCCCGCACCCTGCGGGACAATATCTCATCGGAGGTGGCCAATAGTAGATCAGGGTGGGTGGCGGCCGCTGCAGTGAGATTATTGAAGAAGGTAAGTGCACTTGAGGACGTGTAAATCGGCTCGAAGACCTCGAAGACCCGGTACTGCAGGCATGGTCGCCCGGTGGCCTTTACCGGTCCCTCGCTAACAGTCCGAACGTGCCTGAACTGCAGTGAGGTGGGGACGACCAGCCTTGTCGAAAGGCCGATCTCCTTCAGCTCTTCGCCCAATTCTCTGCGCAGGCATTCGGAGGGTGACTCGCGGTCCACCCGCCTGCGAAACCACTTGTCAATCCAGGAGAGGTTCTTTCGTGGCAGATACCCGCGCAGATCGTTTGTCATGTCAGGACCAGTATCCTCTGGCCGAAAGAGGACCCGGTCGAACTCGGATCTCGCCGCGTCGAAGTACTTATAGACTCCCCCCAGCGGTCCGAAGGTCTGAGGTCGATGGAAGTTCCGGACTAGGACGTACTTCCCGCTCTCACCATGACGCAACATGGCGACGAACACGACGCGCATGTCGGCATTTGGCCTCCACACCCTGTACTTCAGGAACTTGGTACGCCTGAGACGCTCAAGAATATGGATAGCAGCGGTGATCAAACCATGGGTCGCGACGCCCTCGACCATAGCGCCTCCCTACCCCGCTATTGCGGACCGAAAGTAGTCCTTGTCGCTTCACTCTTCATCGAGTGCCACCTGCCGACAGTGCCGCCCGCTGATCGCTGCCGAAGGACTCAGGGCTCGCTTCAAGCTCCGACGTCTTCAGCGACGCAGTGCGGGTTCCGTTCCAGCCATCCAGTCCAAACTCCAGCACGCGCGGGATCATTGGAAGGCCCATAAACGACCGCGCCCCGCACGCTCGATTCGCCTGTTCCTCGGCCTCCAAGCAAGAATGCAGCAGACGCGAGAATGCCACTCTTGCTTCCCTAGAGTGAAGACTCCAGCCCAAGTCAAAGCGGAGCACAGTCGGCCACTCATTGCTACCGCCCAAGCGTCGCTCTTGCCAGCTTGACGTCTGTGGTGTCCCTTGCTGAAACCACCTTTGCGCCTAGTCGCTTTGCTTCTCCCGGGAATCGGTGCTTGTACTCTTTGTGACCGGCCACAGTCTTCTCGTCAATGATCCATACATCGAAACCAACATTCGGCAGCTTTGCATCGTGAAAGTACTCACGGTCAATCTGAACACCGCTTTCGCGGGAGAGTTCACCGAGCCTTCTCTCCCAGGACAACTCCCTTCTCGGATCCTCTGCCGACCCCATACAGACCGCGACCTTGAGTAATGGGACCCTGCGTTGTTCCAGCGCTGCTAACTTGGTCTTCAACAAGCCGACGTCATTGCGTAGCTGATCGACTTCGTTTGCCTTTTCCTCAAGGTCCTGTTCATAGAGCGCGACAAGCCCTTCATAAACTGAGGAATCTTCACCCCCCTTATCGCGTTCGACTTCCAGGCGAGCTTCAAGGAAACTCTCTGGGTGCTCATGCGGGATTGATACAGTCGCTGGAGCGATAACCTGAAGGAGTCTGTTGGCGCCACGGTATTCTCTGTCGTTAGGACCGGGCTCTAGCTCATCGGGCCAAAACAAGGGGTGCCGGAACGGATCATCGTTCTCCGACCATCGAGGCCAGTAGACGCGCCCGCAACCGTTGAAGCAGCTGTGGCGCTTCCCGACAGCGTCGGTGAGTGCAAAACCAGCTTCGACATCCGCTAGCTGATACACATGAGCGAGTCCAGCAAGTATGTCCGCCGCGTAATCGGAACGGCAAACGGGCCGGCCGAGGTCGGGGTGAACACTGAGAAGGACCACCGGCAGTCTGCGATCGAGCGAGGCCAGCGCTTCCACGAAATCATTCACGTCGGCGGTTGATATGCATTTCGACGTCACAGTGATTGGATGGCCCGAAACAGCACCAAACGTCTTGATCAGCGCGAGGACGAGCCTGGGACGTTTGGGTGCCACTCCCGGTGCTTGTGGGATGTCGCGTCGGTATCCAATGTGAATGGACAGACTCAGGCGCTCCGGCTTAAAACGAAGCACTACCTCTGAGATGATCTCTGGCTGCCCTGCTTCACCCGCGGGCTGGACCCAGCGAAGGGCCCAGCCGCCCTTCCACCGCAGCGTTTCAACAACTCGGTCCGCCTCGTTCGAGGTGCCTGTTGCCCGGAAGTTGTGAGTGATTTCCGGGGCAAGCAGCCGTTCGTGGCGCCGTTCGGTACTCGTGACCCACGCTTCGATTTGATCTATGACCGCATCCATCGGCGGAGGAGCCGGTTCTCCAAGGTCGAATGTTGCAGAGTAAATCCTTCGCATCGGCCAGAGCTCCTTTTCCGACTCTAAGCACGTTCTAAGGCATTGTTCGGCGATGCTGATAGGCTGCTCTGAAGATCCCCGCAGAGCCACGCGGACCGGCGGTCGACGCTCCTCCCGAGCCGGCATAACAGACAAACCGGCTGCGTGGGATACCCCACTCAGCCGGTCTCGCGATTTGCTCCCCTCGAGGCATAGGCGACCCGCACGACAGCGCGCCTCGTGGTTCATAGCATCTGAGTTACGATTCAATATGCTCCGCAGTTGGTCTGTCGCAAGCGGAAGCCGCCGTCGCCGGTGGGCAGCGGGAACTCATCCGGTCCAACCCAATCGGGTGCTGTCGAGTGGCGTGACAAACAATCGCATGCGTGCGAGCAAACTCGAACAACTTCTCGCACCCGCCTCGCTGAACTCCAGCAGCGGGTGACACGAGCTCGCGTTGAGTACCGCAAGTTGCTGGAATTCGACGGGTTAACTGGCACCCTCTGGATCAGGAGAGTCCTGGTTCGAGCCCAGGAGGGGCAACTAGAAAGCCGCTCGGCCTCGGCCGGCGGCTTTCTTCGTTGCCCCCCCTGCTTCGACCGTCTTGCGCTCCGCACCCGATTGATATATGATGCTCATCATATGAGCACTGCCACCGCCGGGCGAACCGCCCCCAGCCGCAAGGAAGTCACCCACGAACGGATCGTCGCGGCCGCCGCGCGCGCTGCTCGGCGAACCGGGTACGACGGCACGGGCGTCGCCGAGATCATGAAAGAGGTCGGCCTGACCCATGGCGGCTTCTACGCCCATTTTGCCTCACGCGAGGCGATGCTGGCGGAGGCGGCCGACCGCGCGGGCGCTGAAAGCGTGGCCACACTGACGCGCGTCGCCGCGGCGGCGCCGCCGCAGGAGGCGCTTCCGGCGATGATCCGCGCCTACCTCTCGAAAGAGCACGTCGACGGGGTCGAGACCGGTTGCCCCG
>Ga0209577_10000740_pt1 | contig 32568 bp, 27 predicted proteins | sample GraSoiAngelo_109_FD_185874 | JGI IMG/M metagenome (GOLD analysis project Ga0209577, IMG submission 185874) | Grasslands soil microbial communities from the Angelo Coastal Reserve, California, USA - 14_0903_12_20cm (SPAdes) (version 2) | ecosystem: Environmental > Terrestrial > Soil > Grasslands... | reverse complement strand
GTTCGGATACACTTTGTCCCCAACCTCCACGTAAGGATAAATGAAGTAATTGAGCGGGGGACCGGCCTGAGGCGGCTCCAGGCGCAGATCGCGGCCGACAGTGAACTGCATGCGGTTCGCGTCGTAGGCGCCGAAATAGTAGTCGTGCAATTCCTGGTGCTTCCAGGCCTCGGAAATATCCACCGGAACCCAGCCGATCGAATTCACATAAAAGTCGGACCAGCAATGGTAACCGGGTACTTCTCCGGACTGCTTGTCGGCCGGCAGCTGAAATCCGATCTCGAAGCGGGCCGGGATACGCTGCGACCGGGCCATAGAGATGAAAAGAGAGTGGAAGTCGGTGCAGTTGCCGCGCTTCGAATTGCAGGCCCAGAGCGTGTCTCCACGGCCCCAGCCCGTGCCCGTCTTGTCGTAGCGCAGGGTGTGAAAGACGTAATCGTAAATGGCATGCGCTTTTTCCAGTTGGCTGGAAGTACCCTTGGTCCGTTCGGCGGCCCATTGGGCGGGAAGACCGGTGATCGGCACCAGCTTGTCCGGCTGCAGAAAACGCGCAAGTTGGACATGGGCTGGGTCGGGGTGGAAGTCGGAGCCCGGCTTCCCGTTCACCAGCACCACGCGCTCGCGGCGGAGCACTTCGTAATCAATGGAGAAATGATATTCCGACTTGTCAGGGCGCGGAATTTCTGCGTAGAGCATCCAGTTGCCGTATTCCTGTTCCTGGGTTTTCCTTAGGACGAGGTCGCCCTTCTGGGAAAAAACGTGCACATCTTGCCAGCCATCGGAATGGGCCAGGGGAATCCAAATACGCACCGGCTTGCCGGCCGGAACATTTCTTACCGCGAAGGAGTAATGGAACGTGAAGTGTCGCTGCTTTTGAGCATGGGCGCTCAGAGAGAGCGTCAGCGCGACGAGCGTCGCCAGAAGTCGGCGCAACATGGAGGCTTCCTTTCTGAGGCGAGTGAGAGTTATGGAGAAACGACCAACGGGCGTCTTGGGAGGACTAGATTCAAGTGAAGCCACGGCCGGAGATGCGCGTAAGACTGGCGAGCATACGTCGAGTAAATCTGCGCTCAGGACCTATGGGTTGTCAAGGACAGCTAGGCGCGAAGGCGCGACACAGGCGCGACAGGACGCGATTCAGAGCGCGTGATGAGCACGAATTTTGGGCGGCGATCCCAGATCCGTGAACACGAATCACGGGCTTCATCGCGCCCGGAACTGAGCGAGACTGTGCCCTCCCCGACGTAGTACAAAGTCGCGCCCAGCCGGCAGATCATTGCGGGCTACAAATACCACGACTGCCGAGCAGCTGGGCCACGCGGCACGGTGTTGCGCGAGTTCCGCAGCAGAACTCGTGATGAAGGCGAGGCGTTTCCTGAGTTGCGGCAGTCCAACCCAGCCCTATATTCTTTCTCGATTATGTCCCCGCTGGTGGAATGCGTTCCGAATTTTTCCGAAGGCCGCGATAAGGCGCGGGTCGACGCCATCATTGAGGCGATGAAGATGGATGGCGTGTACCTGTTGGACCGTGAGCTGGATGCGGACCACAACCGGTGCGTGATCACTTTGGTAGGCGAGCGCGAACCCATTGCGGAGGCCGCGATCCGGGGAGTCGGGAAAGCCGCCGAGTTAATCGATTTGAACCAGCACCAGGGAGCACATCCAAGAATGGGGGCGGCCGATGTCGTGCCTTTTATTCCTATCGAGGGCGTAACCATTGAAGATTGCGTAGCTATGGCGCGACACGTGGGCGAGCAGATTTGGAAGCGCTACCGGATTCCTGTCTATTTATACGAAGCGGCGGCGACGACTCCCGAGCGGCAGAACCTGGAAAACATTCGGCGCGGGCAGTTTGAAGGCATTCGCGACGAGATTGCCACCAACCCGGCACGGCGTCCCGATTTCGGCGAGTCGCGGGTGCATCCCACGGCGGGTGCAACGGTCGTAGGGGCGCGCAAATTCCTCATCGCATACAACGTCTTCCTCAACACTCCCGAGGTCGAGATTGCCAAGAAAGTCGCCCAGGCAGTTCGCTTCTCAAGCGGCGGCCTGCGCTACGTAAAGGGCGCCGGATTCCTGGTGCGCGGCTTGGCACAGGTGTCCATGAATCTCACCGATTTCGAGCAGACTCCGATTCACCGGGTTTTCGAATTTGTGAAGCGGGAAGCAGCGCGCTACGGTGTGAGCCCGATCAGCAGCGAGATTGTCGGCTTGATTCCGAAGAAAGCGCTGGAGGCCGCGGCAGAATGGTTTCTGCAGGTCGAGAATTTTGATTCATCGCTGATTCTGGAGAGCCGCTTGGCCGCCGTGGTGGGCGGCAAGATGGCTGTCGGCGGAGTGCGGGCTGGGGTCGAGGCGTTCGTCGAGCAATTGGCAGCGCCCACGGCTACTCCCGGCGGGGGCAGCGCGGCGGCCGCCAGTGGCGCTATGGCAGCAGGGCTCGCCCACATGGTGGCCGCGATGTCGCGCAGGAAGAAAGCCTATCTGCAATACGAGAATCAACTTAGCGCGGCAATCGGGCGCCTGGACGAATTGCGCGCAGAGCTCAAGGCTGCCGTTGACGACGATGCCGAGTCGTTCAACCTGGTGATGAAGGCGTATAAGCAAGCCAAGGACTCAGCAGCGGGCGATGGGATCGTCGATGCCGCCCTGCGCCAGGCGACCAGCGTGCCACTCGGTGTTGCCGAACGGGCAAGGGAAGTGGCCGAGATCGCCGAAAGCCTCAGGCCGATCACCAATCCCAACCTGAAGTCGGACCTGACGACCTCAATTGCCTTGGCCCACGCCGCAATCCAGGGTGCATTAGCGAATGTGGAAATCAATCTCGATTCTTTAAAGGATCCGAACTTCGCCGGAGAAGTTCGGAAGAAGGCGGCGGCGCTGAAGGGCTAGGTCCCGGCTTGGCAAGGCAAGACGGCCCCCACTTGTCGGCACGGGCAGCCGGGCGCAAGACCCGCCTCCCCAAGTTTTCCACGAAGTCAGGAAAAGCCAGTGCACTTTCGTACGCCCCTGTTCCCCGGGAGTGGCATACAATGGGATAAAGCGAGGGGTCACGGCAGCCCCGTTCTATATCTCACTGAACATTCAAGAGGGGGTTATGAGGATTCTGGTTCGCACACTTACTTCGATTGTGTTGCTCAGCATGGCGGCATGGGCGATGCCGCTGGGAACGAACACGCGCACGGTCATTCCCTCCGGCATACAGCAGATCATCTCGGTGGACTACCGCGCGCTGCGCGGCTCAGATACGGCCATGGCCCTCAAGGCGCAGGTGTTGCCCGAGAACCTGAAGCAGTTTGAAGAGGCCCTGAAGGGTGTCGGGGTCAATCCGGAGAAGGACGTCGATCAGCTTACTCTTGCTTCTTACCGCACACCCAAGCAGGGAACGCGGGTTGTGGGTATCGCTCAGGGCGTGTTTCCCTTGAAGGCCTTCTATAAGAAGACGGCGCTCAAGAAAATAAAGCCCGCGAAATACCGCACGGCGCTGATTTATCCCATGGCCGGCGGAATGGAGATGACGTTCCTCGACGAGAACACGCTGCTCTTCGGAGACCGCTTGGCGCTCCAGGACGGCCTTGACACCCGTGACGGCTACAGCACGGGGTTGGACAGCAATCCTCAGATTGCGGACATGCTTTCGAGCGTGGATTCAGGCCCGGTGTGGAGCGTCCTCGATCAGCAGGGAACACAGAACATGTTGCGCTCAGCTCTGGGCGATGCTGCCAAACTCGCCGACTATGAGACCGTCAAGAAACGGCTGCTGGGGTCGCGCTACAGCATGAATTTTTCCAACGGCGTGAACTTTGACCTGGATGTCGTGACAGCCGATTCGGTGACTGCAGCAACTCTGTCTTCCTTGCTGAAGGCCGGGGTCATGTACAAGAAGATGAACGCCAGTCCCATTGAGAAAGTGGCGATGGACAGCTTGACCGTGGATTCGGACAACTCGAACCTCGAACTGCACTTCAAGACCGACGACAAGAAATTCCAGACCTTGCTGCACTCGGAGTTATTTGCGGCGGTGTCGCGCTAGCAATTTAATTTGTCATTCTCAGCGAAGCGAGAATCTGTGCATGGAATCTGCAGGAAATGCAGGGATCCTTCGCGGGTCAGTTGCTTGACCGGATGGCAACTCCCTTGTGTTTTGTTACTTAGCTTTTTGCGCCGCCATCTGCGCGCGCTTTTCGCGGGCCCAACCTTGCTTGACCGTCTGTCGGGAGCGGCCCAAAGCCAGCGACTCGGCGGGTACATCTTCAGTAATACAGGAGGCGGCACCAATGTAGGCTCCTTTGCCGATCTTTACCGGAGCTACAAGCGTCGAATCACTACCCACAAAGACCCCGTCTTCAATGGTGGTCTGGTGCTTGTTCACCCCGTCGTAATTGCAGGTGATCGTGCCCGCGCCGACGTTCACATCCGCCCCGATGTCAGCATCCCCAAGGTAAGTAAGGTGGTTGGCTCTCGAGCCCTTGCCCAGCTTCACCTGCTTGGTTTCCACAAAATTTCCGACATGCGCGCTTTCGCCGATTTCCGTGCCCGGCCGCAGGTGGGAATAAGGCCCGATGATGGCGCGATCGGCGACACGGCTTCGGTCCATCACCGTTCCGGGGCGGATTAGCACTTCGTCGCCGATTTCGGAGTTGCTGATCACGCTATAAGAACGGATGCGGCAATCCGAGCCGATGCGGGTGCGGCCCAGCAATTGCACAAATGGCTCAATGACCGTATCGGAGCCGATCTCAATATCGCTGTCAATCACACAGGTGGCGGGATATTGGATAGTCGCACCCGCTGCCATCAACTCGAGGCATTTTGCCATGCGCAGGTGCTGGTCAAGCGCCACCAGTTCGGCGCGCGTGTTGCTGCCTAGAACCTCTTTGGGATCGCCGGTCTCGATGGCGACCACGCGCTCGTGGGCCTTCCTCAATAATGCCGCCATGTCGGTGAGATAAAACTCATGGTGCGCGTTGTCGGTGCCCAGGTCGCTGATGTGCTGAAACAAGGGCTCGGTTCTGAAGGCGTAAAACCCGGAATTGATTTCGCGAATCTTCTCTTGGCCTCGCTGCAGCGACTTCTGCTCGACGATAGCTTCGACTTCGTCGCTCTTCGCGCTTTTGCGGATGATGCGTCCGTAGCCGGTAGGGTCCTCCAGCCGGGCAGTCAGAATGGTCATGGCCGCATTCTCGGCCCGGTGGAAGTCGCGAATTTTCGCGATGGTCGTGGAGGAGATCAGGGGAGCGTCGCCAGAGAGAACCAGCACGTGATCGTATTTTTTCAGTGCCTCGCCGGCGACCACCACGGCGTGTCCTGTGCCGCGCTGTTCGGCTTGCAGGACGAAGTTCACCTCAGTATCCGCGACCGCTCTGCGGACGCGCTCGGCTTCATAGCCGATGATCGCGTAGACATCCCGCGCAGGCACAACCCGGGTCGCAGCCGCGATTACATGCGCCAGCAACGGCTTGCCTCCGACTTCATGCAGGACTTTAGGGTGTTTCGACTTCAGGCGCGTGCCCTTACCGGCCGCCATGATGGCAATGGCAAAACTCGCCCGGCCGGTCGTCGTCGGACCGGAACCCGACGTCTTCGGCTTTGTCTTTGGCATTGGAGTCAATATAACGCGAGCTCAGCTGTGGGTGTTAACCGGAAAGCGCAACGCAGGCGCGACCTTTGGGGCATCAGGCGATTGCGTGACCAGCGCAATCAGGTCGCGGGCGACTCGGTCGGTGGCATGACGGGCGCTGCTGGCTTCATCCAGATAGTTGCCCAGCACCGGGCAGACACCTAGAGCTTCGATCCGGTCCAGATCGGCGATGATCTGGGACGCGCCTTCCAACGCGTACTTAGCCTTCAACGCAGGTGAGACCGGCGTGCGATTGATGAGGGCGTAATCAAAAATACGTCCGCCGGCGTGCCGGTTGAGGGCATGAATATGGTCGGCGGCGGTCAAGCCGAGGCTCTCGTTGGCCTGAGTCATCAGATTACAGACAAAAACCTTGGTAGCCGGGGATTCAATGATGGCCTGAGGAATGCCGCGAACCAGCAGATTCGGGATCAGACTGGTGAAAAGCGAGCCCGGACCAATGGTAATCAGGTGGGCGCTGGCGATGGCTTCGAGCGTCTGGGAAAGTGGCTCGACGTCGGGCGGCACTAAAACCAGTTCCTTAATTCGTCCCTTGCTGGCCGTGATCTTGGTCTCCCCACGCACGCGGCTGCCATCTTCCATCAGAGCTTCCAGTTCTACGTTTGAAGTTGTCGCCGGAAAGATGTGCCCCCGGGTGAACAGGATCTCGGCCGAGAGGCGCACCGCCTCGGCAAAATCGCTGGTAATCGAAGTCAAGGCGGCCAGGAACAAATTTCCGAAACTGTGACCTTCCAGCCCGGAACCCTTGTTGAAGCGGTGCTGGAAAAGCCGGGAAAGCAGGGCCTCATCTTCGGAGAGGGCGACGATGCAGTTGCGGATGTCGCCCGGGGGGAGCATGTTGAATTCCTTGCGCAACCGGCCGCTGGAACCGCCATCGTCGCTCACGGTGACCACGGCGGAAAGCTTATCGATCACCGGCTCGATCGCCGGCGCGGAAGTCACGGTCCCGGGCGCGGGCGCGTAGCGCTTGAGCCCCTTCAGCAAGATAGACAGACCCGTGCCTCCGCCAATGGCAACTACCCTTAAAGGCCGGCTGTGAGCGCGCGCCTGATCTGAGTCCGGGAAAGCTGCCGGACCCTGCTGAATGCTCATCTGGAGATCCTAACTACTCTCGTCGCCGCCGCTAGCCATGGGCAGTTCACCCGGATCGGGATACAGCAGTTCGGTAAAGCGGGGATCCTCGGCCAGGTTTTGGAAATCAGAGTCATTGCGCGCCTGGAATCGCAGCGAGGGATTCATTTTGATGGCTTCGTCCAAATGCTTGAGGGAATCTTCCACCCGGCCCGTCAAGCAATCCAGAGCAGCCAATCCATAGATGACAAAATCGGCTTTGGGGTTTTGCTTGATCAGTTTCTCGAGGTGTTCGCGGGCGGTGACGTAATCGCCGACATTCATCAGGGAAACCGAGTAGTCAAAGTGCTCTTCGAGGGTTTTGAACTGGTTGGTTGCCCGCTCCATATGCTGGTTGCAGGTATTCAGATGGGTGCGGGCGCGATCGGCCAATTCGAGGCTGGGACCAGCGAGTACCTTCTGTAAAAGCCCCTTAGCTTTTTCGAACTTGTGTTCCTGCATGGCCCGCAGGCCGGCTTCGTAGTTTTGCACACCCTGTGCAAAACGCGGATCATCGGCCAAGGATTTCTTGGGTTTGCTTGTCGTGGCCATCTGTAGGAATCGCCCTCGTAGCGTCGTAAGCTGTTTCCTTTGTTGTAATTATAAAAACATGATCGAGGTTCTACTGTGGATCCCGTATGACCCTGTGCTCTTCCCTCTCGCGAGCCCGGCCGGCAGGTGACGGCTCTTCCCTGTGGAAAACATCCCGCCGCCACACGCGAAAGGTTTATACCGTGCGGAGTGGACGACGTCAACCTCAGGCTTACGGCTCAGGCTCGACCAAAACAGCGAACCTGCGGGTGAAGCTAATTCAATGCGGCCGACTCCAGATTGACCTGTTTCCACTCGCCCTTGATGATGCCGGCGCGAATTTGCTTCGCGGTCTTGCCTTTTTTGTGCGCGGCATAGCTGTAGTAGAGCTCTTTCAGGCAAGTGGCGCACTGGGCGCCGTGCGTGTTCTCGAAGCAGCTGTGCAGGCTGTTGTGGCCCGTGCGATCGCAATAGCAGTAACACGGTTGCTGATGCAGAACTACCGGGATCTTTTGGGCCAAATCATAGGCCTGCGTCTGATACGGATATTGGGCGTTTTCTCCCCAGAGCTGTTCTTTAGGCAGAATTGGCGGCAGCTTAGTGCCAGGTTTCGGCGGACCGGCGTTGTAGGCCGGAACTCCGGAGGGCTCGTCCTGGGTGGTCCATTGTGCCGATAGGGTTAGCGTCACCAACAACAGGAATGCCAGCAGCAAAGCACGTTTGAGCATCAGGAGGTTACCTCAGTCTGATTATTGTAACCTGAAGTAGGAATTAGCGGGGAGCCCGGGCGTGTATGATTTGCAGTGAGCGGGACCGGCGCGGCGGGATTTCTCCACATTCTCCACAGGCAACCTGAAAGGATTCGGTGGAACTCGTAATACAATGAGACGGCATGGTGGATACGGGGAACTCCCCACAACCTAGTCCGACTCAAGTGATACCCGCAGCCGGGACGCCAGCGTCGCGTGCCGCTCTCCCCGTGCTGGCAGTTTGGCTGCGCGACCTGATCATCTCGCTCGCCATCTCGGCCTTCATCATCATTTTCTTGTACCAGCCGGTAAAGGTGGAAGGCACCAGCATGATGCCTTCCCTCGACGATCAGGAACGCATCTTCGTCAACAAGTTCGTCTACCGGCTCGAGCCCATTCAGCGCGGCGACATTGTAGTTTTCCGCTACCCTCGCGATATTTCCAAGAGCTACATCAAGCGTGTGATCGGCCTCGCCGGCGACCATATCCGCATTGAGGATGGGCAGGTTTACGTCAACGGTAAGCCGTTGGACGAGGATTATGTGCCGGCGGCCTACGCCGACGAGCGTTTCTATTCCGAGATCGTGGTGCCGGCGAACTCCTATTTCGTCCTGGGCGACCACCGCAGCATGTCCAACGACAGCCGCGACTTTGGTCCAGTCAGGGAGAACTACATCTACGGCAAGGCCGTTTTTGGCTATTGGCCTATGGATAAGCTGGGACGGTTGAGGTGAACCAGGTTTTCAGGCATCAGCTCCCAGCAATTCTGACTCCGCGGCCAGAGACGCAGCAAGCCACGTCTCTACCTGAGACCTGAGACCTGACACCTGTTCCCAGAAATTCACGAGTCCCAGAAATTCACGATTGTCTTCTGCCGCATCCCTGCTAAAATCTAAAAAATCCACTCCCAGGAGCAGGAATGCAGGCTATCCTTGCGCTGGAAGACGGGCGCGTCTTCCGCGGCAAAGGCTACGGCGCCAAGGGCGAGTGTTACGGCGAAGTCGTTTTTAATACTTCCATTACTGGCTACCAGGAAATCTTCACCGACCCTTCCTACTGCGGCCAAATTGTAGTTCTCACCAACCCGGAAATCGGCAATTACGGCACCAACGCTGAAGACAACGAGGCTACGCGCCCGTATATCGAGGGGCTGATCGTGCGCGAGTTCTCGAAAGTGAGCTCGAACTGGCGCTCACAGCAGGTCGCCGAGGAGTATATGGAGCAATTCAAGCTGCCGGTGCTCGGTGACATCGACACCCGCGCGCTGGTGCGGCACCTGCGCGACCACGGCGTCATGCGAGGTGTGATCTCCACCCTTGAAAGCGACGCGGAGAAGCTGGTCACCAAGGCCCGCTCCATTCCCAAGATGGACGGCACCGATCTGGCGAAGGTGGTCAGCACCAAGCGGCCGTACGTCTGGGAAACCGGCGAACGCTCCCACGAGCCGGTGGAAGTGGTGGGCGTGAAGGATGAACCGGCTCGCTTTCAGGTTGTGGCGTATGACTATGGCATCAAGCAAAACATCTTGCGCAAGCTGCGGGGCGAAGGTTGCAAGGTCACAGTCGTTCCGGCTGAGACTAAAGCCGAAGACGTGCTGGCTTTGAAGCCGGATGGCGTGTTCCTGTCGAATGGCCCGGGCGATCCTGAGCCTTGCACCTATGCGGTGGATAACATTCGCCGGTTAATGGGACGACAGCCTATTTTCGGTATCTGTCTGGGACATCAGCTCATGGGAATCGCCCTGGGCGGCAGAACCTACAAGCTGAAGTTCGGACACCATGGCGGCAATCATCCCGTAAAGCAACTGCAGACCGGGAAAATTGAGATCACGGCGCACAACCACAACTTTGCGGTAGATCCCGACTCGCTGCCGCAAAGCGAAGTCGAGCTGACGCACATGGATTTGAATGATTCGACGCTGGAAGGCTTGCGCCACCGGAACCTGCCGCTATTCAGCGTGCAGTACCACCCGGAAGCCTCGCCCGGTCCGCACGATTCGCATTACCTGTTCAAGGATTTCGTGAAGATGATGGAGGAGTGCAAGAAGTGAGGCCCCTCATGGCGACCGTAAGAATTGATGCCAGGCCTGGAAAGGGCGCGCCTTCAGGCGCGCCGAACGCCGAGAAGAGGAAGCGGGCTTTAGCCCATGAGGTCACGATATGAGACCGAAACGGGAACATCTCACGAATTACCGCCAGACCCAAATGGTCATGAGCGAGACTTGGCGTTGCTTGCCGGATCATGTTGACGCGCTTATAACTTTTAGGGCCAGCCGGGAAAAAGCAGTCGAGTTCGTCAAGCACGGCTTTGCCTACCGTGGCAAGAGGGAACTTGGATCAAGCCTAGAGATTGGGCAGAAGGGATTTCGGGATCATCGTATTCGCGCTGCCAAGGACTGCGCCCGGCCGATTCTCTACATCCCTCAGAACCCGGTAAGGAAGCATCTCAGCGAAGTCCCCGAGCCATATTCGTATGCGTCGGCGCATCCCGGCTTCGACCTGGATGAGGCCGCACCGGGGCTAAAGCCCAATCGCCCAACCTCGGGCGGCGCGGCGGAAGCCGCGCCCCCTCCAAACAACGCAACTGAGAACAGGCAACTGAAAATTTTCTCGCATGCCTAAACGCACGGACATTTCGAAAATCCTGATTATCGGCTCGGGGCCGATTGTGATCGGGCAGTCGGCCGAGTTTGATTACTCCGGCACCCAGGCCTGCAAGGCGCTGAAGAGCGAAGGTTACGAGGTAGTACTGGCGAACTCGAACCCGGCGACCATCATGACCGACCCGGAGTTTGCCGACCGCACTTACCTCGAGCCGCTTACACGCGAGTATCTGACCGAGATTCTCCGGATTGAGCGGGAGATATTGGGCAAGAAAGGCTTTGCCATTCTGCCCACCGTGGGCGGACAAACGGCGCTGAATTTGGCTGTCGAGTTGTCCGATGGCGGGGTGCTCGACAAGTTCGACGTACAGCTCATTGGTGCGAAAATAGGAGCCATTAAGAAAGCGGAAGACCGGCTCTTCTTCAAAGACGCCATGCAGCGGATTGGATTGGATGTGCCGAAGTCCGCACTGGTCAACAATCTTAAAGACGGGCTGGAATTCTCGGGAAAGATCGGCTTCCCGGTGATTGTTCGTCCTTCGTTCACCTTGGGCGGCACGGGCGGTGGTATCGCTTACAACCGGGAAGAACTGCTGGAAATTCTGGCGCGTGGTTTGGATCTTTCTCCGGTGCACGAAGTGCTCATCGAAGAGTCGGTGTTAGGCTGGAAAGAATATGAGCTTGAGGTGATGCGCGACCTCAAGGACAACGTCATCGTCATCTGCTCGATTGAGAACTTCGATCCCATGGGCGTGCATACTGGCGATTCGATCACGGTGGCTCCTGCGCAGACGCTCACGGACCGCGAGTATCAGCACATGCGCGACGCGGCGATTGCTGTGATTCGCGAAATCGGCGTGGAGACGGGAGGATCGAACATCCAGTTCGCGGTCAATCCGGGCACGGGACGCATGGTGGTGATCGAGATGAATCCGCGCGTGTCGCGGTCCTCGGCGCTGGCTTCGAAGGCCACAGGCTTCCCCATCGCCAAAATCGCCGCCAAGCTGGCAGTCGGCTACACGCTGGACGAGATTCCCAACGACATCACGCGCAAAACTCCCGCTTGCTTCGAGCCAACGCTCGACTATGTCGTAGTCAAGATTCCCAAGTGGCAGTTCGAGAAATTCCCCGGGGCCGAGGAAAGCCTGGGGCCGCAGATGAAGTCGGTGGGCGAAGTCATGGCGATCGGGCGCACCTTCAAAGAGGCGCTGCTCAAGGGCGTGCGCGCGCTGGATACGGGAAGAAAATTGGGCTCAGAAAAGATTGAGCCCAAGATTCTGACGCAGCGCTTGGTTACGCCCCATCCCGAGCGGCTGGCTTATATTCGCTATGCGCTTCGCCAGGGACACACCGTCAAGCAGCTCGCCAAGATGACGTCCATCGATCCCTGGTTTCTCTACCAACTAAAAGAGATTAACGATATGCAGCTGGAACTGGAGAAGCATCCCTTTGAATCGGTTCCTGCGGAGGTGTTGCGCGCGGCCAAGCGCTTCGGCTTCTCGGACGGACGTCTGGCCGGTGTTTGGCGGCTGGACAATAGCAAGGGGGCGCAGGAAAAAATCCGCCACTTGCGCAAAAAGCATGGCGTCACCCCCGTCTACAAGCGCGTGGACACCTGCGCGGCGGAGTTCGAGAGCTACACCCCTTACCTGTATTCCACTTTCGAAGAAGAAGACGAAGCATCTCCCACCAAGAAAAAGAAGGTCATCATCTTGGGGAGCGGTCCCAATCGCATCGGGCAGGGAATTGAGTTCGATTATTGTTGTTGCCACGCTTCTTTCGCGCTGCACGAAGACGGCTATGAGACGGTGATGATCAACTGCAATCCCGAAACCGTCTCGACCGACTACGACACCAGCGATCGCCTCTACTTCGAACCCCTCACGCTAGAAGACGTATTCGCAGTTTACGAGCACGAAGCGTCCTCGGGTGCGCCGGTCGGCCTGATTGTGCAATTTGGCGGACAGACTCCGCTGAATCTGGCTCTGCCGCTGAAAGCCGCGGGTGTGAACATCATTGGAACTTCGCCGGAATCGATCGACCTCGCGGAAGACCGCAAACGCTTCGGAAAATTGCTGGAAGAACTGGACATCCCGCAAGCGCCCGGCGCCATCGCCACCTCCATCGAAGAGGCGGTGGAGGGCGCCAAGCGCGTCGGCTACCCCGTGCTGGTTCGTCCCTCCTACGTTCTGGGCGGGCGCGCCATGGTGATTGCCTACGACGAAGAGTCGGTCGTTCACTACATGAGAGAAGCAGTTGAATATTCCCACGATCGCCCCGTGCTGATCGATCACTTTCTCGAAGACGCGATTGAAGTCGATGTAGACGCGCTCTCCGACGGCGAAGATGTCGTCATCGGCGGGATCATGCAGCACATTGAAGAAGCGGGAATCCACTCCGGCGATTCCTCGTGCGTCCTGCCGGCGGTCGAGATTCCCGAGCACCTGCTGGCTCGCATGCGCGACTATACGTTCCGCCTGGCGCGGGCGCTGAAGGTTATCGGGTTGATGAATATTCAGTTCGCCATCCCACGGAGCAATGGTAGTACGCAAAGGAACGGATCGGACTCCGGGAAAGTGTATGTGCTGGAAGTCAATCCAAGAGCGTCCCGCACCGTGCCCTACGTCTCCAAGGCTACAGGCGTGTCTATGGCGAAGATTGCGGCGCGACTGATGACGGGGCGCAAATTGCGCGAATTCCTGCCGGAACAGGTTGAACGCGCCGCGGATCTGGATACTGGCCGCTGCTATTACGTGAAGTCGCCGGTGTTTCCATGGGGCAAGTTTCCGGGCGTGGACACTGTGCTGGGGCCGGAAATGAAGTCTACCGGCGAAGTGATGGGTGTTGCTGACAACTTTGGCGAGGCGTTTGCCAAGGCGCAGATCAGCGCGGGCCAGAAACTGCCGACGCAGGGCACGGTCTTCATCAGTGTCACCGACCATGACAAGCCGCAGGTGGCTGAGGTAGCCAGACGCTTCGCCGACCTTGGCTTTAAGCTGGTAGCCACACACGGTACCGCGGATGTGCTGGACACAGGAGGGCTGCTATGCGATCGCGTTTTCAAAGTGAAAGAAGGGCGCCCCAACGTGGTCGATCTCATCAAGGGCGAGCGCATTCAGCTGATCATCAATACCCCCCACGGCCCTGATCCGTATTTCGACGAGAAGGCGATCCGTCGCGCGGCCGTGACAGCACACATCCCTACCATTACGACGCTGGCCGCGGCACGCGCCGCCGCCGATGGAATCGCCGCTCTACAGCGCGGCGAAATCCACGTCTTAGCTTTGCAACACCTGCACGCGGAACGCAGCGCACAAAAGAGCACCGCGTAATCAGACTTGGGACGTTGTCGGAGCGCAAGCTCCGCGCAGGTGGACGCCGCTTTCGAAGCTGCGGGTAAGAATGCATCCGCTGAGCCAGACCTGCTAAGCTGGATGGCTGAAAACTGACAGCTGAGGGCTAACTCCATGCTTCTTCACGGCATCTTTCCTCCCATCACCACGCCTTTCTACCCGGACGGCAGAGTTTACGGCAAGAAGCTCGAAGCAAACGTCGAGCGCTATTCCAAGACGCCGGTCGCGGGCATCGTGGTTCTCGGTTCCACCGGCGAAGCGATCCTGCTCTCCGACGACGAGCGTCGCGAGGTGCTAAAGACAGCGCGCCAAGCGGCGGCGCCCCACAAAGTTCTGATTGCCGGGACCGGAATCGAGTCAGCGTGCGAGACACTGCGACTGACAGAATATGCTGCCTCCCTGGGCTATGACGTGGCCATGGTGCGTACGCCGCATTACTACAAGAACCAGATGAAGCCTGCCAACATGCTGGCCTTCTATCGCGCGGTTGCGGACCAGTCGTCCTTGCCGGTGATCGTTTACAACTTTCCGGGGGCAACAGGTTACGACATTCCGGCCGAGGTCGTGATCGAGTTGGCTGAACACCCCAACCTCATCGGCATCAAGGAATCCAGCGGCGACCTGGAGAAGGTGCGCAAGATGGTCGAAAGGACGCGCCACATCAAGCGCAGCGCGACGGTCACGGAAACCTTGGAAGCAGTCACTCCGCGCATGCTCAAAGCTGCCACGGATAACGCGCCGGGCGGGGAACTGGTGACGGTCGCCGCGCTCTCAGGCGGAGCATCGCAACCATCCTCATCGGCGGTGACGGTGGTCAGCGGACGGAAGACGCGCCAGAAGGAAGTTGGCTTCCAGGTGCTGGTGGGAGCCGCTCAGAAACTGGAGCCCGCCCTCGGTGTCGGCGCCGTGGGCGCTATTCTCGCCTTTGCCGATGCGGCGCCCACTGCCTGCTATGAAATCTATGCGGCCTGGAAAGAAGGTGATCTGGCAATGGCGCGCGAGAAGCAGGAACGGATCGTCAAAGCTGCCGAGCGGGTGGCCGGCGAGCTGAGCATTCCAGGCGTCAAGTACGCGATGGACTTCAACGGATACTATGGCGGCGTGCCTCGCCTGCCCCTTTTGCCCTTGACCGCCGATCTGAAATCGGAAATCGAGCAGTTATTGGCCAGCATTCGAAACTGATAATTAAGGCGTTCCCCTCCCTCGGCCAGCCGGTTTTCCTTTTCGGGAAACCAAGCGAAACTAACCAGTACCTTCAGCAGGCAGCTTAAGGTTGGCTCCGGATATTGTGACCAGGCTCGCCCATGGCGTAATGGGAGCGCATTCGGTTGTCCAGTTGAAAGCTCGAATCGTGCCGGGCCCATTCCGCTTTCCGCAGCCCAGGGGGTAAAGGCCGCATTCCTGGGACAGGTGAGGGCTGGCCCTGTACCCTGTTATGGTCACCTTGACGTCGCGTCAGGTGCTGGATTGGTAACTGGACAGTTACACTACGGTTTAGCCAAGCCTGAGACAGGAGTTTGGGGCTTTTGTCGTCTGCATTGAACCCTCGATTGAACCCATCCCAAAACCCGTCCCCAAAACAGGTGACAAAGTCCGATGCGGCCGGTATAATTTAGAACGAACGTTCGATAATCCTATGGCGTCTCCTAGTCCGGCTAAACCGGCGAGTCGGCGAGGCGGACCTCGAGTTCCGGCGACGCGCTTTGACCGTCGCCTGGCCAAGATCCTGGCCCACGCTACCGACGTTTTCTACGAAAAAGGCTATGCCGGCGCCTCCATGCGTGACCTGTCGCGCGCCAGCGGCATGTCGCTGGCGGGGATGTACTACTACTTCGAATCCAAAGAACGGCTGCTCTACCTGATTCAAAAACACACCTTCACAACCATCATGGAACGTCTCCGCGAGCGGTTGCAGGATGAATCCGATCCCGACCAGCGCATTCGCATTTTTATTCTCAATCACCTGGAATATTTTCTAGCTAACCAGAAAGCGATGACCGTGCTCTCCCATGAAGATGACGTTTTGAAGAACAACCTGGGAGCCGAAATTGCGGCCCTTAAGCGCGAGTATTACCGCATCTGTCTGGAATTAATGGACAACTACAAGCGGGCGCGAGGGCTAGAGTTCTCGAGTCGGGTTGCCGTGCTCAGTCTTTTCGGCATGATGAATTGGCTTTACACATGGTACAACCCACGGGTCGACGGCGACGCGGACGAACTGGCCAGGCAGATGGGCGACACTTTCTTACAGGGAATTTGCTCTGTCAATGAAGGCAGGGCGGCATCCCAACGGAAATAACGAGCCGAGGGGGTCGGCCGTTTTTGTGGGCAAGACTATTCGGGGAATGACACTGGAATTATTGCAGTAACTCTTCAGCGAAGGAGTTTTTGGAATATGGCAACCACAGTTCAGCCGAGTGCCGGCGAGACGACCAAACCGCTGATCAACTACCGCATCGCTGAGGGAGTCGCCGTCATCGAGATGAATGATCCGCCGGCCAACACTTACACCTACGAGATGAACCGGCAACTGGACGACGCGATCCTGAAGGCGCGCATGGATAACAGCGTTTACGTCATCGTGCTCACCGGAGCTGGCGACAAGTTTTTCTCCGCCGGCGCGAACATCAAGATGCTGGCCAGCGTTGATCCGACGTTCAAGTACTATTTTTGCCTGCATGCTAACGAAACTCTGCTGCGACTCGAACATACGCCCAAGCTGGTGGTTGCTGCCCTTAACGGGCATACCGTCGGCGGCGGGCTGGAGATCGCCATGGCCGCCGATATCCGCCTGGCACGGAAAGAGGCGGGGAAGATCGGACTGCCGGAGGTGAACCTGGGCGTGCTTCCCGGCACGGGAGGAACTCAGCGCTTGTCGCGGCTGGTGGGCAAGAGCAAGGCGATCGAACTGATGGTTACAGGGAACACGTTTTCCTTCGAAGAGGCGCTGGAACTGGGGATTGTCAACGACATCTTCGAGCGCCAAGGCTTCATGGAAAATGTTCTGGAGTACGCGCGCCAGTTCTGTCCGCCTAACAAAGCTGCCAAGGCCGTAGGACGCATCAAACGCGCCGTGCAGACAGGTTGGGAGATTCCGATGGAGTCGGCGCTGGCGGTGGAGCGCGAGAACCAGCAACTGCTCTTCCAGAGCGAAGACGCCAAGGAAGGACTGGCAGCTTACGTGGAAAAGCGGCCAGCTACGTTCACCGCGAAATGATTGGCCGGGGATATGGCGTGGGAAGGGGTGCGGGCGAGACGCCCGCACCGACAGCCGGCAAGATGCCGGTGCTCGGGAAGAGAACATGATCCGAGCCACCAAGGTACGAATTGCGCCAGGTCGACTGTTGATTGCTGGTCAGTGGGTTGACGGCGGGAAGAAGTTTGATACCGTCAATCCGGCCACGGGCGAAGTGTTGACCGAGATCGTTGAAGCCTGTGCGCAGGACGTGGACCACGCCGTGGGGGCCGCCCGCAAAGCTTTCGAAGATCGGGGCGGACCCTGGCGCAAGATGTCGACCAGCGAACGGGGCCGCCTGATCTGGCGGTTGGCCGACCTGATCGAAAACCATATCGACGAACTCGCCGAACTGGAGACGCTGGACAACGGCAAGCCGATCTTCGAATCGCGCTACGTGGATATGCCCATGGTGATCGATGTTCTGCGCTACTACGCCGGATGGGCAACCAAGATCCACGGCGAGACCGTCAACACGTTTGAGACGGCGTTCACTTATACGTTGCGCGAGCCGGTGGGGGTGGTGGGGCTGATCATTCCGTGGAATTTCCCGCTGTTGCTCGCCTCCTGGAAGCTCGGTCCGGCGCTGGCCTGCGGCTGCACGGTTGTTCTGAAGCCCGCCGAGCAGACCCCGCTGACCACGTTGCGGCTCGGTGAGCTGGCGATCGAAGCTGGCGTTCCTGCCGGCGTGCTGAACATCGTTACCGGCGGCCCGGAGACCGGAAAGGCAATGGTTCGGCATCCGGGCATCGACAAGATTGCCTTTACCGGCTCAACCTCAGTTGGAAAAGAAATCATGAGAGGCGCCGCCGAGACGCTGAAGCGGGTCACGCTGGAGCTGGGCGGCAAGTCGCCCAACATTGTATTTGCGGATTCCGACATCGACAGTGCCGTGAAGGGCGCTATTAACGGCATCTTTTACGGCAAAGGCGAAGTGTGTAATGCCGGATCACGCCTCTTCGTGGAGAACAAGATTCAGGAGGAATTTGTCGAGAAACTCATCGGCCGGGCCAAGAAGATGCAGCCGGCTGATCCCCTCGACCCCAAAACGCGCATGGGCGCGATCGTCAGCCAGGAACAGATGCAGACTGTGCTGGGCTATATCGAAGCAGGCAAGCAGGAAGGCGCCAAGCTGGTCAGCGGCGGAAACCGCGTGTCGGTGGACGGCGGCAAAGGTTACTTCATCGAGCCGACCATCTTTGCCGGCGTCAGCAACGAGATGAGGATTGCCCAGGAGGAAATCTTCGGGCCGGTGCTGGCGACACTGAGTTTTGACGATCCTGATCAGGTAATCGCGCAGGCCAATCAGAATCCCTACGGCCTGGCCGCCGCGGTTTGGACCCGGGACGTCAGGAAGGCGCACGCCGTATCACGGCAACTCAAGGCCGGCACGGTCTGGATCAATACCTACGGTTTGATGGACGCGTCGCTGCCCTTCGGGGGGTACAAGCAGTCAGGCTTCGGCCGTGAGTTGGGCCGGCACGCCATCGCGCATTACACGGAATTGAAAACCGTGTGGCTGAACCTGGGATAAAGGAAGCGCGCGGCGCGCCTGGATCCTTCGGTGGCGAGGGCAGGCGCCTCAGGATGACAACGTAACCAGAGGTTCTATGCCGGGAAAAGTAGCCAAAATCGGGACATTTAGCGACTGGGTTGGTCTGTTCGAAGAATGGCGCAAGGATGTTGGCGTCAATCGCGACGAAATTGCCAGTTTCAAGTTCGACACGCTCTACGGCCAGATCGAGACCGAGGAAATTCAGTTCGGTTCATTCAAAGGTCGAAAGAAGTGGGAAAACCTCCGCCAGGTGCCCACCCAGCAAATGCGCGACGCGCTCATGAACCTGATCGTGTACCAGGGCGACACGGAATTTGCGAGCGTCGAGCAGCAGCGGCACCTGTTCGAGACCGCGCCAACCGACTGGGACCGGCGTGCGATTACGCGGGTCATGATCGAGGAGATGCGCCATGGCTGGCAGATGTGTGCGCTCCTGATCGATCACTTCGGATATTCGGGCAAAGTTGAAGCACAGAAGATGCTGGAGCGGCGTGCCTTTGAGAACAAGCGCCTGCTCGGCGCATTCAACGTCGACGTCGACAACTGGATGGACTTCTTCACTTACACCGACTTCGTCGACCGCGACGGCAAGTTCCAGTTGCAGATGCTGAAGTATTCGGGCTTCGCGCCCCTGGGGCGCTCCATGTCCTACATGCTGCGCGAGGAAGCCTTCCACATGGGCACCGGCAACGACGGCCTGCGCCGCATGGTCGAGGCGGCGCGGATTCCAGGCTGGCTCATCCAGAAATACCTCAACAAGTGGATTTCGTCCTCTTACGATTTGTTTGGCACAGACCACTCGTCTTCGGCCCATTGGGCGTACGTCTGGGGAATCAAGGGCCGCTATGACGAGCCGCAGAACCAGGTTGACCCCGACCTGGATGATTTGAACGATTACAACCGCATCCTGTATCAGAAGGAAGTGGCCGGCTTGATTGAGAGGTTCAACTCCGTATTGAAGCCGGGCGAGCCCAAACTGTATGCCCCGGATATCAAGTTCAACCGGGCCATCGGCAAATACGCAGGGCAGAAGTTCCATGCCAAGACGGGCGAACCCGTCGATGATAAGGCTTACGAGCAGCACCTGAACGAGTACATGCCCGGTCCGGAGGACAAGAAACTCCTGCTCGAGATTATCGCCAACGAGAAAAAATGGATCGCGCCCAAGGAGGGGGCACGGGATCCGCTGGCGACCATTGCCGAACCAAGAAAGTCGGCGATTAACTTGTAGTGTTCGAACTAGGGAGCTTCGGCTCCGCCGGACAGACGAGGCGGCTGTCCTCCACGTCTTCGATCGCAATGTGCCAGAGTCCAACGCTATCGGCTGAAACGGTTTCTCGCTACACCCTCGGCGAGTTGATGGTGGCCAGCGCCGCTCGCGAGATTGGCGACGGCGAGGTGGTGTTCGTAGGCATGCGCTTGCCGCTGATCGCCTTTGTCGTGGCGAAGAAAACGCATGCCCCAAATGCAGTCGGTCTTTTTGAGAATGGCGTGATCCGCACCACGCCGGCCCCTGAGCTGATTTACACCATGGCTGATCCGCCAAATATTCTCGGGGCTACCGAGTGCCTGGACATGAAGGGTGTCATGAGCCTCTTGCACTCGGGGCGCGTCGACCTGGGATTTCTCGGAGCCGCCGAGGTGGATCGTTTTGGAAACTTGAATTCGACCGAGGTGCGCGGACCCCAAGGCCTGACCCGCTTGCCGGGTTCTGGGGGAGCTTGTGACATTGCGTCGCTCGCGCACCGGTTTGTGGTCTTGCTGGAGCACGCCAAACAACGGCTGCCCGAGCGGGTGTCATTCCTGACCAGCCCCGGAAATGGCGACGGCCATGACTGGCGCAAACGAGTCGGCCTGCCGCGTGGAGGTCCGGCGGCGGTCATCACGACAAAAGCTGTGCTGCGGTTTGGCGAGGATGGCGAGGCGTATCTGGCGTCCGTACATCCCGGTGTCGATGGGGAAGAGGTCACGGCGAACACCGGCTGGAAGCTGCGCGTTTCTGAGAATCTGGTCTCAACCCCAGCACCGGGCGCAGCCGAATTGCAAGCGATTCGCGCGTACGACAAAGAGGGTTTTTGGACCAAATAGGCTGGCGGGTCGCGGGCGCTTCTGCCCGCGCAAGGCGGTACTGTTATGGCAACGCAGGCAATTGCAACTTATTCCCGGCTGGCTGTGGAATTTCATCCTCCGGCGGCACGCATCAGCCTGAGCCATCCTCCCATCAACGTCATTGACCTGCCGATGATGGAAGAGTTGTCGCAGGCGATTCGGGACATCGAATCCCGGACAGACATTTCAGTTCTCGTGCTGGCTGGGCAAGGCAAGGCATTCTCGGTGGGCGTCGACGTAGGCGCGCACACTGCCGACAAGGTTGCAATCATGCTGGGCAAGTTCCACGGCGTGATCCGCGCGCTGATAGCCGCTAAGAAGGTGACGATAGCGGTCGTCCACGGACACTGTCTGGGCGGCGGGGCCGAGCTGGCCATGGTATGCGATCTGGTCTACACGACAGACTCTGCGCATTGGGGATTTCCCGAGATCAAGCTGGCCTGCTATCCGCCGGTGGCTGCGACCGTTTTGGCGGCCCTGGTCGGACAGAAACAGGCTGCCGATCTGATCCTGACCGGGCGCACGATTTCTGGAACCGAGGCGGCCGCAATGGGTCTGGCCAATCAAGCGGTGTCTGAGGATCAATTGGTTAGAACGGCCGACGAAACGGCTGGTCAACTCGTCAAACTGAGTCCAGCGGCGCTGGCTCTCGCCAAGAAGGCAATCTACGCCTGGGATTCGGTTCACTTTGATAAAGGGCTGGCGCGCGCGGAAAAGATTTATCTGGAAGAGCTCATAAAGACGCAAGACGCGCAGGAGGGTATCGCAGCTTTCCTCGCCAAACGCGAGCCCCGGTGGGCAGGCAAGTAAGCCATGGACAAACTCCTTTCCATGCGCGACGCGATTCAAGAATGGGTGCCCGACGGCGCCAGCGTCGCACTGGGTCTCCAACTCGAGCAGATGATTCCATTTGCAGCCGGTCACGAGATCATTCGCCAGAAAAAACGTGGGATTACTCTGATTGGCCCGATCTCGGACATCCTCTTCGACCAGTTAATTGGCGCTGGCTGTGTAAAGCAGGTCATGGCGGCTTGGGTTGGAAACGTGATGATGGGTTCGGCCTACAGCTTTCGTCGCGCCGTCGAACAGGATGGCATGAAAGTTTTCAACCTGACCAACTTGACCCTGCTGTTGGCGCTCGAAGCCGGCGCGATGGGAGTTCCTTTCCTTCCCACGCGCACGGCGCTGGGCAGCGATGTCGCTAAGGGAAACCATTTCTTCTGCGCGATTTTCTCGCCCTTTGAGGGCAAAGAGCCGCTGTGGGCGGTGCGGGCGCTCAATCCGGATGTCACGATCGTGCATGTGCAGCGCGCCGATCGCGAAGGCAACGCCCATTGCTGGGGAAATTTCGGAGTCATGCTGGAAGGTGTGCGCGCGGCCAAGCGCGTCATTGTGGTGGCGGAAGAGGTTGTGGAACCGGAAGTAGTTGCCAGCGACCCCAATCGGACGGTCATTCCGGGATTTCTGGTGAACGCCGTCGTGGAGTCGCCGTTTGGGGCGCATCCCTCGCCGGTCCAGGGTTACTACAAACGCGATGACGCATTCTTCCGGCAATATCACGAGCAGACGAGGACGAAATCCGACAGCGACGCGTGGCTCAGGCGTTGGGTGTACGACGTGGCTGACCGCCGCGCTTATCTGAATCAGCTCGGCGTGTGCCGGGTGGAACGGTTGGGGGTAAAACAGCACGCCTACGCCGCACCAGCGGACTACGGATATTAGCTGATAAAGGCCAGCTGACGGCTGAAAGCGGTTCATGAAAAAAGAACTAATCGAACTGAAAGTCAACGGCCGCATGCGAGAGCTGGCGGTTGCGCCGAGCAAGGTGCTGCTGGAGGTCCTGCGCGAGGACCTTCAACTCACCGGCTCCAAGCGTGGGTGCGACGATTCTTCCTGCGGCGCCTGCACGGTGCTGGTAGACGGTACGCCCATGCTTTCCTGTACGCTGCTGGCCGCCAGCTGCCAGGAACAGGAGATCACTACCGTGGAAGGCATAAGTGAGCATGGCAGTCTGGCGGCTATCCAGAAAGCATACGGCGACCGGGGCGGAGCGCAATGCGGATATTGCACTCCCGGATTCATCATCACCGTGAAACATCTATTGAGCGTGAACCCAAACCCCAGCGACGAAGAGATTCGCGAGGCGCTGAGCGGCAACCTGTGCCGCTGTACCGGCTACAGCCAGATGTATGAAGCGATCAAGGCGGCGATTGAAGCCGAACAGAGAGGCTTGGCGGCTTTGTAACGCCGCCGTTTCGGCGGCCCGATGGGCGGGCGGACCCCGCCTGACAGCCGGCAAGATGCCGGCGCGACAAAGAAATGGCTGAATTCACCATTATCGGTAAACCTATCGCCATGGTGGACGCTGCCGGCAAGACTACCGGCGCCGGGAAGTACACTGACGATCTCAGTCTCCCCGGCATGCTGATTGGGAAAATCCTGCACTCGCCCTGTCCTCACGCGCGCATCAAGCGAATTGACACCAGAAGGGCTAAGGCGCTGGACGGAGTCGTAGCCGTTGTCACCGGAGCCGATGCGCCCAAAACTTACGGCATCCTCCCCGTGGGGCACGATGAAACCGCGCTCGCCGTGGACAAGGTACGCTACGTTGGCGACAACGTGGCCTGTGTGACGGCTGTAGATGAAGCTACGGCAGAGAACGCTCTGGAATTAATCGACGTGGAATACGAAGTTCTACCCGCCTACTTCGATCCGGAAGAATCGATGAAGGCGGAGACGGACCTGATCCACGAGGGCAAGCCGCACAACATCGAAAAAGATTACCACCATGTTTTCGGCGATCCCGAGAAGGCCTTTCGGGAAGCGGATTACGTGGCGGAAGGCCGGTTCATTGCCAACGAGGTTACCCACGCTGCCATGGAGCCGCATTCCACGCTGGCATCGTTTGAGCTCGATCCTCACACCGGAAACCTGGGCCGTTTGACCGTGTGGTCCTCCACGCAGGTGCCTTACTACCTGCAGCACAAGCTCTCGCTGGTGCTCGAGATGCCGATGTCGCAGATCCGGGTGATCAAGCCTCTGGTCGGTGGCGGATTTGGCGGCAAGAGCGAAGTGATCCCGCTGGAAATCATCGCTGCGGTCGCGGCACGGGCTGCCCGCGCTCCGGTGAAGGTCACCTACACGCGCGAGGAGGTCTTCTGGGCCCACCGCGGCCGTCCGCGCACGATTGTTGATCTCAAGACCGCCGTGAAGAACGACGGCCGCATCACCGCAGTCAAAGCCCGCGTGGTGCAAGACGGTGGCGCGTACTGTTCGTATGGCGTCGTCACTATTCTTTATTCTGGCGCGCTGCTGGGCGCCTTGTACGACATTCCCAACATTCAATACGACGGCTATCGCGTGCTGACCAACAAGCCGGCATGCGGAGCCATGCGCGGGCACGGCACGGTCAATGTGCGCTTTGCCTTCGAGTCGCAGCTCGATGAGATTAGCGCCAAGCTGGGCATTGATCCGGCCGAGATTCGGCGCCGCAATCTGCTCAAGCCACCCTGTATCACCATCAACGGCCTGCGCGTGCAAAGCTATGGCTTGCCGGAATCGATTGAGCAGGTGGTTGAACGCTCCGGATGGAAGCAACGCAAAGGCAAGCTGAGCAAGGGAAGGGGACTGGGATTGGGATGCAGTCACTACGTCAGCGGGGCAGCCAATTCCATCATTCGGTCCGACATGCCGCATTCGACCGTAAACATCAAAATTGATCGCGATGGCGGAGTAGTGGTTTACACGGGTGCATCGGAAATCGGCCAGGGCTCCGACACCATGACCGCGCAGATAGCCGCCGAGGTGCTCGGCTGTTCGCTGGCTCGCGTGAAAGTCGTGGCGGCAGATACGGACCTGACGCCGATCGACATCGGGTCTTACTCCAGTCGGGTTACATTCATGGCGGGCAATGCCACGCTGCGCGCGGCCGAGCAAGTGAGGGAGCAGATTGCCTCGGCGGCGGCACGCAAGATGAATTGTGCGATAGAAGACCTGGTATTCGGGGACGACAAGGTTGCTCGCCAAGGCTTGGCAGGCGGGAGTGGGACGGGCGAGGCGCCCGTCCCCACACAGCCGGGAGCTACGGCGAGCGGGCGGGTCGAAGGGCAGATTCTGCGCGGGTCGCTGCAGCAGAAGCGAACCGAAGAAGGGCCTAAAGACCGGATGTCCTTCGAAGAAGCGGTGGTCGCAGCCATCGACTTCCACGGCGCGCTGACCGGAACCGGCTCTTACGCTCCCCCTGCGGAAGCGCGTGGCGGAAAGCATAAAGGCGCCGGTGTGGGCCCGTCCCCCGCTTACTCGTATTCCGCGCAGGTCGCGGAGGTCAGTGTGGACGAAGATACCGGCGAAGTCACCGTGCACAAAGTCTGGGCTGCGCACGATTGCGGACGAGCCCTGAACCCGGTCGCGGTCGAAGGTCAGATTATCGGCTCGGTATGGATGGGCCTTGGCCAAGCGCTCCAGGAGGAGATGGTCTGGAAAGATGGCATGCTGATGAATCCCGGGTTGCTCGAATACCGCAGCCCGTCGGCGGTAGAGTCGCCCAAGATCGAGCCCATCATCATCGAGAGCATCGACCCGGAAGGACCGTTTGGCGCGAAGGAGTGTAGCGAAGGCTCGCTGGCGGCGACGATTCCCGCCATCGCCAACGCAATCTATGACGCGGTTGGAATCCGGCTGCATGAATCGCCTTTCACACCGGAGCGGGTATTGGCAGCCCTGCGTGCGAAGAAGAACGCAAAAGCCATCAACATGACCCAGGGAGTCGATCCCCTCGCTCCAACGCGCTTTCGCGAGCATGGGGGATCGCTGTGCTTCCGGGGCAAAGGGCCGGAGCGGCACAGGCTTGATCCAGCGCGGCGCGAAACGGCAGGGGAAGCCGGGGGTGACGATTGAGTCTCCCCGAATTCAAGCTGCTGCGGCCAAGGAGCGTAGAGGAAGCGATCGGCTTCTTGGTCAAGCACGGGAACATTCGTGTGCTGGCGGGCGGTACGGATCTGATTCCATCCATGCGCCAGAAATTGTTTGAACCCGAATACGTGCTCGATATCCGGCATATCTCCGAGTTAAGGGAAATCCACCCCCAAGCGGGACATGGCGTCGAAATCGGCCCTCTGACCACCCTCAACGCCATTGAGCACTCCGAATTCCTACGTCGGCACTACCCAGTCCTTACTGAGGCCGCCGCAACCGTAGCTTCTCCGGTATTGCGCAACATGGGAACGATTGGTGGCAACATCTGCCTCGACACTCGCTGCCTGTGGTACAACCAGTCGCTGACTTGGCGCAAGGCTTGCGGTTTCTGCATCAAGAAAGATGGCGACCTATGTCACGTCGCGCCGGGAGGGACCAAGTGCTGGGCGGTGTTCTCGGGAGACACCCCTCCGGCGTTGCTTTGCCTGAATGCCGAGATCGAGCTTGTCAGCCCTTCGGGTGTGAGGCGGATGGCGCTGCGCGATTTTTATACCGGGGCGGGTGACAGCTACCGCAAGCTGCAGCCGAACGAGTTGCTCACGCGAATTTTCCTTTCCGATTCGTCGGCGGACCTTCGGGGGATATACCGCAAGCTGCGCATTCGCGGGTCCATTGATTATCCGCTGGCCGGAGTGGCGGTCGCACTGAAGAGGTCCGATGGACAGGTCTCCGACGCTCGGGTTGCAATTACGGCGGTTAATCCGGCGCCCACCCTCATCACGGGAGTAGCCGGGGCATTGGAAGGAAGGGCGGTGGATGAGAGCGCCGCAGAAGCCATAGGCGAGATGGCGGCGAAAACCGCCAAGCCGCTGACCACCTCAGCGCTTACCCCGGAATATCGTCGAGAGATGATTCGGGTACTTACAAAGAGGGCAGTGTTAGCAGCTGCTGCCAACTAGTTCTTAGGCCGACGACCAAAGACTAAGAACCAAGAACCAAGAACCAAGAACCAAAGACCAACGACTTGATCACCGACTGCCACATCCACATACAGCCCATGGAGATGTTTAAGCCCCATGCGCTGGAGTTGATAAAACACAAACGGGCGAACTTCGAGGAGATCGCCGAGTTTTGCCGCTCTCCGAAAGCTTTCCTGAAATATCTAGATCGTGCCGGTGTCGACCGGGCGGTGCTCATAAACTATGTGGCCCCAGAAGTGATCGGGTTTACCGCCGGGGTGAACCAGTTTGTCACCGACTACACCCGGGAAAATCCGCAGCGTCTGATTTCCTGCGGCAGCCTTCATCCGCGGCATACCTCCAACATCCTCGCGGATGTGGAGCAGATCCTGCGGCTCGGCATTCGCATGATCAAAATCCACCCCCCACACCAGTTACTTTTTCCGAATGACTATCTCAGCGGCGTGAAGGAACTGGAAATCATATATCGAGCGGCAGAGGCAAATGGAGTGCCCGTAATGTTCCACACGGGGACGTCGATTTTTCCGGGGGCTCGCAACAAGTATGGCGACCCGATCTACATCGACGATGTCGCCGTGGATTTCCCCCAGCTTAAAATCCTCCTGGCGCACGGCGGACGGCCGTTGTGGATGCACACGGCATTTTTCCTGGTGCGGCGGCATCCGAACGTTTACCTCGACATCAGCGGCATCCCGCCGAAAACTCTGCTCCAGTACTTCCCACGCCTCCACGAGATTGCCGCTAAGACCCTGTTTGGCACGGATTGGCCCGGACCGGGTGTGCCGGACATCAAGAAGAATTTGGATGATTTCCGCGCTTTGCCTCTTGAGAACTCCGTGCGCGAACAGATTCTAACCCAGACCGCTTTGCGCATCTGGCCACGGTAATTAAGCAATACGCTGTCATCCTGAAGGGAGCATCTACGGCGCTGTGAAGGGATACCTGCCAGGGATCTGGAGTGCCGCCATTCTTGGCATTCGCCTTGTAGGTAGCCTCGAGTTTCTGCTCGTCTGCCGCTTTGCGGCCCATTGTCTGCCTGTCGTGCAGGCCTTCCGGGTAGCCGATGAACCTCTTGATGTTGTTCTCGATGCCGAAAATATCTTCCTTCGCGATGCGGGCGTTTTCCTCCGACTGGCTGCTGAAACTCCTGAGTACCGTATCCATCTTGCTGTAGATCTCCAGTCCCGTGGGATAATCCAGGTCGCGCAGGAATTCGAGCTGCGACACGGTCAGCAGACGGCCGGTAGAATCGGGGTGACCGGAAACCAAGATCAAATCGTTCTCTTTAACTCCGGTTGCCGACCAACCCAGGTAATGGTCGAGATGAACAGGCTTGCCGTTCTCGTAGATTCGGAAAAACGAGATGTCCAGGTCGTAGCGCGGATAGGTGAAATTGTCGGGATCACCGCCGAAAAATGCGGCATCGAACTCTGGCGCGAACACCAGGCGCACATGCGTGTACCCTTGTATCTGTACAGATTGTAAACCTCGCCCGAATAGAAGGTACCACGTCACAGCGCAGTCCGGTGGACTTGGCGCAGTCCTGCTCGATGTTGGCCGTGGCCGCGCGCCGTGCCTGGCCCGCCTGGGCAGCCGACATTCCCGGCTTAAGCGCGCCGTTGACTTCGGAAGTGACATCTTCGATGCCGGTCAGAACCTTTAGCTCGAGATCAGGACATTTTGCCTCGTCCCCCCGGGTGTTGGCGTAGAAGCCGGTTCTCATATAGTCAGTGCCGCCGGTAGAGAGCTGCTGAATGCAAGTGGCGCCGACGTGATGATTGGTGAACGCCAGGCCGTCAACCGAGACGCAAGACCCGGAGCCGCCATTATTGAAGCGGACCGAAGAGAGTCGAACGTGATCCAGCCACGGCTGGTCGGCTGCGGAACCGTACTTCAACTTCACCCTGTCCATGGGAAAAGCGTTGAACAGTCACATGCCTTCGTCTGCGAGGGCAAAGAGGCTTGCGAGCAGACAGCCGGGCAGAAGGGAAATCCCTAAGATGCGTTCCACGAGCTCTCCGGAAACCCGATGAGGTGCGATGGTCATACAGCGGCCAACGATGCTTGTAGAAAACATTCCACGATACGCCGCTGCGCAGAGAGTCAGCAAACGACAAGAGTCAGCAAACGGCTTGGAAACACGGGCCTTTTAGCGTATAAGAGTTAGTTGCCTTAGCGCGTTCTTCCTCCCGAGCGAGCAGCAACCAACATATTTCATTCCTTCGAGGCTCTCGCATGTCCACCACAACTCACGCCCCCAAAGGCTTGGAAGGAGTGGTTGCAACCACCTCTGGCATCTGCTTCATCGACGGTGAAAGAGGCGTCCTGGCGTACCGCGGCATTGATATCCACGAACTGGCCGACCACTCCACCTTTGAAGAAACCTGCTATCTGCTCTGGTTTGGCAAGTTGCCCACGCGTAGGGAACTCGGCGAATTGCACGAACGCCTGGCGGAAGAGCGCAAGCTGGATGCTTCGATCATCAACCTGATGCGGCTGGCGCCCAAGCACGCGCTGCCCATGGATGTGCTTAGGACAGCGGTTTCGGCGCTCTCGTTTTACGATCCGGAAGAGAAGAGCAACGATCGCGAAGCCAATGTGCATAAGGCAATCCGGCTGACTTCCCAGATCGCCATGATCGTTGCGGCTTACGATCGAATCCGCAAAGGAAACAATACCGTCGAACCGGATCGGGCCTTATCCCATGCCGCAAATTTCCTGCTGATGTTGAACGGCGCGCATCCCTCGAAGACAGCGGAGCGGGCTTTGGATATTGCGCTGATCCTGCACGCCGATCACGAGCTGAATGCTTCCACGTTTGCGGCGCGTGTGACGGCCGCTACATTGTCGGATATGCACTCGGCAATTACTTCGGCGATCGGAGCTCTCAAAGGACCGCTGCATGGCGGCGCAAACGAAGCCGTCTTCCGTATTCTGGAATCCATCAGCGAATCAGGCGCCGATCCGGTGGAGTACGCGAAGGGGATGTTGGCTCAAAAGAAGAAGATTCCTGGCTTTGGACACCGTGTGTATCACACGGAAGACCCGCGCGCGACGCATCTGCGGCAGATGTCGCGGGATCTGGGCAACTCGAGCGGCGAGAGCAAGTGGTTCGACTATTCGCGCAAGATCGAGGAGTTTGTCAAAGCCGACAAGAAGCTGAACGCCAACGTGGACTTTTATTCAGCCTCGACCTACCACACGCTGGGCATCGACGTGGACTTGTTTACGCCGGTGTTCGCAGTTTCGCGTATCAGCGGCTGGACCGCCCACGTGATTGAGCAGTTGGAGGACAACCGGTTGATTAGGCCGCGCGCGGAGTACGCCGGCCCGGCGTATCCGAATCATTATGTGGGGATGGAGAACAGGTAGGGGCAGCTCGTGCGGTCACGACGAGTCTCATAGGGCGCTGGGGGCAGGGCGTAGGGAACAACGGAGAGTCTGGCCGGCCGATCATCGCTCCGCAGGGTGGAACCCCGGAAACGAGCCCATTGAGCGTGCTTGCTATTTCTGCGGATTCGTTGCATAGCCTGTCGGTGGTCTTGCTGTCGATGTATTCGAGCCTGCCTGCGATCAGAACCTGAGTCTCCAGCTCCAGCAGTGATCCTCTCGTGTGGAACAGGAATTAAACTAGCTCCTTGCGGGAAATTGCGCCCTGCGGAAAGGTGTGCCGATCTGCCGAATTCGGCATGACCGGCACTATGCCGAATCCGGGACTATGCCGCATCGAGTTTTGTGGAAACTTGGAATCAGCATTTATTAATAAAACCGCGTCTAACCCCAGTGCCAAGAAAGCGGCGGTGGCTGCAGTGATTATGGTTGATTTCTTCGAACATCGGTGTCTCTCAAATTAGAAAGCCGTCTTCCCACAAGCGCGACCCTCGGGGGTCTTTGACGGCGTCGATCGCGGCACGAACTTAACCAGCCATGACAACGGCAACGATGAGTCGCCCACCTTTGCCTCCGTTGACTCGCGAGAGTGCGATTGAAAAGGTGCGCGTCGCCGAAGATGGCTGGAACACTCGCGATCCGGAGAGAGTAGCTCTGGCATACGCGATCGATTCACGATGGAAGAACCGCTCGGAGTTCATCGATGGACGAAAGGAAATCATTGCTTTGCTCTCTCGCAAGTGGGCCAAGGAGTTGGACTACCGGCTCATCAAGGAACTGTGAGCGTTCACCGGGCAACCGCATCGCGGTACGCTTCGCTTACGAGCGGCACGATGACTCGGGTCACGGGTATCGCTCCTATGGCATGAGAACTGGGAGTTCAATGACTACGGGCTGATGGCGTCACGGTTTGCGTCAATCAACGACCTTCTCATTTTGGAATCCGATTGCAAATATCGCTGGCCACTCGGGAGCTGTCCCGAAGACCACCCAGGATTGAGTGACCCGGGCCTCTAGCTTAGCTTCGGATTTGGGCCGTGACAGGTGTCAGGTGGGCCCGGCCCCTGCGCCCTGACCGCGAGGCGTCGTAGAATGGTAGCGAGGTGGGGTTCCCCATGCACCGAGTCTATTTCGACAACAACGCGACCACGCCCGTGCTGCCCGAGGTTTTTGAGGCCATGAAGCCCTACTTCGGCGAGCATTTCGGGAATGCCTCTTCGATCCACCATCACGGGCAGGAGACGCGGGCGGCCGTGGAGCGCGCACGGGAGTCGGTTGCGGTGCTGCTCCGGTGCCGGAACTCGGAGATCGTTTTCACCAGCGGCGGCACCGAAGCGGACAACCTGGCTATCTTCGGGTTGGCGAGCGAGGGCGACCACGTGGTCACCTCCAGTATCGAGCACCATGCTGTGCTAAATGCATGCAAGCGTCTGGAAGAGACCGGATGCGAGGTGACCTATGTTCCAGTCGGCGCCGAGGGGCAGGTCTACCCTGACGATGTAAAGCGGGCCCTGCGGCCAAACACGAAGCTGATTTCGGTGATGATGGCCAATAACGAGACAGGAGTGCTTCAGCCGGTCGAACAGATTGGGAAGATCGCAGCGGAAGCCGATATTTATTTCCATACTGATGCAGTGCAGGGTGCAGGCAAGGTCCCGATTGATGTGCTGAAGATCGGATGCGACCTGCTCTCGATCTCCGGCCACAAGCTGCACGCGCCGCAGGGTATTGGGGCACTGTATGTGCGCAAGGGGACGCTGTTGAATCCCATGTTGTACGGCGGCTCTCACGAGCGTTCCCGACGAGCTGGAACCGAGAATGTTCCTGGAATCGTAGGGCTGGGTAAGGCGGCGGAGATTGCCGCAGAAGCATTTCGTTCGGGCGCGGTTGAGGCGATGGGGCGGATGCGCGACCGCATTCAGTCGACGATCCTGTCCGCAGTGCAAGCCACGGGAGTGAACGGGAAGAGCGCGACTCGCGTCCCCAACACGGCGAATATCTATTTCGATCACATTGAGGGCGAGGCGCTGGTGATCGCCCTCGATCTGAAGGGATTATCGGTTTCGACGGGAGCAGCCTGTTCCTCGGGAGCCATCGAACCCTCTCACGTTCTGACCGCGATGGGAGTGCGTCCGGATCGCGCCCGGGCCAGTATTCGCTTTAGCCTAGGCAAGCAGAACACTTCCGAGGACGTGGATTTCGCACTTGGTCTGGTGCCGGAAACCGTGGGGCGACTGCGGGAGTTGTCGCCGGTGTATAAGGCGGCGGTTAGCTCTTAGCTCCTCGGGCCAGGAGGCTGCCTCGGAAAAACCTGAGATCCCCCGCTCGGCTTGGGAGGAAAAGCATACGGACGGCGCGGGACAGAAAAGCTCAAGTTAACCGCTAAGTTTGCTAACTGT
>Ga0209577_10000739_pt1 | contig 32580 bp, 31 predicted proteins | sample GraSoiAngelo_109_FD_185874 | JGI IMG/M metagenome (GOLD analysis project Ga0209577, IMG submission 185874) | Grasslands soil microbial communities from the Angelo Coastal Reserve, California, USA - 14_0903_12_20cm (SPAdes) (version 2) | ecosystem: Environmental > Terrestrial > Soil > Grasslands... | reverse complement strand
TCCGGGGGCGGTCTCATTATTGTGAGGAAGGCGGCGCCGACCCCCGACCGCTACCCGAGGCGGCCGGGTGTGCCCGCCCGGCGCCCGTTACTGCCGTAGGTACATCTCCGCGGGTGCTCCCCCCCCGCGCCAGGGAGGTCGTCTATGCGGTACGGTTGGCCAGGCGGACACGAGTGCGCCGTCGCGCTCTCGTTCGACGTCGACGCCGAGTCGGCGTTCGTGTTCCGTGACCCGGAGAAGGCCGGTCGGTCGCTCGCAGGCATGGAGGAGCGCCGGTTTGGAGTACGGACCGGCGTTCCGCGCATCCTGCGACTCCTGGATAAGTACCGGTTGCGTGGGACGTTCTATGTCCCGGGCTACACCATTGTCCACCACACGGCGGCGGTCCGGTCGATCCGAGATGCCGGGCACGAGCTCGGTGCGCACGGCAACGTCCACGAATCACTCGACACCCTCTCAGACGAGCAGGAGGTTCGGGTGTTGGAAGACCAGGTCCAGATCTGGCAGTCATCATTGGACCTGCGGCCCACGGGGTATCGGTCCCCGTCGTGGGAGCTCAATACGGGGAGCCCGGCGATTCTCAAACGGTATGGGTTCGCCTACGACAGCTCCCTCATGGGCGACGACGTGCCATATTTCTTGGGCACGCCTGCGGGGCCGCTCGTCGAGGTGCCCGTGCAGTGGCTCCTGGATGATGCCCCACTGTATCGGTACGCACCCGGATCGAGCAACGGGATCGCCGACCCCGACCGAGTGATTCGCATGTGGATGCAGGAGTTCGACGGCATGCGCAGCGAGAACGGGTGTTTCGTCTTGACGATGCATCCATGGATCTCAGGCCGCGCGGGGCGGCTCCTCGGGCTGGAGCAGCTCATCCGTCACATCCAGGCCGCGCCTGGCGTGTGGTTCGCCACGGTGGGCGAGATCGCCGAGTGGGCGGCTTCGTCGGGCGCGACGGGGACGGCGACACGGGACCCGGCGGATGGGCGCTGCTAGCGGTCACCGTACGCGGGGGTCGAGCCGGTCTCGCACCGCGTCGCCGAGAAGGTTCGCGCCGAGCACCGTGACCATGATCGCGAGGCCTGGGAACGTCGCCAGCCACCACCCCGTCGCGAGGTAGGCGCGCCCGTCGGCGAGCATGTTGCCCCAGCTGGGCGTCGGCGGCTGAACGCCGAGACCGAGGAACGACAGCGCCGCTTCGTACACGATCATCAGGCCGATCTCCAGCGTGCCGACCACGACAATGGAGGGGAGCACCTCAGGCAGCACATGCCGCAGCATCACGCGGACATCCGTGCCGCCGAGGGCGCGGGCCGCGTCAACGAATTCCCGCGACCGGCCGGCGAGGGTTTGCGCGAACGCGACCCGCGCGTACCTCGGCCATCGGGTGAGCCCCAGGACGAGCACCGTGTGCTCCAGGCCGGGGCCGAGGGCGGCCACGACCGCGATCGCGATCAGCAGGAACGGGATGGATAGGACGATATCCACGAACCGCATCAGCACCGCGCCCACCCACCCGCGATAGTATCCGGCCGCGAGCCCCAAGAACAGGCCGAGGGCGCCGGAGCACGCCACGGCGAGGCTCGCCACCACAAGCGAGGCGCGGGCCCCGTAGATCAGCCGGCTGAGGGCGTCGCGACCCAATCCGTCGGTCCCGACCCAGAACACCTCACCGTGAGTTCCGCGCGTGCCCGGCGGCATCAGGCGATCTACGAGGGTCTGGGCCAACGGGTTTCGGGGAGCCACGTTCGGCGCCGCCAGCGCGGCGACAGCGACGACGACGAGAATCCCGATCCCGGCATTCCCGGCGGGCGACAGCCCTCGGCGTCGACGCCGCGCAGGCGCTCCGTCAGGGGTGAACGCGCTTCTCGCCGCGGATGCGGCAGGCACCGTGGGCGGCCCGGCTACGATGGCGCCCCGGCGAGGGCGACCCGCGGGTCCAACACACCGTAGAGCACGTCGGTGACCAGGGTGGTGAGGACGAAGATGGCGGTGCCCACGATCACGACGGCCTGCACCACCGTGTAGTCGCGGGCCTGGATCGCCTCGACCGCCAGCCTCCCCATTCCCGGCCAGGCGAAAATGGTTTCTGTGATCACGGCCCCGCCGAGCAGGTTGGCGACGTCAAGGGCCGCGATCGTGAGGATGGGGATCGCGGCATTGCGCAGCACGTGCGCGACGACCACGCGCCGCGGCGACACGCCCTTGGCATGCGCGGTCCGCACGTAGTCACGACTCGCCTCCTCGAGCACGGCCGACCGGCTCATCCGCGCGATCGTCGCGAGGGACAACCAGGCGAGGGTGATGGACGGGAGGACTAATGTCTGTGGGGTGCCCGACCCCGAGGACGGCAACAGGTGCCACCGAACGCTGACGATCAGGATGAGGAGCAGCCCGGTCCAAAATGACGGCATCGCCTGGCCGATGAGGATGAGTGGCAGCGCGAGGCGGTCGAACGCGCCGCCGCGGCGGGTGCCCGCCGCCACGCCGAGGGGGAGGCCGACGGCGAGGGCCAGCCCGAACGCCGCCGCAGTGAGCTCAATGGTATAGGGAAGACGCTGGAGCACCAGCGGCAGCGCCGGGGCGTCCTGCACGTAGGAGGTTCCGAGGTCTCCACGCGCGAGCCCGGCGAGAAAACGGAGGTACTGCACATGGAGGGGCCGGTCGAGCCCGAGGGTGTGCCGCATCTGGGCGATGACGTCTGCCGGCGTGCCCTGGGGAACCATGAGGGCCACCGGATCGCCCGAGAGCCGGACGATGACGAAGACGATCGTGGAGACCCCCCACAGGACGAGAACCGCCTGCAGCAACCGCCCGGCCATGAATCGTCCCATGGTGTCGCTCGGCCGTCTTTGCGCGCGCCAGCCTTCAGGCTACTGCCCGAGCGCCATATCGGCGACGAAGAGCTGCTCGTCCACCGTCGGGTGCCAGTGAAGGTGCCGGTCCGCCCCGTACAGCGCCACGACCTCCCACAGCGGCACGGCGGGGACATCCCGCTGGAGCACGTTCAGCGCGGTTGAGTAGGCGGCTCTCCGCGCCGCCGCATCGAGCGTCGAGCGGGCGTCATCGACCGCCTTGTCGAAGGCGGGATCGCTGTAGCTCGACCAGATGCTCCCGGTGTGAAACAGCGGATAGATGACGCCGTCGGCGTCCAGGCACGAGCACGACCACTGCCCGTAGCGGAGATCCCCCCAGTCGTGTTGGGGGGACTGGATTTTCTGCAGATACGTCCCAAAATCATACGACTGGATCTTGACGGTCACGCCCGCCTGCTCGAGCTGTCCCTGGATCGCCTGGATGATGCGCTGGTCGTAGGTCGGCGAGGTCGTAAACACGAGCGTCAGGCCGCCGGCATGACCGCTCTCGGCTAGCAACTGGTTCGCCTTCGCGAGATCGTGAGGGTAGCCCGGGATCTTCGGATCGTGGCCAAAGTGGCGGGACGTCAGCAGCTCGGTAACCGACCGGGCATAGCCCGCGAGCAGGATCCGGATCAGCGATGCGGCGTCCACCGCGTGCGCGATCGCTGCCCGCGCGCGCACGTCCCGCAGCGGGCCCGGCCCGAGCGCGTTGAACGCCAGATACGCGACGCGCTCGGTCGCCCCCCCGAGCAGTTGGAGCTTGGGATCGCGCTTGATTGTCTTGACGTCATCAGAGGTGAGTCCGAGGGCGAGCTGGGCCCGCCCGGACTGCAGGTCGGCGACGCGCGTCGCCGTTTCAGGCACCGTCCGAAACGTGACCTCGTCGATCTGCGGCCGGCCTCTCCAGTAGGCCGGGACCGCCCGCAGCGTCACGTGGTCGCCGCGGAGCCAGGCGGCGAAGCGGTATGGGCCGCTCCCCATCGGATGCGCGTTGGCGTACGGCTGATCATGGGCCTGCATGTACGCCTTGGAGACGATGCTGAGGTTGACGAGCTGGGCGAGCAGCACAGGGTACGGCCGCGACGTGATGATGGTGAGCGTATCCGGTCCCGTCGCCTTGACGGTGGCGATCGCGCTAAAGTTGGCGTACTGAGGACTGTTGAACTGCCGGTCGAGAATGCGCGCGAGGCTGGCCTCCACGTCGGCGGCCACCAATGGCGTGCCGTCGTGAAACCTGACGTCGTTGCGGATGGTGAAGTGCCATTCGGTCGGGCTGACGGCCGTCCACGCCGTGGCGACATCGGCCTCGATTGCGCTCGTTTGGGGGTTGCGGTGAAGAAAGTTGTCGTAGATGTTGCGGTAGACGTCGTAACTGTTGGTGTCATACTGACGCCCGGGGTCGAGCGTCGCCGGATCCCCCTGGAGATCGACCGTCAAGGCGGTCGCCCCGGTGGTCATGGTTGGTCCTGCGGCGGCCACCGTCAGCGCGAGTGCGAGCGCCGCCAGGATCCGAATTGCCATTGGGACCAGCCCCTTGTCGAACAGAGTCGGGCTGTCAGGACGTTTCGTGAGGGCGCTCGCGACCCCTTCACCGCTCGCACTGGATCGGACTTAATGATATATAGAAGTCTATATATTTAGGTAGAATCAAGGGAGCCCCGGCTGACGCCCCCACCGTTGGCAAGGGCGTGGAGAGTCTCTCGGGCCGGTTTGGCTCTTCTCGCTTTCTGGTGTCCGGCATAGCCGCAACACCCCTCCCCCGGGAAGTTCGCCAGAGAGTGAATGGAGGATTTCAATGTCGTGGGAGAGAACTGGTGCTCGATTGCGACCGATCGGCCCCTCATCGTCGCAGCCGTAGAAGCCATACACAGAAATGGGGTCGTAGCCGACGGGGAACACGTTCGCGATCGTCAACCAGAAGGGCGGAGTGGGGAAAACCACCACTGCCGTCAATCTATCCGCCGCTCTTGCCTCCCTCGGGCGCATCATCCTGCTTGTGGACCTCGACCCCCAGGGCAATTCGACGAGCGGGGTCGGCATCTCCAAGACCGGCCTGCGGATGTCGGTCTATGACGTCCTGATCGGTGGAGATCCCATTGACCACGTCATCCAGCGGACTGCAACGGCCGGCCTGGACCTGGTTCCCTCGGACGTCCGATTGGCAGGGGCCGAAGTGGAGCTCACCGCGACGATCGCGCGGGAGAATCGGCTGAAGGCGGCTCTGAGGACGGTCCGGAACCACTACGATGTCGTCATCATCGACTGCCCGCCTTCCCTAGGCCTCCTGACGATCAACGCGCTCACCGCCGCGGACGCGTGCCTCATTCCCCTGCAATGCGAGTATTACGCCCTCGAGGGGTTGTCCTCGCTCGTGACGACGATCGACCTCGTCAGGCGCCACCTCAATACCGGTCTCGAAGTGTCGGGAGTCCTCCTGACGATGGCGGATCCCCGAACAAAACTCTCCGACCAGGTGGCGACCGAGGTCAGGAACCACTTTGGGAGCAAGGTCTTCGAGACGGTCGTCCCAAGGAGCGTCCGGCTGGCCGAAGCCCCAAGTTATGGCCAGCCGATCATCGCGTACGCGCCCGCGTCGCGTGGCGCGGCAGCCTACCTGACCCTGGCAGGCGAGTTCGCCGACCGTATCGGCCTCCCCCATGGCTCCAATCGGGGAGCCGTACAGGTGCCGGCGTCGGCCGCCGGGGTCGACCCCAACGGGGACGGAGGCGACTGATATGACCAAGCGAGGGCTCGGCCGCGGTCTCGCAGCCCTGATTCCTGGGGCAGGGGCGGTGGAGGGGGTGAATCAGGTGCAGGGATCGGGTCCGGTGCAGGATCTGGAGATTTCAGCGCTCTCGGCGAGCCCATTTCAGCCGAGGCACGAGATTGCAGGGCCGGCGTTCGAAGAACTGGTGGCCTCTGTCAGGCGCTACGGCGTCCTGCAGCCCATTGTCGCCCGCCCGGCCAACGGAGGCTATCAGGTGGTCGCCGGGGAGCGCCGCTTGAAGGCGGCGCAGGCGGCCGGCCTGACGAGGATCCCGGCTGTGGTCAGGGATGTCTCTGACGAAGAGGCCTTGGAAGTCGCACTCGTCGAGAACCTCCGCCGGGAGGACCTGAATCCTGTCGAGCGCGCTCGAGCCTACAGGAGGCTGGTGGACGAGTTCCGGCTGACCCAGGACCAGGTTGCGGACGCTACTGGGGGGAGCAGGTCTTCCGTCGCCAACACGATGCGGCTCCTTGAGCTCCCCTCGGATGTGCAGGACGCCATCGAAAACGGGCGGTTGAGCGAGGGACACGGCCGCGCTCTGTTAAGCGTGCCGGACCACACCCGCCTGGTCCAGATCTGGCAGCATATTGAGAAGCGGGGCCTCTCGGTCAGGGAGACCGAGGCGCTGATCAAGGCCACGTTGCGAAATGTTTCACGTGAAACAATTTCTCGCCGGCGGCTGACAGGGGACCCCGTGCTGACGGATATCGCCGCGCAGCTCCAGGAGCGGTTCGGCACCGGCGTGAGTATTCTCTCCAAAGGCAAGCGGGGGACAATCCAGATCCAGTACTACTCCCACGAAGATCTGGAGCGACTGGTCGAGATCATGCTCCGGTAGAGGCTTGGCGGGGCACTACCAGGCCATCTGACCCGTTCGGCCCTCACACTGTAGTCACAAACTCCGCTTCCCGCTCGCCACGGTCTCCCCTTGAGAGGAGCCGGGTAATCGCCCTGGCCAATCTCCTGACCCCTTCGGCCGCCACATCCTCGGGGTTGTCGGCGAACGAGATCCGCAGCCCCGCAGGCGGGGGCTCGTGAGGCAGGAAGAGGTCGCCCAATGCGCAGGCCACCCCCTCTTTGAGGCCTTCCTCGAAGGCCTCGGCAGCCCGGATCCCATCTGGCAGGTGAATCCACAGATTGAATCCCGCCGCCGGATGGGTCCACTTGACGCCGGCAGGCATGACCTCTTTCAGTGTCCGGAGGAGCGCATCCCGTCTGCGCCGGTAGGTCTCCCGCGCGGCCACCAGATCCCGCGTGTACTGGGGAGCAGACAGATACCGCCAGAGAGTCCGTTGGATCAGCGGCGACGTGAACCGATCCCCAAGCGACTTGGATTCAGCGAGCCTGGTCATCAGCGGTCCGTGAGCGATCACACACCCGACCCGGAGGCCCGGGATGACCGTCTTCGAGAAGCTCACTACGAGCGCGACATGGCCGCCCGCGTCGAAGGCTTTGACAGCCGGCGGCGCGTCCGCATCGTAGGCAAACTCGCTGCAGCTATCGTCCTCCAGAATGAGCAGGTTGTGCCGGCGCGCCAGCGAGGCCAGCTGGCGGCGCCGCTCTTCGGCCATGGTGATGCCGGTGGGATTGTGGCCGGTCGGGATCGTGTACATGAGCCGCGGCCGGTACCGCTCGATCAGCGAGGCGATCTGGTCAACCCGAGGCCCCTCCGCCTCCAAGGGAACGCTGAGCAGCTTGGCGCCACGGCCCTCGAGGATGTCCAGCGCCGTGATGAAGGTCGGGCTCTCGACCAGCACGTAATCCCCCGGCCCCACAAACGTGCGCGCGATGAGATCGATGGCCTGCTGCGAGCCCGACGTCACGAGGATGTCTTCCGGACGCGCGGTGATGCCCATCGATGCGCTGCGCTCCGCGATCCACGAGCGCAGGTGGAAATCCCCCTGCGGCGTTCCGTATTGGAGAAACCTCGGATCTTCAAGCGCCATCACCCGGCTCCAGAGGCGACCCAGTGAACGGAGCGGGAAGAGACCCGGATCCGGCGTCCCACCGGCCAACGAGATCATGCCGGACCGCCGTCCCGGACGCAGAAGGGATTGCATCGCAGCGATCCTGGGTGCCCGCAGGTAGACGGGCATGGAAGACTGCCACTCGTCGCGGCTCTCTGGTCCACCGGAGAATTCGCCGGTCTGGCGCAGCGCAGGGTCAGCCCCGCCGCCATCGTCGGACGGCGTTCTGACGAATGTCCCGCGTCCTGGGGAAGCCCCGATGAGCCCTTCGGCGGCCAGCGCATTGTAGGCTTGAACGACGGTAATCGGGCTCACCCGGAGGGTTCTCGCCAGGCTCCTGACTGACGGGAGCTTCGCTCCCGGCGTCAAATCGCCCGACCGGATGCGTCCGCCGATTCCGGCGTGGACCTGCCGATAGAGGGGAGTCTCAGACGAGCGGTCCAGGGTGATGTCCATGCGGTCCCCCTACTCTAGGAGTCCGATGGGTGTTGCCGGACTCCACCACGGCTAAGCTTGGGATTTTGGCTCAAATCTGTTGGCCGGGATAACTGTGTATCTAAGTGTACTCATTGATCTATTGGATTTATTGACAATATGATGAAGCATCGTATAATCACTGTAGCGACTTTCTTGAGTATAGTCAACATATGTTATTAGATACACTGGAAACCAGGACACTGGATGTAATGGTGGGTGCCAGGAATGACGAGAGATGAGGGCTGGGCGATCCTGAACGAGCATACAAAAAACCCCAACCTCATCAAGCACATGGTGGCGGTGGAGGCGGTCATGCGGACGTATGCCCGGCGGTTCGGCGAGGATGAAGCGGCCTGGGGTCTCGCCGGTCTCCTCCACGACCTGGACTACGAGAAGCATCCCTCACAGGAGGCAGGGCATCCCTTCGTGGGGGTGGGGATGCTGCGCGAGCGGGGCCTCGATGAGAGCCTCTGCCGGGCCATCCTGTCGCACGCGGACTACAGCGGCGTTCCCCGGGTCACACGGATGGAGAAGGCCTTGTTCGCCGCGGACGAGCTCAGCGGGTTCGTGATCGCCGTGGCGCTGGTCAGACCGACGAAGGCGCTGTCGGACGTCGACGTGACGTCCGTCAAGAAGAAGATGAAGGACAAGGCGTTCGCGAAGGCCGTCCGCCGCGAGGATATCGTCAAAGGCGCGGAGGAGATGGGCATGCCGCTCGAGGAGCACATCGCCGCCGTCATCACGGCTCTTCAGGGGATCGCGCCGGAACTGGGCCTGAATGGGATCGGGAGTTGAGGAGACTCGAACCACGGGAGGCGTGCACATGGCGGACATTGGAACGGTAAAGCTCAAGCGAGGTCTGGCCCAGATGCTGAAGGGTGGCGTCATCATGGACGTGACGACCGCCGAGCAGGCGAAGATCGCCGAGGATGCCGGCGCCTGCGCGGTCATGGCGCTGGAGCGCGTGCCCGCCGATATCCGGGCGGAGGGCGGCGTGGCCCGAATGGCCGATCCCCTCAAGGTCAAGGAGATCATGGAAGTGGTCACGATTCCCGTGATGGCCAAGGTTCGGATCGGCCACTTCGTCGAGGCGCGGGTGCTCGAGGCGCTGGGCGTCGACTTCATCGACGAGAGCGAGGTCCTCACCCCCGCGGACGAGCGGTACCACATCAACAAGCACGTTTTCAAAATCCCGTTCGTGTGCGGCTGCCGCGATCTCGGCGAGGCGCTCCGCCGGATCGGTGAGGGCGCGGCGATGATCCGAACGAAGGGTGAGGCGGGCACCGGGAACGTCGTCGAAGCGGTCCGCCACATGCGCGCGGTGATGGACGGCATCCGCGCGCTCCAGGCGGCTCCAGAAGAGGAGCTGATGACGGTCGCCAAAGAGCTCGGCGCTCCGTACGAGCTCGTGCTCGAGACCCGGTCGCTCGGGCGGCTGCCCGTGGTGAATTTCTCGGCGGGAGGGCTCGCCACGCCGGCGGACGCGGCGCTGATGATGCAGCTCGGGTGCGACGGGAACTTCGTCGGCTCGGGCATCTTCAAGTCCAAAGATCCGGCCAGGCGGGCCAAGGCGATCGTGGAGGCGACCACGCATTTCAACGATCCGGACGTGATCGCCCGCGTCTCCGAGGGGATCGGCGAGCCGATGCGCGGGCTCGACATCCGCAAGCTCCCCGAGGGCGAGCTGCTGCAGACGCGCGGCGTGTAGGGGCCGCGAGGAGGGCTGCCTGCGGCGGAGGGCCGCGGCGGCGGGGCGAGAGCCGGAGCGATGAAAATCGGCGTGCTGGCGATCCAGGGGGACGTGATCGAACACCGGGCCACTCTCCGGCGGATCGGGGTGGATGACGTGGAGGTCCGTCTCCCCAAGGACCTCGACGGCGTGGACGGGTTGATCATGCCGGGCGGGGAATCCACCACCATCGGCAAGCTGATGGTCCGCTTCGGCCTCGACCGGGCGATTCCTGAGCGCGTCGGGCTCGGCATGGGCCTCTACGGGACTTGCGCCGGGATGATCCTGATGGCCCGCCGGGCGGCGGGGGGCGAGCCGCCGCTGCTGCGCCTGATGGACATTGCGGTGACACGGAACGCCTATGGACGGCAGGTCGACTCGTTCGAGGCCGATCTGGAGATCCCCGTGCTCGGACCGGCGCCGCTGCACGGTGTCTTCATCCGGGCGCCGATCATCGATGAGGTGGGGCGGGGCGTCCAGGTCCTGGCGTCCCATGAGGGACGTCCGGTGTTTGCGCGCGAGGGCCGTCTCCTCGTCTCGTCGTTTCACCCGGAGCTGACCCCGGACGACCGGGTGCACCGGTACTTCGTCGAGTTGATTCGCGCGGCCAAGTAAGCGTTTCCACGATTCTGTCCGGCGAGAGGCGGCCATGACGGACGAAAAAGCCGATCGAGGCGAGGAGTGGAGCAAAGGTAAGCGCACGCGCCACCCGTACCATATGTACGACGCGATCCAGGGGCAGCCCGAGGCGTTTGTCCGGGTGGCCGGCCGGAACGACGCGGAGGCCGGCCGGTTCGCGGCGCGCGCCGCGTCCTGCGAGCGGCTCTTCCTCGTCGGCACGGGCACCTCGTCCCACGCCGCCCTGATCGGCGAGCACATCCTGCGCGCGTACGGCGGGGATCTGCCGGTCCACGCGTACCAGGCGTTCGACTTTGCCCTCTACGGCCCGCGGCTCGGAGCGAAAGACTGCGTCGTCGGGATCAGCCACCGCGGCAATAAGGACTATACCGTCCGCTCTCTGGGTCGGGCGAAGGACGCGGGCTGCCTCACGGCGCTCGTGACCGGCGAGGGGAATGTCGCGACGAGGCCGGAGGCCGACGCCGTCTTCGTGACGGTCCCCCAGGAGGTCTCTTCGGCCCACACGATCAGCTACACGGCCTCGCTCGCGGTGCTGTCAACTCTGGCCGGGCACCTCGGCCGGCGCCGGACGGGCGCGCGGCTCCTCCCGGAGTCGGTGCTGTCCGAGCGCGTGCCCGCGGCCATCCGCAAGGCGCTCGCGACCGAGCGCGACATGGCCGGGTGGGCCCGCGAGCACGTCGGGCGAAGGCGGATCTGGATCGTCGGCGGCGGCCCGAGCGCGGTCGTGGCGCACGAGGTCGCGCTGAAGATCAAGGAGGCCGCGTACTTGATGGCCGAAGGACTGGCGGTCGAGACGATGCTGCACGGCCCGTTCCAGTGCACGGATCCGAAGGACGTGTTCGTCCTGGTCGCGCCGGCGGGCGCGGCGCAGGCGCGCGTCGCCGAGCTGGCCGGCATGATCACCAAGATCGGGGCGGCCTATCTTGTCGTGGGCGACGGCACGGGGGAATCTATACGGCCGGGCGCCGCGGGGTGGTGTGTCGTACCCGAGGTGCCGGAGCCGTTCACGGCGCTCGTCGGTCTTGTTCCGCTCCAGCTCTTCACGTATCACCTGGCGCTGGAATGCGGGACGAACCCGGACGTCTTTCGCCGCGACGACCCCCGGTTCGCCCGCGCCCTCGAGCCCATCAAGCTCTAAGCGCCGTCATGGTCGGGTTGGGGCTGCGTCTGGCCGCGGAGCGCCGCTGAGATGGAGCGGCGGCGGTATGCCACCGGCACGCCGTGGGAGCCCATCGTCGGCTACTCACGCGCCGTTCGGGTCGGACCCTTCGTGCATGTCTCGGGCACCACGGCCACCGATGCCTCCGGCAAGATCGTGGGCGCCGGGGACCCGTACGTCCAGACCGTGCAAATCCTCCGGAACATTGACGCGGCGCTGCGGGCCCTGGGCGCCACGCTACAGGATGTCGTCCGGACCCGGATCTACGTCACCGACATCAGCCGCTGGGAGCAGATCGGCCGCGCGCACGGTGAAGTCTTCCGGGACGTCCGGCCGGCGACCAGCATGGTGGAAGTGCGCCGGCTGATTGCTCCCGAGATCCTCGTGGAGATCGAGGCCGACGCCGCGGTCGCGGAAGAGTAGTCTCGCGCTCAGGCCTCTGCCGAGAAGACGCGCCCCCTGGGCTCCGGTCCGGCGGCGACCACGATGGCGAGCGCGACCAGCGCCATCGCGATGGTGATCCCGATCGACTGCCCGAGGGACATGCCGCCCCGGTGGAACAGCGCCTGGAGGGTCGGCGTGAACGACCCGATCGCCGCCCCGACATGGTAGGCGGCGCCCGGGCCGGCGCCGCGCGCCGCCGTGGGGAAGCGCTCGGCGAGGTAGGCCGGAGCCACCCCCCACAGGCCCACCCCGATGGCGCCTTCGAGAATGCCGCCGATCAGGACCTGCGTGTGATTGAGGGTCAGCGCGTACCATGGGATAAACGCGAGGCCCACGATGGCGAAGAGGACGAGGGTGGTCCTGCGCCCGAGACGCTCCGAGATCGGCCCGGCGGTCCAGTACCCGGCGATGCTCCCCAGGTTCAACAGGACCAGGAACAGCGTCTTCTGCCCCACGGTGAGATGCAGCTCGGTGCTCAGGAAGGTCGGCCAGAATGAGGAGATCGCATAGTACGAGAACATCATGGCGCCCATGACGAGAAAGGCGTGGATGGTCGTGCCGATCAGGTCCGGACGAAACAGGCGCAGCAGCGACACTTGATCCGAGCGGCCCTCCCGGCGCAGCTTCTCGCGCCGCGCGAGCCAGACCGGTGACTCCGGCACGCGGCGGCGGATATAGAGGACCAGCAGCGCCGGCAGCGCGCCGACCCAGAAGAGCGCCCGCCAGCCCCACAGCGGGAACACCACAAAGTACACGATCGTGGCCAGCAGATACCCGACCGGCCAGCCACCCTGCAGGAATCCCGAGGCGATCCCGCGGGATCGCTGGGGCCAGCTCTCCATCGCGAGCGGGGTCCCGGCCGCCCACTCGCCGCCCATGCCCACCCCAAACAGCAGCCGGAGGACCAGGAACGTCGAGTAGTTCGGAGCGAACCCGGAGAGGAGCTCGAAGAACGAGAACGCGATAATGGACACCATCAAGGGGAGCCGGCGCCCGACTCGATCGGCCCACGTCCCCACCAGCACCCCGCCGATCAGGCGGCAGAAGAGCGTGCCGGTGATCACCGCCCCCATCGCGACGAGGCTGACGCCGAAGGTCCCGGCAATGTTCCCGAGCACCAACAGGAGAATGGTGAAGTCGAACGCGTCGAGCACCCAGCCCGCCCAGGCTGCGAACAGCGTCCGCCGCTGCTCGGGTGTGACTTCGGCCCACCATGAGGCCTGTGCGCGGGTCCCCATGGTCATCGTCAGGTCCATGTCAGCTCCCCCCTTCGCACCGAAAAGTTATGGGACGCGCTACTTCATGCCGATCCTCTTGGCGATATCGGGATTGAGCGCGTAGAGGCCAACCGCCTCGCCGACGGCCAGGATGTGGTTCTCCATCGCCCTGAGCGCTTCGGGTCCGTCGACCTTCCCGTGCAGCGCGAGCATCGAGACGTTGAGCGCGTACACCATGAAGTGGTAGTGGTGCGGGATCTCATCGTTCCAGGGCGGGCAGGGGCCATCGTACCCGCCGTAGTTGCCCGCCATCGCCGGGTTGCCGGCGAAGAAGGAGCCGTAGTCGTTGATCCCGCGGTTGCCGTACTTGGTCATGCCCGGCTTCTTTCCGTGGGGCGTGACGCCGCTCGAGTCCGCGCCGGCTGGGATGCTGGTGGTCGCCGCCGGGATATCGACCAGAATCCAGTGGTAGAAGTTGATGCGCCTCAGGCTGGCGGGGATGGTCTGGCCTTCCTTGTTGACGACGTCAAAGGCGGACGGCACATCGGGGTCGACCACGATCACGGCGTAGGACTCCGTGCCCGGGGGCCCCTTGGACCAGGAGATCTCCGGGTTCTTGTTGGGGCCCAGGGTCACGCGGCCCTTCGTGGCCGGGACGCAAAAGGCGAACTGGCCGGGGATGGGCCCATTCGGCTTGACGCCCGAGACGGTGACGTCGATCACGGGCGCCCCCGCCGCCCGGCCGACGAGGTTGTCGCCCACCGGCCCGGCCGGGCCGCCGAACGCCAGGAGCCCGCCCACCACAAGGAGCGCGGTCCCCCACATGGTCTTCCGGTCTCGAGCCATCTCCTTCCCTCCTTCTTTTCTCGATTGCGACGTCGAGGTCCGGCCGGCCGCCGCCGCGATGCGCCGGCTCAGCGGAACACCCCGCGGGCCGCGCCCCACAGGAGCACGACTCCCAGCACGATCCGGTACCAGACGAAGATCCAGCTCGTGTGCTCCTTGAGGTAGCGCACCAGCCCCCACAGCGCGAGATAGGACGCCGCGCTGCCCGAGGCCAATCCCAGCGCCAGCAGCGCCCAGCCGTGGGCGTGCAGCCCGGCCTTGCGGAGGCTCAAGAGCTCCACGAGTCCCGCCAGCGCGATCGCCGGCAGGCCGAGGAGAAACGAGAACCAGGCCGCGGTGGCGCGCTCCATCCCCAGGGCCAGCGCGGCCGTCAGCGTGGAACCGGACCGGGACACCCCCGGCACCAGGGCGAACGCCTGGGCGATCCCGACGGCGATGCCGTCCCCCAGGGTCAGATCGGCTTCGCGGCGCCTGGTCCGGCCCGCGTTGCTCTGCCCGTAGCGCTCGGCGAGCGCCAGCAGGGCGCCCATGACGACGCACGCCCACCCGATCACCGCGATGTTCCGCAGGGGCGACCCGCACCCCTCCAGCGTCCTCTTCAGCGCAAGCCCGGCAATCGCGATCGGCAGCGTGCCGAGGACGATTCCGGCCGTGATCCGGAACGAGCGATCCTGCCAGTCTCCCCGCCGCGCCGCGTCCGCCGCGCGCCCGGCGATGCGGAGGGCGTCCCCGCCCAGGAAGCTGATGACGGCGAGGAGGCTGGCCAGCTGCATGGCGGCGGAGAAGGCCGACCCTGGATCCGGCCAGCCCAAGAGGCTCGGAATGATGCGGAGGTGCGCCGTGCTGCTGATGGGCAGGAGCTCGGTGATCCCCTGGACGATCCCCAGGATCACCATCCGCCAGGGTCCGAGCTGCGTGAAACTGATATTGACCTGACCGGCTTCCGCGCAGGGGGCGGGCGTCATCAAGTCCCTCCGTGCAGGTTTCACGAAAAGTTCGCCCCCGAGGCGGTCGAAGCCCTGCAGTGTTTTCCCGCTTTTGCATGGTGAAATGTCTGGGGGAGGAAGGCCGGGTCTTCAAGGACCCCGACGCCTGGCGCCGGGGTCCCGTCCTCTAAGGGGCCTGCCGCAGGGCTGCGATCTGCGCGGCCGCTGCTTCCGTCGCCCGCTCGAGGTCCTCGCGTTCCGGGCCGGGCGGAGGGATCGCGTTCCCGATTCGCACGGTGACGGGCCGCCGCCGCGGCATGATCCGGCCGAGAGGAAGGGCGTCCGCGGTCCCGATGATCGCGACCGGGATCAGGGGCGCGCGCGCGCGGGCGGCCATGAGCGCCGCGCCCCGATGGAACGGGCGGAGCCGGCCGTCGGGGCTGATGCCTCCCTCGGGAAAGACGATGAGCAGCGCGCCATCCCTCAGCGCCTGCAGGCTGCGCTTGAGCGCCGTGGCATCGACGGCGCCGCGGTTGAGGGGAATCGCCAGCGGGCCGTAGGCCCGCATCACCAGGCGCACCCCCCGCATCCGCCACAGCTCTTCCATCGCAAGAAACGCCGGCTTCCGCGGCAGCGCAAGCGGGAGGATGATGGGGTCGAGCCAGCTGATGTGATTCGCAACGATCACGGCGGCCCCGGTTCGCGGCAGCCGCTCCTCACCGATCACCGTCAGGCGAAACACCGCCCGGGCGAACGCCCGGACGGCCACATAGAGAACGCGGTAGAGAATGCCGTCCAGGAGAATCCTCAGGCTTGGGGTGGGACCGGGCGGGACGCTACGATCCCTGCACCGGGTCTCCGGGCCGGATCACCCCACCGGTGAGGATCTGCGCGCGCAGGCCTCCCCTGTGGACCAACCCGGCTCTCACGCCTTCGCGTGTGAGCCCTTCGAGGTGGCCGCAGGGCTCGCACAGGCGGATCCCCTTCAGGTTGATCGAGCCCACAGTGAACTCCCGGCCGACCAGCTGGTTGAGCGGCACCCCTCGGGTGGCGATGTTGCGGCGGCTGTCCCCAGGATCCAGCGCCACGCGATAGTCGCGATTCAACGCTTCGATCGCCTCGATTTCGATCAGCGTGACCTCGCGGTCGGGCCCGGGCTTCTCTGAGTACGTCCCCTTCCGGTGGAAGTAGCGGTCCCCTTCCAGGCCCTTCCCCGGAACGGCGCGCACCTCCTTGACCGGGATCATCTTCCCGGCCGCGTCCGAGGCGATATGGATCGCAACGACGGTTCCTTTGAACACCGGCTCAGGCTCCCTTCGCCGTCCACCCTGTGGGGTGCCCGGCAGCGCGTCTCGTTAGCCATATTTTGCAGTGGCCATCCAGATCCTGCGCCCGCCGGGGTCCGCTTGTTGCTGGTCCGCCACGGGCGCGAGATCTGCAGGGCCGCCCGCGCTGCGTCTGCCCGGGTGCGCGGGCAGTGCGACTTCTTCGCCGCGTCACCACACGCGGACCAAAGGGGAGGTTCGCGAGGGCGGAGGATGTGCGGCTCCGGCCTAGAACTGGCCTAGAACTAGGACTGGAAGATACCGGAAGCTCAGGTACGAGCGAACCAGGCCCGGCTCCGCGCGCCGCCGGTGCCCTTGCGGCGTCATCGGCCGGTCGGTGAGCGCAGGACGCCGGAAAAGGAAAGAGGTGAGAGGCGTGCGAATGGCTCCGTCCGCCCGGATCCTGTGTGTCCTGCTGCTTTTTGCCGCGCTTTCCGTCTACGGAGGGGCCGCCGCCGTCGTCCGCGCGAGTCCGGACGCGCGTTCCGGCATCCAGGGTTTTCCCGCCATGGCGTATGGTGGTGCGCCCGGGGGCTCCGTCAAGGCCTGGGTCACAGCCGCCGCGCTGGGGCGCGGGGTGAACTTTGGCAACATGCTGGAGGGCGTCAACGAAGGACAGTGGCCTCCCTGGGGCGCCGTTCCCGTGCGGGACGAGTTCATCGACGTCACGGCCGCCGCCGGCTTCGCCACGGTGCGTTTGCCGGTGCGCTGGAGCAACCATGCGCTGGCGACGGCGCCGTTCACGATCGACCCGGCGTTCTTGACGCGGGTCGAATCGATCATCGACAAGTTGCTCGCCAAGGGCCTCTACGTCGTGCTCGACATGCACCACTACCACCAACTCACCGGCGATCACCTCGACAGCGGGGAGTTCGCGGTCAGCGCCAAAGTCCTGGACACACGCTTTGTCAGTCTCTGGCAGCAGATCGCCTCGCGCTTTAGCGATAAGAGCGACCATCTGCTCTTCGAGCTCTACAACGAGCCCCACGGGCGGCTCACGCCTTCAAGATGGAACGCCCTCGCGGCGCGGGCGCTCTCCGTGGTGCGGCAGAACAATCCGACCCGCATCGTCGTCCTCGCCGGAGCAAACTATGACCTCTCTTCCCTGAGCCTGCCCAATGACGCCAACATCATTGGCACGTTTCACGATTACTCTCCCCTCTCCTTCACCCATCAGGGCGCGGAGTGGGTATCGCCGCCCTGGCCCATCGGCGTGACCTGCTGCGACGACAGCCAGCGGGCGGCGGCCGTTGCGCCGATCGCGGCGGGCAAGGCCTGGTCGGACCAGTGGCACTATCCGGTCCTCCTGGGCGAGTTCGGGTCCTACCACTTTGGGGACATGAATTCGCGCGCCGCCTGGACGCGCTTCATGCGCGATCAGGCGGAGAGCCGCAGCATCTCCTGGTGCTACTGGGAACTCGCCTGGGGCTTCGGCGCCTATGACCCCATCGGCGGAGGCTCGATCGGCGTCCCGGGCGACCCCCCGAGCGATCAGGGCGGTTACTGGCGCGAGCCGCTCAAGGAGGCCCTGCTGGGGCTGTAGCTGACCGCCCGACTGCTCCACGAGCACGAGCCGGATCCGCAAGCTCTTGCGCGTCGCAGCGAAGGGCCGGGTCACCGGGACGGTGCGGACCTCTGCCCCGCTGCGCCGCAAGACCGCGCGGGTCGATCGGATGCTGGAGGCCCGCTACGGCGCGCCGCGGCGCCGGTCACGGCTGGACCCGCTCTCGACGCTCATCCACACCGTCCTCTCTCAGCACACCAGCGACACCAACAGCCGGCGGGCGTTCGAGCGGCTGCGGGGGCGGTTCCCGTCCTGGGAGATTCTGCGCGACGCGCCGGTCGAAGCGGTGATCGACGCGGTACGCCCCGCCGGCCTGAGCAGGCTCAAGGCGCCGCGCATCCAGGCCCTCCTGAAGCGCGTCACCGCCGAGCGGGGGCGGCTCTCGCTGGATTTTCTGCGGGGGTGGCCGGTCGATCGCGCCAAGGCGTGGCTCCGGAGCCTCGACGGGGTGGGCCCCAAAACGGCGGCCATCGTGCTCCTCTTCGGCCTTGAGAAGTCCGCGTTCCCGGTCGACACCCACGTCTACCGCGTTGGGAGGCGCATCGGGATCATCCCCGATCGGCTGTCCGCGGAGAAGGCGCACGAATGGATCGAGGCGCTGGTCCGGCCCGCCCGCTACGGGCCGTTCCACCTGCTGCTGATTCGCCACGGGCGCGAGACCTGCAAGGCGGGCCGCCCGCGCTGCTCTGTCTGCCCGGTGCGCAGGTCCTGTAACTTTTTTCGCCGCGCCGGCGTCGTGAGGCAGTGAGAAATCACCCGCGTCGTATTGGCGCGGAGGGAGGTTTTCGAATTTCAGCGAAGGTCGGGGCCGGCCCCGACCATTCGTGAGGACAGATGCGGCCGGCGAGCGATATGACCCGGTAACGAGATGAAGGGAGGCGGCGAGGCATGAACTGTTACGCGCTGATCTACTACGTGGTCGATGACTTTGTTGCCCGCCGGGCACCGCACCGCGAGGAACATCTCCGGCTCGTCAGGGAAGCCCATGGCCGCGGGGAGCTGCTCCTGGCCGGGGCATTGGGCGATCCCCCGGATCGGGCGCTGCTCGTGTTTCGCGCCCCGCACGGCTCGATCGCGGAAACCTTCGCGCAGCGCGATCCTTACGTGGTCAAGGGCGTGGTGACACGCTGGGAGGTGCAGCCCTGGGCGGTCGTGGTTGGCCACGAACCGTCCGGGAAGGCCCCGATCGGCGGTGTCCGGTGATCGCGCGTGTGTGGTCGGCGCGCGCCACGCCCGCTGGGGCCCGAGCCTACGCCGGCCATCTGAGGACCCATGTCCTGCCGGCGGTCAAACAGGTGGACGGGTACGCGGGCGCCGTGCTGCTCGAGCGGGAAGTCTCCGCCGCGGTCGAGATCCTCGTGATTACCTGGTGGCAGTCGCTCGATGCGATACGACGGTTCGCCGGTCCCGACCCGGAGGAAGCCGTTGTCGCCGATGACGCCGCCGCTCTGCTGACGGCCTTTGACCCGCGGGTGCGCCATTACGAGCTCGTCGTCAGGGACGAGGCCAGGTGACCCGGTGAAGATCGAACCCTTTGCGCTCGAGCGCTGGATGACCCGGCACGAGCTCCACGCCCGCTACGACATCGCGGAAAGCGGCATCCTGCCCCTGCGGCTTGCCGACCTGCTCGACTGGCTGCCGGCGGACGAGCGCCGGGCCACGCTGGATTCCCTGCTTGAGATGCCGCTCGGCTACTCAGAAGCGGTTGGCACTCGTGCCCTGCGTTCGTTGATCGCCGCCACCTACACGGACTGCGATCCCGACAATATCTTGGTCACCACCGGCGCGATCGAGGCGAACTTTCTGCTGTTCAGCGCTCTCCTGGGCGCCGGCGACCATGTGGTCGTGTCCTACCCCGCCTACCAGCAGCTCTCCAGCGTGCCGCGGGCCCTCGGCTGCGAGGTCTCGCTGTGGGATGTGGGCCAAGATCATCGGTTCGACGTGAACGCGCTGGCGCGGCTGGTCCGGCCGACCACGCGCCTGATCGTCGTCAACACGCCGCACAATCCCACCGGTGCCGTGCTGTCACCGGAGGAGGCGCGCGGCGTGTACGCGCTGGCCGAGCCGGTCGGGGCCAGGGTGCTGTGCGACGAGGCCTATCGCTGGCTCACCGTCCCCGGCGGCGACCCGTTCGCGCCGCCGATGGTCGACCACGGACCGCGCGGCATCAGCGTCGGCACGGTGTCCAAGCCGTTCGGGCTTCCAGGCCTGCGCATCGGGTGGATCGCCGCTCCCTGGGACGTGATTTCCGCCTGTCTCGGGATACGCGACTACGTCTCGCTCAGCCCCGGCAAGCTCAACGATGCCATCGCCCAGCTCGCGCTCCGCCACCGCGAGCGGATCATCGAGCGCAACAGCCGCATCATCGCCGCGAATCTGGCCGCCACCACGCGATGGATCGCGCGGCACTCCGAGATCCTCTCCTGGACGCCGCCGCGCGGCGGGCTGCTGGCGCTGGTGCGCTACCGGCTCGAACCCGAGATCGCGTCGCTCGAGCTCGCCGACAGGCTGGCCGTTGATTACGACGTCATGCTGGCTCCGGGCTCGGCCTTCGGCCGCGAGCACCATCTGCGCATCGGGATGGGCCAGGATCCGGAAATCTTCCAGGCCGGCCTCGAGGCGGCGAGCCGCTGTTTCGAGGTGCTCCGGCGTCGACCGAGGAGCCGCTAACCCGCACCCGGCTCCACGAGCCGCCGGTAGACCGCCACGGCATCGCCGACCAGGCGCTCCACGGCTTCAGGGGTCCGGGGGTCCGGCGGCCCTAATTCCATCATGAACGGTCCGCTGTAGCCGATGCGTCGCAGGCACGTCAGGAAGGGCGTCCAGGCGATCCCGCCTCTCGAGGGAAGCCAGTGGCGGTCCCCCTTGCCGTCGTTGTCGTGGGCGTGGATCGTGGCCAGGCGAGTCCCCAGGCGGCAGGCGACCTCCGGCGCCTGGCCGGCGATCCACCCGTGCCCGGTGTCCCAGCACGCCCCGAGCCCGACGAGGCCGTACTCGCCCTCCAGGCGGAGGAAGTCCGCGGGAGAGACAAAACGTGCCCCACCGCGCGGCTGGTTCTCGATCACGAACCGGAGGCCGAGCCGGGCGGCGCCCCCGAGCAGAACCCGCAGGCTGTCCGCGTAGAGCCGCCGCCGCGCGTCGGCCTGCGCCGGTGAGTCGTCGGTGTGCGGCCGCGCCGCATCGCACACAAAGATCCGGGCGCCGAGGTCCGCGGCGGCGCGCATCGCTGCCTCCAGCGCCGCGCGGGACCGCAGCCGCAGGTCGGCGTCGGACGAGGCGAGGTCGACCGCCTCGCCCGAGGGACTATGGCACGACCAGAGCCGAAGGTGGTAGCGCTCGAGCGCCCGCCGTGTGGCGTGAACGAGCGACGCGTCGCTGAAATCGAACTCCTCCGGCATATACCCGTGGATCTCGACCCACGGGACGCCGAGGGCGCCGAAGACCGCGAGCCCCTCGGGCAGCGCCCGCAGGCCGAGGACGCTTGTCGAGAGTCCTAACTCCATCTGCCCGCTCCCAGACTCTTCGCGCCACGCTGTCCCGCGGCGGACGCTCGATGTGCGATTGATGATTGACGGCCGGGATTCATGAACGGTATAACTATACTCGAAAGGTTACGATCCAAGGCGAGCAGACAAGTACAACGCCGTGTTCGTCTCAGCCCGCCTTTGACCGCGTAGATCCGGCCCCGATAGTTGGAGCTCCGGCTGAGCGTTACAGCGTTGGCAGTGAGGCGATCCGCGGGGGGAATGACGGTTGGGACAAGTCGCCCGGATCCTGTTGGCGCTGCCGATCATCGCTGTGGTTTCGGTGTGCGGAGGAGGCGCGTTCGCGGCCGGCGAGAGTCCCGGCATCGAGGCCTTTCCCCCCATGGCCAATACTAGTCCGCCCGGGGGCTCCGGCGCGGCCTGGGCCACCGCCGCTGCGTTGGGCCGCGGGGTGAACTTCGGCAACATGCTGGAGGGGACCCAAGAAGGTGTCTGGGTGCCCGCGGGCGCCGTGGCTGTGCGGGACGAGTTTATCGACGTCACGGCCGCCGCCGGCTTCGCCACGGTGCGTTTGCCGGTGCGCTGGAGCAACCATGCGGCAGCGACGGCGCCGTTCACGATCGATCCGGCGTTCTTGGTGCGAGTCGAATCGATTATCGACAAGCTGCTCGCCAAGGGCCTCTACGTCGTGCTCGACATGCACCACTACCACCAACTCGACGGCGACCCGCTCGACTTGGGGGAGTTCGCGGTCGATAACGCCGTCCTGGACGTTCGCTTTCTCAGTCTCTGGCAGCAGATCGCCGGGCGCTTCAGCGGGAAGAGCAACCATCTGCTCTTCGAGCTCTACAACGAACCCCACGGCAGGCTCAATGCTTCAAAGTGGAACGACCTCGCGGCGCGGGCGCTGAACGTCGTCCGAGGGAGCAACCCGAACCGCATCGTCGTCCTGGGCGCGGCGAACTTCGACCTTTCCTCCCTGCACGTGCCCAATGATGCGAATCTCATCGTCACGTTCCACAATTACTCTCCCCTCAGCTTCACCCATCAAGGCGCGGAGTGGGTGTCACCGATCCTGCCCACGGGGGTGCCCTGCTGCGACCCCAGCCAGCAGGCGGCGGCCATCGCCCCGCTCAACCAGGCCAAAGCCTGGTCCGACGGTTGGCACTACCCTGTGTTCCTTGGCGAGTTTGGGGCCTACCACAAGGCGGACATGACCTCGCGCGTGAACTGGACGCGCCTCGTGCGCGATCAATCGGAGAGCCGCGGCATCCCCTGGAGCTACTGGGAACTCGCCTGGGGCTTTGGCGTCTACGACCCGGATGCCCACGCCTGGCGGGCGCCGCTCAGGGACGCACTGCTGGGGGGCGGTCAAACCTCCCGCATCGCGTTGGTCCAGCAGGCGGCGAACTCGGGCGCGAACATCGCGTCCCTGACTGTGACGCTTCCGCAGACGCCTCGGACCGGGGACGTGCTGATCGTCACGCAGGTCTCCAACAACAACCAGGTGAGCGTGTCCGGGGGCGGGGTGTCGAGTTGGAACTCCATCGGGTCGCAGGTGCGCGAAAACACGGTGATTGTGTACGGCACCGTCGGCAGCAGCCCGTCGGCGACGCTCACGATGAGTTTGATCGGCGCGCCCTCTCCGGGGGGCGACCTCAGCTCGATCGTCTCGGAATGGTCCGGGCTGTCGGGGACGCTGGACGGTTTGGAGACGGCGACCGGATCCGCGAGCCCGATCGCCACGGCGGCCATGGCCACGGCCAACGCGAATGACCTCCTCATCTCCGTGGGCGGCGACACCGGCGGCATGATCCCGGGCTGGTGGACGGCGTTCACCGCGCCGGCGCAGCCACTGCACGCGAAGATCGAGGCCGCGTACCAGGTCGTCTCAGCGGCGGGGAGTTATTCCAACACGTGGTCAGACACCGGGTCTACGGGGTGGGAGGCGGTGATCGGGGCCCTCCAGTGAGGGGGCGCTGCTGTGCGGCGGCGCGATGTGCCGACCGCTGCTGGCCAGGTTCTCGAAGCGGCTGAATTCTTTGTGGAAGAAGAGATCGATGGTCCCGATCGGGCCGTTGCGATGCTTGGCGATGATGATCTCGCAGACGTTTTCCTTGTTCTCCCGCTGCGCCTTCTCGACATCGTAGTAGTCCTCGCGGTAGAGAAAGATCACGAGGTCCGCCACTTGCTCGATTTCGCCACTCTCCCTCAAATGGCTCAGCATCGGCCGCTTCGATCCCAGGGCCTCCACGGCCCGGCTCAGCTGCGAGATGGCGATGATGGGAATGTCGAGCTCCTTGGCCAGGGATTTGATGCCCCGGGCAATCTCGCTGAGCTCCTGGGTGCGGTTCTCGGCGCGCTTGTAGGACTGGATCATCTGCATGTAGTCGATGACGATCATCCCCAGGCCGTGTTCCGCCTTGAGCTTGCGGGCCTTGGCCCGCATCTCCATCACCGACAGGGTCGCCGAGTCGTCGATGAAGATCGGGGCTTCGCTCAGGCTGCCCATCGCCCGCGCAAGTTTTCGCCAGTCCTCGTCCGCGAGGAACCCGGTGCGCAGCTTGGTGTTGTCCACGCGCGCTTCGGAGCAGAGGATGCGTTGAACGAGCTGCTCCTTGCTCGTTTCGAGGCTGAAGATGGCGACCGGGAGTTTGTTGGTGAGCGCAGCGTGCTGCGCGATGTTGGTGCAGAGGGTGGTATTGTGCACGCAGATGTCGTTGGCCACGAAGTTGTGCGTTTCAGGGATCGTGAGATCGTAGACCTGCTTCGATCCCACCGGCTCGATCGAGATGATCTCGTCCCAGTACACGTCGCTCGACGCGAGGCACTTCAGGCGGTCTTCCTTCAGCGCCTGCGCGATCGCCTGCAGCCTGCCCCGTGATAGCCCTCGGCGTCCCGCATGAATGTTTGTCCAACCCGCGAGGCGGGCGCGCTTGGCCAGCGAGGCCCACGACTCTTTTCCCTTTGCGCCGGCAACGGCCCGCCACACGCCTGAGGGGATGGTGTCGGCATTGGGTTTCCGTCTCCTGGCGTCGACAACGGAAAGGACTTCCTCCACCCGCGCTTCCTTGCCGAATATCCCGATGTGTTGTGCAAAGGTCCGCGTAGAGGCCGGATCGGTGATATGGAGTTGCCAGGAACCACGGAGTGTCTCCTTGTACTTGACGGTCCGCCGGCGCAGTCCGGCGATGATTCCGAAGCGAAGCAGCAGGTGCTGGATCTGCCGGGCCAATCGCTCGCTCATCGTCCCATAGCCGATCTGCGCCAACCTGGACGCCGGCGTGATGCACGCCCATCCGTCCGTCGCGAACAGGCGATTCAAAAACAGGGCAGCCTGCTCCCGGGGCAGCGTAAACACGGCCGGGGGAATCGCCTTTTGGCCTGCACCCTTGCCCCAGAGGTTGTGTTGAATGAGCCAGCGGATAAGGGGGTTGTGATTGCTTCTTCGGGCGTCGACGAGGCCGTGGGGCGCGAGAGTCGTGGGGCTAACGGCCAGAGCCTCGCACACCCGGCTAAACACCCGTTCGCCGGGGAGGGCGTCTCCACGATGCCATGCAGTGATCGTGGAGGGGCTCACCCCCGCGGCTCGGGCCAGTCGAGCCTGCGCGCCTCGGGCCCTGCCCAATGCGGTTCGGAGTCTTGAGGCAAACTCCAGCCGAGTTCGCGCCATAGAGTCCGGATCCCCCGCCACTGAGAACGAGGGTGCCCGCCACCCGCTGCGGTCGCGTTCTCGCCGGCACCGCACGGCGCCAAACGCTCGGACCGCTGCTTCGAAATCTTCGATGAGCCGCTGATCGGTGTTCGTGAACGTGGCTTTGCCGCCTGTCAGCGATCCGTCCCCGATGAAGTAGGCCAGCAGCTTGATCTCACACTCGCGAAGCGGTCGAGTCCCGAAGGCCTGGACCTTCCGCGGGACCGCGACCCGATCCCCTGTCCGCAGCGCGGCCAGGGGAAGCCAGCCGTCGATTGTGAGGAAGGGGTGGACGGCGGTGCATTCGACCGCCCGCCCGAGCCGGGTCGTCACGCGGAACACCGGCTTGATCCCATCGTCAACGAATGTCGATGGCTCAGTCCAGCTGAGGGTCCAGTCGCTCGCCAGCGTCAAGAGGCGGCCTTGCCGCCGGCGATAGATCTCCTCGATGGTGGCGAGGCGGCCGTCCTCGAGGAGGATCTCTGAATCGGCGCTGAGGCACTTCCCCACCGATGGCCTCGCCGCGACGATCACCATATCGGCCGCCTGCAGCCCGGACGTCAGCATATCGAAATCGGTGAAGCCGGTCGCGACACCGGTGACGGTGCCCTTCTCCTGGTACCGCTTGTCGATCTTCTCGAAGCTGGCCTTGAGGATCTCCTTGATGGTCTGGAAGTCCTGGATGTTGCGGCGGGCGGAGATCCCGTAGACGAGTTTCTCGGCCTGATCGATGAGCACCGCCACGTCGTTCGCCCCCTCGTAGCCGAGCGAGGCGATGTGGGTGCCCGCGCTGATGAGGGCTCGCAGCATGGCCTTCTCGAGCACGATGCTGGCGTAGAACTCGGCGTTGGCCGCGGTCGGAACGGTGTTGGGCAGCGACGCGAGGTAGGTGGCGCCTCCGACGTCTTCCAGTTTGCCCATGCCGCCGAGCTTGTTGGTCAGCGTGACGAGGTCGACGGGCTCGCCGCGCTCGAACAGCTCGAGCATGGCCGTGTAGATGGTCCGGTGCAGGTCGCGATAAAAGTCTTCCGGCCGCAGCGCCTCGACGACGCGGGCGATCGCGTCGCGATCGAGCAGCATCGAGCCGAGCACACTCTGCTCGGCGTCCAGGTTCTGAGGGGGGATCCGTTCGATTGGCCTGGCAATGCTCACGCTTGGGGGCCTCCGTGGGGTTTCTTCGGCCCTAGTATACCAAACATATGTTCGATCAGCAACTCCGGTTCCCCACGGCCCCCCAACCGTGGTCTGCCGCACGGGATCACTCTATGCGGGATGTATGTTGTGGATTCCCTTCTGAACTATTTGGGGATTCGGTGTGTTTTTCTTGTGCACAAGCGCTTGGCGGGGGATGGGCGGGTTGTGCGTAAACTGGGGATGACTTTGGGGCTTACGCGGCCCCCACGACGTTGACCTCGACCATCGCGCTGACATTGGGATGAATGCGCACGGGGATGCGGTAAAACCCGGCGGCCTTGATGGGGTCCTGGAGCTCCACCTGCTTTTTGGAGACCTCGACGCCTTTCTGCGTGATCGCCTCGGCAATGTCCTGCGCGGTCACAGAGCCGAAGAGGCGTCCCCCTTCGCCAGCTTTCGCGGTCACCTCCACCACCAGCGCCTCGAGCCGGCTTTTGAGGGCAGCCGTCTGCTCGAGGGTTCTGGCATCTCGCACCTGCGACACGCGGATCGTCTGCTGGAGGCTCTGGAGATTGCCGGTCGTCGCCCGCGCGGCCAGGCCGCGGGGCAGGAGATAGTGCGCGGCGTATCCGTCCTTGACCTCGCGTACCTCCCCGGCCCGGCCGAGCGTGGGCACGTCCTGGAGCAGGATGACCTTCATTGCGGGTGCACCGCCCGGGCGGTCGGCGCCGGCCGAGTCGGTGCCGGCGGTTTCCGCATGGCACCTGCTTCGCCCGGCCCCGTCCCGGCATCGGGACGCGTGAGACGCCGGTAGTCGTACCAGGTATCGAGGATCCCGAGGTACGTGAGTGCAATGAAAAGGAAGGGGTTGAGGAAGAGCAGGCCTGCCAGGATCTGCGTCACCCGCGAAAGTTTCCTGCGGTTCATCCACGCGAATCCGACGAGGGCGCCCTGGAAGGCGAAAACGATCAGGACGAGGTACAGGGCGTTTAATGCCGCGCCGTCGAGTGCGGGAATCCGTCGGCTGGCAAGGGACGTGACGGCGGAAGCCGAGAGCAGGCCCGCCGCCAGCGGCCAGGAGACGCGCCACGTGAGAATGGCGGGCACTCCGGGGATCTCGTGGCCGACGCGGCGCAGGACCGACCGGGCGAGCGTGTAGCACAGGTAGGCCCAGAGCAGCGCGCCCAACGTCAGCAGCACCGGGAGGAGGGTGCGAATCATCAGGGACATGGGGACGGGAAGGCAGTGATGCTCCGCGCACGGGGCATCCACGAGGGCGCGGAGCATGTCCAGTTGCGGTGAGTGACCCCCGAGGCGCTCCTGTAAGGCAAGGCTCATCCGCGTGCCCCGGACCTGGAGATCGATCAACTGGCCAAGCACATCTTGATGGAGCACGAACAGGGTGAGGCCCAGCGCGGCCACCGACGCGGCCAGGAATGCGGCCGCGCCGGCGAGGACGGTCAGCGGCGCCCCGATCCGGCGCCGTACCCCCCAGCCCAACGCCAGGCCGAGCGGGGCGAAGATCCCCCCCATGGAGACCGCGTTCACTGGGCCGAAGAACTGCAGCAGAATCAACCCGGCCACAATCGCGGCGAGGACCGCGGTGCGGAGCCCCCACCGGATGACCAGCAACATCAGCGGAATGGGGGCGAGGAGGATGCCGACGAACGGCGCCACCAGCCCAATGATCGCGGCGAGGGCGCTGAGCGCGGCCAGGATGGCGCCTTCGGTCAGGCCCCGCGCCGGGCGCAGGGTGGTGGAGGGGCGCGCGGCGGTGGGGCGGACGGTGGACGAACGGGCGGTGGACTTGCTCAGGTGGCTAGTCTCCGGTGTAGGGAAGCAGGGCGAGCTCGCGCGCGCGCTTGATCGCGACCGCCAGCACCCGCTGGTGCCGGGCGCAGTTCCCCGACACCCGGCGCGGCAGGATCTTGCCCCGCTCGGTGACAAACCGGCGCAGCCGGGGAATGTCTTTGTAGTCGATGAACGTGGCCTTCTCGGCGCAGAAGGAACAGACTTTGCGCTTCGGACGCCGCCGGTAATCGCGGCGCGGCCGAGCGTCCTTGTCCCTGCCTTCTGACATCGGTCCCCTGCCGTATGTCCGGGGCGCTTGCGTGCTCACGGTACCCTCCGCGCTCAAAATGGAACGTCCTCGTCCGAACTGCTCTGGGCGGCTTCGTCCGCCGCCGGGGCGGGCGCGGCCGCCGCCGCGGTCGCCGTCTCCGCCGTGCCCTGCCGTCCGCGATCCAGGAACCGGATCCCATCCGCGACGACCTCGGCGACCTTCCGTTTCTGGCCATCCTGGGTTTCGTAGGAGCGGAGTTGAAGCCGGCCTTCCACCGCCACCATCCGGCCCTTGGTCATGTACTGGCTGACCTGCTCCGCCAGTTTCCGCCAGGCCACGATATCGATGAAGTCCGTCTCGCGGTTCCCCTGCTGGTCCCGGAACGGCCGGTCGACCGCCAGCGTGAAGTTTGCGACCGGCGCTCCGCTCGGCACATACCGGAGCTCGGGATCCCGTGTCAGCCGGCCGATCAGGATGATGCGATTATACATGGGACGGGCCCGCCGGCGGGGCCGATGGCTGCCCGGCGGCCGGCGTCGAGCCGGTCACCGGCGCCCCGCTCGTCGAGGAGGACGCCGGCGCGGCGGGGGCGGGAGCCGCGGCGGCGACCGGTTTGGCGTGATGGGTCCCGAACGCGAACCGGAGCAGGTCCTCATTCAACCCGAGCAGTTGCCGCAGGGCGGCCGATCGGCCGGGATCGAGCGTGAAGACGAGCAGGACGTAATACCCGTCTCGGGACTTCTTGATGGGAAAGGCCAGCTTGCGCTTGCCCCAGCGCTCCTGGCTCTTCAGGACCCCGCCGTGTTCGGTGATCCGCTGGGTGATCCGTTCGAGGGCCGCGCCCAACCCCGCTTCATCGAGGTCGGGCCGGAGAACAGCAACAATTTCGTAAGTGCCCACCCGGCACGCTCCCTTCCTCTGGACTGCAACCGGACGCCGTCTCTCTCGGCAGCGCTCCCGGGGCGGCCCTGCGCCGGCCCGCCGCAACCGGCGCGTGGCCCCGCAGGGCAGGAAGGACGCGGTCGCGTCACTGCGACCGCTCCTGTATTCGGTTCTGTCTCGCGGTCAGATTGTACCATGGGCGAGCGCGGTTTCACAAGGCATCACGTCGCGAACCGGAACGTGATGACGTCCCCGTCCTGGATCTCGTAGTCCTTCCCCTCCAGCCGGACCATGCCCCGCTCGCGCGCGGCGGCGACGGAGCCGCACGTCACGAGATCTCGGTCCGCGATCACTTCGGCCCGGATGAAGCCGCGCTCCATGTCGGTGTGAATGCGTCCGGCGGCGGCGGGGGCCCGGGTGCCGGCCGGCACCGGCCATGCGCGGACCTCGTCGGAGGCGATCGAAAAAAACGTCCGCAGGCCGAGGAGGGCCTCGCACGCGCGCACGAGCCTCGCGAGGCCGCGCTCGGTCATCCCCAGCGCGGCCAGGAACGGGGCGGCGTCCTCCTCCGGCAGTTCGGTCAGCTCCATCTCGAGCTTGGCGCACAGGCCGAGCGCCTGCGCGCCCGCCTTCGCGGCGTATGCGGCGACCGCCTCCAGACACGGCCCGCCCGCCGGCTGGTCTTCGCCCAGGTTGGCGACGTAGAGGACCGGGCGCGCGGTGAGGAGGTGCCGGCGCCCGTCCCCCGCGGCCGCTTCGCTCCCGGCCGCGGGGACCCAGCTCCGTGCCGGATGGCCGCCGGCCAGGTGCGCCTCGAGCTGCGCCAACCCGGCCTCTTCCTGGCGCGCCGCCCGGTCTCCCGCGCGGGCCCGCGGAGTGACAAGCGCGCGGGCCCGCTCCACCGCCGCCAGATCGGCCAGCAGCAGTTCGGTCTCCACGATCCCGATGTCGCGCAGGGGATCGACGCTCCCCTCGACGTGGGCGACATCGCCCGCGAAGCACCGCACGACGTGGACGAGCGCATCGACCTCGCGAATGTGGGCGAGGAACTGGTTCCCGAGGCCTTCGCCCTTGTGCGCGTTCCGGACCAGGCCGGCGATGTCGACGAGTTCGAGCGTGGCCGGGACGATCCGCCGGGGGCGGGTGATCGCCGCGATGGCCTCCAGCCGGGGGTCGGGGATGCGGACGACGCCGACGTTCGGCGCGATCGTCGTGAAGGGGTACGGCGCGATCTCCGCGTGCGCGGCCGTGATCGCGCGAAACAGCGTGGACTTCCCGGCATTGGGAAGTCCGACGAGGCCACAGGTGAGGGGCACGCGTTCCTCCGGGGAGCGGCCCGGCTCTCCCCCGACGGAGGCCGGGGCTCGTTCAGGAGGGGTTCGCCACCGCCACCGAGTTTCCGCCGCTGGTCTTGGCCCTGTACATCGAGCGATCGGCCGCCTCGATCAGGGCTTCGGTGCTCTTCCCGTCCTCGGGGTACGCGGCCACGCCGAGGCTCAGGGTCACCGAGGCGGCCACCGCCGCGCTGAGCGGGGCCGCCCTGACGGCGCGCCGGACCCGCTCCGCGATCTCCGCGGCCGCGATCTTGTTCGTGTGGGGGAGGAGGATCATGAACTCGTCGCCGCCGTAGCGGGCAATGGTGTCGATCTGGGTGCGGTGTTCCTGCTGGAGGACCCGCGCGACGAGGCGGATCACCTCGTCGCCGCGGAGGTGGCCGTAGGTATCATTGAACCGCTTGAACTGGTCGATTTCGATCATGATGAGGGAGAGGGGGACGCCGTAGCGCATGGAGCGTTCGAGCTCGCGCTCGAGGGCCTGCCAGAAGGCGCGGTAGTTGAGGAGGCCCGTGAGGCCGTCGGTGGTGGCGAGCACTTGGGTGCGCTCGTACAGCTGCGCCTTTTCGAGCGCGATCGAGACGTACCCGGCGAGCGTGGTGAGGAGGTCCAGGTCGGCGGGGGTGAGCTTCGTCTCGATCCCTTCGATACTGATGACCCCGACGACCTTCTCGTGGCTGATGATCGGGACGCAGGCCTGCTGGGTCACCCGGGGATCCAAACCGGTGAAGTCGGGGTCGCGTCGCACGTCGACGACGAGCGCGGCGCTGCCGGTGCGGGCGACCCGCCCGATCACCCCGGTGGTCATGGGGACGGCCGCGGCCAGCCCGGTGTACCCGCGGGAGGCCGTGAGCTGGATCTGGTCGCCGTCGAGGAGGCCGATCAGGACCAGGGGATAGTTGAGCGTCGTGTGGAGCTCCTCGACCAGGGTGTCGAACAGCTCGCTCGGGCGCAGCGTGGAGGCGACCCGGGTAAACGTCCGGTTGAGAAGGCCGAGCTGATGGGCCTTCAGCTCCGCTTCCTCGAGCAGCAGGGCGTTCTGCACGGCGATCGCCACCTGGTTGGCGACGGCGCCGCCGAGCGCGGCCTCCGACGATCCGTACGGGCGCACCGCGTCGTGGTACAGGGCCAGCACCCCGATGGCGCCGCTGCGGTAGATGAGGGGGAAGGTCGCGATCGTCCGGTACCCGAGCCGCCGCGCGCGTTCGACATTGGCCCGCCCATCGGTGTGGGCATCGGCGATGATCACGGGCTGGCCGAGCCGGAGGGCGAGGCCGGTGAGCCCAATCCCGGACTGCATCTCGGCGGCGATATTGCGGATGTCATCGCCCGTCAGCCCGCGGGCAAAGCTGTGCGTGGTCTCCTTGTCCAGGGCGCCGAGATACAGGCCGCAGCGGTCCGCCTTGAGCACCTCGTGCGTCCAATCGGCGATCGTGTCGAAGACCGCCTGGAGATCCTGCTGCGAGTTGATGCGCTCGGAGATCGCCTTCAGCTCCTCGACCCGGGTCAGATCCTCCCGGGATTTCGTGTACAGCCGCGCGTTGTTCACCACGAGCGCGGCCTGGGCGGCGAAGGTCGAGACCATGCGTTCCTGGTACGCGGTGAAGAAGCCGGGAATGGGCTTCGTGACGGTGATGAGGCCGACCGGATCGCTGCCCGCCAGCAGGGGCACAATCAGGACGGCCCGCACCCCGTCATCGGGGAACGCGGCCTGACTCTCGGCGGTCCGGCGGGCGTCCCGCTGGTAGTCGGCGATCCTCAGCGACCGGCGGTGTGTCAGCGCCCACCCCGACGCGCCTTGTGGCAGGACGGCCGGGCCGCCGCGGAGTTGCGCCGGCGTGAGGCCCCGCTCCAAGGCGATCTGGTAGGAGTCGTCCGAGTTGCGCAGCGTGATCCAGAGCGTGTCGGGCTTCGTCAGCCGGGCGACCTTGTCGGCGAGGCGGCTCAGCAGGGCGTCGAGATCGTGCGTTTCCAGCAGGTCGGTGAGCGCCTCGTGGAGCGCGGTGGACTCCCGGAGGTCCTGCCTGTGGGACGTGAACAGCAGCGCGATGAGGCTGGCGATGACGAGGGG
>Ga0209577_10000738_pt1 | contig 32647 bp, 31 predicted proteins | sample GraSoiAngelo_109_FD_185874 | JGI IMG/M metagenome (GOLD analysis project Ga0209577, IMG submission 185874) | Grasslands soil microbial communities from the Angelo Coastal Reserve, California, USA - 14_0903_12_20cm (SPAdes) (version 2) | ecosystem: Environmental > Terrestrial > Soil > Grasslands... | reverse complement strand
CGATCGGCAAGCCGGTGAGCGCGCTCGTCAGCCGGCACATCACGCGCGGCCTGGGCACCAAGATCAGCGGCCGCATCAAGCTCTCGCCGGCGGCGATGGAGGCGACGCACGACCTCGACTTCGTGCTCTGGTGCCTCGAGCCGGCGCGCCCGGTGCGCGTGTACTCGCAGTTGAACTTCGGCGCGATGCGCGCGGCGAGCGGCAAGGAGATCGCCGACACGCAATGGCTCACGGTGACGATGGACAACGGCCTGTCGTTCGTGGTCGGCGGCGGCTGGAGCCTGCCCCCGGGCTATCCGAACTTCTCCACCACCTGGATCGAGATGGTGGGCACCGAAGGGGTGGTGATGGTCGATGACAGCCACCGCGACGTAGTGCTGAACACGCTCGCCAAGGGAATGCAGCTGCCGATGTCGACCATGCCGGGCGAGTTCGTCGAGCACACCTACGCCGGCCCGATGGCCGCCGAGACAGTCCACTTCCTCGAGGCGGTGGCGCTCGAGCGGCCGGTGCTGGTCACCCCGGAGCACGCGCGCATGGTGATGGAGGTGTACCTCGCCGCCGATCTCTCCGCCGAGCGCAACGAGGCGGTGACCCTGCCACTGAAATGGCCAAAAAAAATCCGCAGCGTATCGGCCTAGCGATCGTCGGCGCGGGACGCGTCGGGTTGTTTCGCGGCGAGGTCGCCGCACGCCATCCGCAGGTCGACTTCATCGGCATCGCGGACCTGAGAAAAGACCGGCTGAAGCTGGTGGGGGATAAGACCCGGGCGGACTTCGTCACGACCGATTTCAGGGAATTGTTGAAAAGACCCGAAGTCACGGCGGCGATCGTCTCGACCGACGAGCACCTGCACGTCGAGCCGATCCTGAGCGCTCTCGAAGGCAAGCTCAGCCTTCTCATCGAAAAGCCCCTCGCCACCGAGCTCGCCGATTCGCAGCGGGTGCTCAGCGCGATCGAGAAATCCGGGGTCGACGCGGTGGTGGGCTACACGCAGCGCTTCCGCCGCCGCTGGCTGGTCGCGAAGGAGAAGGTGCGCACCGGGCAGCTCGGCGAGGTGACGCTCGTCACCTCGCGCGCGTTCATGAACCGGCTGGTCGCCCTCGACAACTACCGGCGCACCAGCGACCCGTCGAAAATCTCGCCGATGGTGATCTCGGGCACGCACGCGCTCGACATCGTGATGTGGATGATGGAGGCGAAGCGCCCGGCCGAGATCTACGCGCGCTCGGTGGACAAGGCGCTCGGGCCGCTGTGCAAGGGCATCGATGCGACCGCGGGCGTCATCACCTTCGACGATGGCAGCCTGTACCATGCCGCGATCTCCTGGGCGCTGCCGATCGTCTGGCCCGGCGCCGTCTACAGCCTCGAGGTGGGCATCACCGGCACCGAGGGCGTTCTCACCATCGACGACACGCATCGCGACATCGTGCTCGCCACGACGCGATCGCAAGGCGAGGGCTACGCGCCGGCGCAGGAGCGCCGGGTCGACTTCCTTGGCAGCTACCCGCCGGGAGACATCGCCTTGGGCGAGCTGCGCGGCCCGATGCGCGAGGAGACCGAGCAGTGGCTGAACCGCATCTCGATGGGCCTGCCGACGCAGCACGCCACCGCCGCCGAGGCGCACAACCGGCTGATGCTCACCAAGGCGTTCGATCTATCGGCACGGCTGAAGCGCGCCGTGCCTTTGCCGATTGCTTCGGAATGAAGAAGCTTTTTCTCATATTGCTTTTTCCGGCGCTGGCTTTCGCGCAAGGCTATCCCTCCCGTCCCGTGCGCATGATCGTCCCGTTCGCTCCGGGCGGCGCCTCCGACTTCGTCGGACGCATCATGCAGCCGCGCCTTGGCGAGCTGCTCGGTGAGCCGATCGTGGTCGAGAACCGCGCCGGCGCTTCCGGCAACATCGGCGTCGAAGCGGCGGCGAGATCCGCGCCCGACGGCTATACCCTGTTGCTGGGCAACATCGGCACCATCGCCGTCAACCCGGCCGTGTTTGCGAAGCTCGCGGTGAATCCGCTCGCCGACCTCGCCGCGGTCACGCAGGTCGTCGACGTGCCGAGCGTGCTGGTGGCGAACGGCGCGTTTTCGGCGGGCAGCGTGAAGGAGCTGGTCGCCCTTGCGAAGGCGAGCCCGGGAAAGCTGAACTACGGCTCTCCGGGGAGCGGCAGCGTGAACCGGCTGGAGATGGAGTTGCTGCGCATCGCCGAAGGGCTCGACATGGTCCACGTGCCCTACAAGGGCGGCGCCGGGCCGGCGGTGGCCGGGCTGATGGGCGGCGAGACGCACGTCATGTTCACCACCGCGGCTTCGGCCATCGGGCAGGTGCGCGGCGGCAAGCTGAAGCTGCTCGCCGTGACGAGCCAGAGGCGCATGGAGCAGGCGCCCTCGGCGCCGACCATGGTCGAGTCCGGCTATCCCGACTTCGTCACCGGATCGTGGCAGGGCGTGTTCGTGCCGGCCGGCACGCCGCGCGACATAGTGGAAAGGCTGTTTAGCGCGATCCAGTCCACCATGAGGACCCCCGAGGTGGCCGAGCGGCTGAAAAACGGCGGCGCCGAGGTGCTGACCAGCACGACGCCCGCGGCGTTCGCCGAATTCGTCGCGGCCGAGACGCGGCGCTGGGCGCGCGTGGTGCGCGAATCGAACGCCACGGTCGACTGAGGTGGAGAAGCTCGGTGTCGCCGTATGCGGGCTCGGCTGGTGGGGCAAGACCATCGTGCCGCTCATCAAGGGCAGCTCGAAGCTTAGGGTGGTGAGGACCGTAGATCCGGATCCGGCCGCCGGAGCCTTTGCGGAGAAGGAAGAGCTTCCCTTCACCCCGCGGTTCGAAGACGCGCTGAAAGACCCGCAAGTCCAGGGCGTGGTGCTTTGCACGCCGCACACGCTGCACACCGAGCAGATCGTGCGCGCCGCGACCGCGAAGAAGCACGTGTTCTGCGAAAAGCCGCTCTCGCTGTCGCGCGCCGATGTCCTGCGCGCGGTGCAAGCCTGCAATCGAAACAAGGTCGCGCTCGCGGTCGGGCACGAGAAGCGCTTCGAGCCGCCGGTCCAGGAGCTGATGCGCATGGCCAAAAGCGGCGAGCTGGGGACGCTGCTGCAGATCGAGGCCAACTTCGTGCAGGACAAGTTCCTCTCGCTGCCCGCCGACAACTGGCGCCTCTCGGGCAGGGAGGCCCCCGCCGGGCCGATGACCGCGACCGGGATCCACCTGCTCGATCTGTCGGTCGGCCTGCTCGGGCCGGCGGCGCGCGTGTTCGCGAGCGTGCGCCAGCTCGGCAGCCAGCTCACCAACGGAGACACGCTGGGAATCCTGGTCTCGCATCAATCGGGCGGCAACTCCCTGATCAGCGCGATCCTCGCCACCCCCTTCGATGGCCGCCTCGCGCTCTACGGCAACAAGGGCTGGGCGGAAGTGCGCGACAAGGCGCACCCGGAGTCGCCGCAGGGATGGACGCTCACCGTGACGAAACGCGGCGGCGAAAAGAAAGTGCGTGATTTCGCTCCCGCCAAGGCGGTGCTCGCGAACCTCGAGGCGTTCGCCGACGCGGCGGCGGGGCGCGCGCCGTATCCGGTGGCGCAGGAGCAGATGATCGCCAACGTGTCGGCGCTCGAAGCGATTTTCCGCTCCGCGGCGAGCGGCGAGGTCGAGCCGGTGGAGAACTAGCGTTTCATTGCGCCGCTTTGGAGCGCCGCGCAATGGCGACGAACGCCCACACGATCGCGAGCGGAATGAGAACCGGCAGGAGGAACGGGAAGGCGAGCAGCGCGAGGAGAAGGCCGGCCAGGACGACGAGTCCGAGCACGATCACGCCGATCCCCGCGAACACGAACGCGAGCAGGATCGCCGCGCAGACGAGCGCGATCAGTGCCACCACCAATCCGCCGATCCCAATCGCGCCCTTGAGCGGCCCGCTCACCTCCTGCCCGTTGATGACGATCGTCACGGCGTTACCCCCGGCGAACAGCGCCCACCCGACGATGACGAGCATGAGCACCGCGAGTGCGATTGCGAGATTTCGTGCCATGGAAGCCATCATGTCAGATTGCCGCGCGCCTGGCGCGTTCGCGCCTTCAATCGGAGCGCGACGCGCATAGATCGGGTTTGTAGATCCGTTCCATGGATGCTGGAAATGTCCGAAGCTTTTCGGCCGGTCTGCGCGGCCGCGCAACCAGCTCGCCTGCGCAATTCGGGCAGCGGCCCTTAAGGACCGTCTCGGCGCATGAGCGGCAAAACGTGCACTCGAATGAACAAATGAGCGCCTCTTGCGAATCCGGCGGCAGGTCGCGGTTGCAGCACTCGCAGTTGGGACGCAGCTCGAGCATCGTCGTTCCCCTCTTGGCAATGGGCTTGGTCTAGTCGACTTTGATCCGCAGCTCGCCGATGGAGCGGCGCCAGGCGTCGAGCTGCTGCTTCATGACCGCGCCCATTTCTTCGGGTGTCGAGCCGGAAGTTTCGAAGGCCTGGTTGTCGAGTTGGGCGCGCACGTCGGGCCGGCGCAAGACAAGGTTGGTCTCGCGCGACAGGCGCTCGATGATTTCCTTCGGCGTCCTGGCCGGCGCGACGAGCGCGATCCAGGGATTGATGGGAAATGGAGGCAGGCCCGCTTCCACCATGGTGGGGACTTCGGGTAGCAGCGGGCTTCTTGACTCGAGCGTGGTGGCCAGAGCGCGGAGCTTGCCGTTCTTGATGTGAGGGATGAGCGTCCCGGAGATGAACATCAGGTGCAGCCGGCCGCTGAGCAGATCGTTGAGCGCCAGGGCCTCGCCCTTGTAGGGTATGCCGTGCATGTCTAGATTCGCGGACGATATAAGCAAAAGCGGACCGAGCAGGCTGGTGGCGTTCGCGCTGCCGAAGTTGAGCTTCCCGGGATTGGCGCGCGCATACTCGATAAGCTCGGTCCCTCTGTTCGCCGGCACGCTGGGATGAACGACCAGGAAGAAAGCGAGCTTGCCGACGGATGAAACCGGAGTGAAGTCGTTGATCGGGTCGTACGAACTGTTCTTGCGGATGTTCGGCATCGCGGAGAGAACCGTGTACGAAGCGAGGAGCAGCGTGTAGCCATCAGGCGCGGACTTCGCCACGAAGTCGGCTGCGATTGCGCCGTCCGCGCCCGGCCGGTTCTCGATGAAGACGGGCTGGCCGAGGGCCTGCGATAGCTGTGGCGCGATGATCCGGCCGACGACGTCGAGCGCGCCTCCGGGCGGAAAAGGCGCCACCACACGGACGGCCTTGGCCGGATATTGCGCAAGCGCGGCTGTTGCAAGCAGCGCGCCGAGAATGCCCAGCAGGGCCCAAACGCGTCCCATGCTTCCTCCCCTAAGGACAGAGCAGAGTCTACGCCCTCGGCTGCTCGCCCTTGCACAGGGTGCGGTCGCGCGCGCAATAGCGGACTTCCGCGATAATGTGACCTTCAGCGCGGGAGGGGAATCAGATGAAAGCGATTTTCCGGATTGCGTTTCTTCTCGGTGTCGTTTGCTGCAGCACGGTCTTCGCGCAAGGGCGCTGGGTGAAGCTCGCGCCGTTTCCCGAGCCGGCCGAGGAGCTGCTCGGTGCATCGGCCAACGGCAAGCTTTATGTGTTCTGCGGCCTCGCGCCGGGCTGGAAGCCGATCGGCATGGTGTACGAGTACGACCCGGGCACTGACCGCTGGACGAAGAAGAACACGATGCCGCTACCCTCGCATCACGTTGCCTTCACCGAGTACGAGGGGAAGATCTATGCCTTCGGCGGCTTCGTGCTGCCGCAATCCGGGCCGGCGGCGTGGGTGCCGATCGACAACGCCTGGGAATACAACCCGGCGAGCGACACCTGGCGCGCGCTCGCGCCGCTGCCGACGAAGCGCGGCTCGCCCGTCGCGGTGACCGTCGGCGACAGGATGTACGTCATCGGCGGCGCGGTGCCCGGGCCGAAGGAGGCGGCGGTGCACCCGGCGCGGGCGCATTATTCGACGGGCGCGGTGGAGGAGTACGACCCGGCGACGAACAGCTGGCGCTCGCGCGCTGCGCTGCCGACGCCGCGCAACCACGCGACGGCGGGCGTAGTGAACGGCAAGGTGTACGTGATCGGCGGGCGCGTCGGCGGCGCTTTCGTGAGCAGCGGCAGCAGCAACGTCGGCGTGGTCGAGGAGTACGACCCGGCGGCCGACCTGTGGGGCGCGCCGAAGGCGCGCATGCCGAGCGCGCGCAGCGCGATCGCTTCCGGCGTTCTGGGCGGCCGCATCTACGTCACCGGCGGGGAAGGGCAGGACTACCGCTCGATGTTCACGTTCCGCGCCCTCGAGGCCTACGATCCGGCGACAAACACCTGGGCCACCCTGCCGTCGATGCCGGTGTCGCGCCACGGCCTCGCCGGCGCGGTGCTCGGCAACCGCCTTCACATGGTGAGCGGCGACGTGCAGTCGGCAGGCACCGGCGTGCACGTGCACACCGACGCGCACGATGCCTACGAGTTCTGAGCGCTACTCGATCTTGATCTTCGCCTCGCGCAGGAACTCGCCCCAGCCCTGCGTCTCCTTGCGCACGAACTCGGTGAACTCCTGAGGCGGGGCGAGCGTGACGGTCAGCATCTGCCTGGCGAGGGTTTCCTTGATCTCGGGGCGCGACAGGATCGCCGCGATCGAGCCGTAGAGCTTGTCGAGCACCGGCTTTGGCGTCGCCGCGGGCGCGAACATGCCCTGCCACGCGTTCGTGCCGATGCCGGCGTAGCCGAGCTCGGCGAGCGTCGGCACCTCGGGCAGCTCGGCGAGCCGCGACGGCATCGCGGTGGCGAGCGCCTTCATCCTGCCTGCGCGGATATACGGCAGCGTCGAGGCGAGGTTGAGGAACGCCACCTGCGTCTCGCCTGCGATGATCGAGGGAATCATCTGGCCTGCGCCGCCCTTGTACGGCACGTGCGTCATCTGGATGCCCGCGGCCTGCTTGAACTTTTCCATGTCGAGGTGCGGATAGCTGCCGAGCCCGGCCGAGGCGTAGTTGATCCTGCCCGGATTGCGCCTCGCTTCGGCGATCAGCTCGGCGATCGAGTTGGGCGCGAAGTTCGGCGCCGCGGCGACGATGTGCGGGATCTCGATCAGCTTGGCGACGCCGACGAGGTCGCGGGAGGGCTTGATCGAGAGCTGCTGCGCGAAGATGTTCTCGTTGATTGCGTTGGTCGACACGTTGCCCACCAGCAGCGTGTAGCCGTCGGGCGGTGCTTTCGCCACCGCCTCGAGCGCCAGGTTGCCCGACGCTCCGGGCCGGTTCTCGACCAGGAAGCTCTCGCCGAGCGACTCGCTCAGCCGCTGGGCGACGATGCGCCCGATGATATCGGTCGAGCCGCCCGGCGAATACGGCACGATGATCTTGACCGGCCGGCTGGGATAGTCCTGCGCGAACGCGCTGCCTGCGAACAGCAGCCCCAGCAGGATTCTCGAAAGCATGTGTCATCATAATCCCGATGCGCGCCATCGACATCCACGCCCACTGGTACCCGCAGGAATGGCTCAGGCTCTTCGAGAAGGATGGCCCGAGGGAAGGCGCCAGCCTCGAGCGCACTGCAACCGGGTACCGTCTTAAAACAGAAAAGCTGGTGAACGCCTTCGACGAGCGCTTCGTCGACCTCGCCTCCAGGATCGAAAAGATGGACGAGAAGCGCATCGGCGTGCACGCTCTCTCCCTCACCACGCCGATGGTCAACTGGGCGTCGCCCGCGCTCGGCCTGGCGCTCGCCCAGGCCTACAACGACGCGGCTTCGGCCGCGCACGGCAGGCACCCGGAGCGCTTCGTCGGGCTCGCCATCGTGCCGATGCAGGACGCGCAGCTCGCGCTGCGCGAGCTGGAGCGCGCCGCGAAGCTGCCCGGCATGCGCGGAATGTATCTCGCCACCAACGTCAATGGGGTTGACCTGGACGACAAGCGCTTCTGGGACGTCTATGCCAGGGCGCAAGAGCTCGGCTGGGCGATCTTCCTGCACCCGGTCGATACGATCGGCCGCGAGCGCACCGGCAAGTATTACCTGCGCAACCTGCTCGGCAATCCCTATGACACCGGGGTGGCGGCGGCGCACCTGATCTTCGGCGGCGTGCTGGACAACTTCCCAAGGCTGGAGATCAACCTGCCTCACGCCGGAGGCGCTTTTCCCGGCCTGATCGGGCGGCTCGATCACGGCACGAAGGTGCGGCCCGAGCTCAAGCACATGAAGCGGCTGCCGAGCGAGTACCTCAGGCGCTTCACCTACGACACGATCGGCCACGACGACCGCATCAACATGAATCTCATCCGGCTGGTGGGCGCCGACCGCGTGACGCTCGGCAGCGACTACTGCTTCGACATGGGCCTCGATGATCCCCTGGCCGCAGTCCAGCGCCTGCAGCTCAGCGCGAAGGAAAAGGGACTGATCGCGGGCGGCAACGCGGCGCGGCTACTTCGCCTGTGAGCGCAGCCAGCTCGCGGGCAACGTCGCGGCATCGGCCGCGCCCAGCCCGTTGCGCGCCGCCAGGTCGAAGCATTCCAGCGCCCGCTGCGTGACCGGCAGCTCGCGCCCGAGCGCGCGCGCTTCCTCGAGCATCGTGCGCAGGTCCTTGCGCATCGAGTCGACGTTGAAGGTGGCGCCCCCCGGGTCCTTGCCCGCCAGCGCGGCGGCGATGGCCGGGCCGCGGACCTTGAGCACGTTCGGCCCGCCCGAGGTGTCGGCGAAGATGTCCATCAGCCGCGCCGGATCGAGGCCGAGCGGCTCGCAGAGCGAAAGCGCCTCGCCGAACGCCTGCCAGAAGACGAGCAGCGGCAGGTTGATCGCCAGCTTCATCGCCGCGCCGGCGCCCACCGGCCCGACGTGCTCGACCCGGCGGCACAACTGATCGAGGAGCGGCCGGGCGCGCGCGACGTCGGCCGCCTCGCCGCCGGCGAAGCCGAACAGCTTGCCGTCTTTCGCCGGCCCGACCGTGCCGCCGACCGGGCATTCGACGAACGCCGCGCCTTTCGCCCTGACTTTGCCGGCGAGCCTTCTTTCGGTTTCCGGGCGCACCGTGCTCATCTCGATGAACAGCTTCCCCTTCACGTCCCCGGCGAGAAGTTGTCCGTAGACAGACTCGACCGCTGCCGCGTCGGTCAGAATGGAGATCAAGATCTCAGAAACGTCTGCCAGACTGGTGGCGCTGTCGGCAACATCCAAGCCGAGGCCCCTCGCCTTGTCGGCAGTGCGGTTCCAGACTTTCATTTCGTGCCCGAGCCCGGCGAGGCGCTGCGCGATCGCCGCGCCCATCCTGCCCGTTCCGGCCATGCCGATCTTCATGACAGGTGATTCTCCTTGTCCCGTTTTCGTGCTTTTGGCTTGAAATAATGCGCTCGCCGGAACGATAAAGAATAAACGCAAGAAACGCGAAGGGGAGGGAAGACATCTCTGCATTCGAGATCGGCGCCCTCGGGCGTTTGCTCTCCTGCTCGCCAACGCGGCTGACTGGCCGCCGATGGCGCGAGCGAGCGGATCTGTATCCCGCGTACCAATATCACGCGTATGAACTCTCACTGGTTCGTTTCAATGCAATACGCAAAGCGAGTAATCGATGCGTGGCGGGTCGATGACAATGAGAGTCGACCTCACAGGCTCTTGACTAGACGCCGCGGGAATTCGCCTTGCTGCAAGCACTTGGGCTCGCAGCAAGGGCGATGAAAAGCCGGGAAGTCTAAGTCAAACCGGAACAGAAATCGGCGTGTCCTCGGTTACGCGCGCTCCAGTCAAGAGATGGAGCGCGGCGCCTGCGTCTTTTCACGCCAGGCGTTTTCGCCTTCTCGCCATCGGCAGGAACCGGGACGGTCGTACCGGGGACTGCTTCAGCCACATCCCGAAAACCTCCGGGGTGGAAACCCCCGGATGAAGCGTCTCGGCGAGTCTCAGATAGCGCTCTCGGTCAAAGCCCCTGACGCTCGCCAGCATCACGGCAAGGCCGCCCATGAAGAAGCCGGGACCGTGCGCGCGCCAGACGCTGGGGTCGACGTTCCCCGAAGCGGAAAGATCAAGCAGCCTTTCTTCATAGTCCCTGCCGAATCCCCCGGGTACGTGTTCTCCTCCCTGCGCGGCTGCCGGTACTGCGACGAGCGTGTAACCGGCGCTGCGCGCCAGGGCGCCGAGCGTGCGCAAGCCGCACGAGGACTGGCTCTTCAGCCTCGAGAGCGTTTCCTTGGGCAGGCCGGAAGCCTTGGCCCAGCTCGCGTAGGTTGAAAATCTGGCCTTGGCGGCCTGGGACATCTGGTCAAGCAGCCCGGCGGGCTCAAGGCTCGTTGATCTTTTCATCAACACATCATACCGCCCGGGTTGACACCCGTCGCCGCGCAAGTTCAAATCGCGCGCTTAGGAGGAGACGGGCATGGAGTCGCCCAAGAGCGAGCTGCGCGACGGCATGCGCATCGACTGGGACATCCCGATCGTCATGGACGACGGGCTGGTGCTGCGCGCCGACCTGTTTCGCCCGGGCGTCGAAGGCCGCTGGCCGGTCCTCCTCAGCTACGGGCCCTACGCCAAGGGCCTCGCCTTCCAGGACGGCTACCCGAGCGCCTGGCAGCGCATGATCAACGAGCATCCGGAGGTCGCGTACGGCTCGTCGAGCAAATATCAAAACTGGGAAGTCGTCGATCCGGAGAAATGGGTGCCGCAGGGCTACGCCTGCCTGCGCATCGACTCGCGCGGCGCCGGCCGTTCGCCCGGCCGCATCGAGCATTTCGCGCCGCGCGAGACGCAGGACCTGTACCAGTGCATCGAGTGGGCGGGCGTGCAGCCCTGGTCGAGCGGCAAGGTCGGCCTGAACGGCATTTCCTATTACGCCATCAACCAGTGGCACGCGGCCTCGCTGCAGCCGCTGCACCTCGCCGCCATGTGCGTCTGGGAAGGCGCCGCCGACTGGTACCGAGACATGACGCACCACGGCGGCATCCTCTGCACGTTCTGGGCGAACTGGTACGACATGCAGGTGAAGACGGTCCAGTACGGCTTGGGCGAGCGCGGCCCGCGCAGCCGCCTCACCGACCAGGCGGTGTGCGGCGACGACACGCTCTCGGACAAGGAGCTCTACGAGAACCGCGCCGAATTCGGCGACGAGATCCTGTCGCATCCGCTCGATGACGCCTACCACAAGGCGCGCTCGCCGGTGTGGCACCGGATCAAGGTGCCGTTCCTGTCGGCCGCCAACTGGGGCGGGCAGGGGCTGCATCCGCGCGGCAATTTCGAAGGCTTCCTGCGCGCCGCCTCGAAGGACAAATGGCTCGAGGCGCACGGCATGGAGCACTGGACGCACTTCTACACCGACTACGGCAGGAACCTTCAGCTGCGCTTCTTCGACTTCTACCTCAGGGGTCACAAGAACGGCTGGGACCACCAGCCCAGGGTCCAGCTGCAGATCCGGCATGTCGATCGCTTCGTCGAGCGCCATGAGAACGAATGGCCGCTCGCCAGGACGCAATGGACGAAGCTCCATATGAATTCGGCCTTCGGCCTGAGTCCGGTTGCTCCGACATCTTCTCAATCCGTTTCGTTCTACGCCCTGGGCGATGGGTTGACCTTCCTTTCCGAGCCGCTCGAGAAGCAAACCGAGATCACCGGCCCGCTGGCCGCAAAGCTGTTCGTTTCCTCGAGCACGCGCGACGCTGACCTGTTCCTCGTGTTCCGCGTGTTCACGCCGGACCTGAGGGAAGTGGTTTTCCAGGGCGCGATCGACCCGCATACGCCCATTGCGCAAGGCTGGCTGCGCGCCTCGCACCGCAAGCTCGATGCCCAGCTTTCGACGCCGTACCGCCCGTACCATAGCCATGACGAATTGCAGCCTCTGAAGGCTGGAGAGCCGGTTGAGCTCGACATCGAGCTGTGGCCGACCTCGATCGTGGTGCCGGCGGGCTACCGCCTCGCGCTCAGCGTGCGCGGCAAGGACTACGAATGGCAGAAGTCCACCGGGGCGCGGCTCTCGAACTTCAAGAACGAGCTGCGCGGCTGCGGCCCGTTCCTGCATGACGACCCGCGCGACCGTCCCGCGGTGGTGTTCGGCGGCAGGACCACGCTCCACCTGCGCGACTCCTATCTCCTACTTCCGGTGATTCCATGAAGCTCTACGGATTCTGGCGCTCGCTCGCCACCTACCGCGTGCGCGTAGCGATGGCGCTGAAAGGCCTGCACGCCGAGGAGATCTCGATCGACCTCCTCAAGGGCAAGCAGCATACCGACGAGTACAAGGCCGTGAACCCGCAGGGCGTGGTGCCGGCGCTCATCCTCGACGAAGGCGGGCCGCCGCTTTTCCAGTCGCTCGCCATCCTCGAATACCTCGAGGAGACCCGGCCGCAGCCGGCGCTGCTGCCCAGGGAGCCGCGAGCCCGCGCCCGCGTGCGCGGCCTCGCGCTCATCGCGGCTGCGGACGGGCATCCGCTGATTACTCCGAGAATCAGGGCCTATCTAGAAAAAGAGCTGAAAGTCGAGGAAGCGCGGCGCAATCTGTGGCTCGCGCACTGGACCCTGACGGCCCTCGAAGCGATCGAGGGCCATCTCGCGAAGGAGAAGGAGACCGGCCGCTACTGCCACGGCGAGCAGCTCACGATCGCCGACATCTGCCTCGCCTCCCAGGTGATCGGCGCGCTCGCCTATTTCAACTGCGATACCTCGGGTGTGCCGAGCGTGATGCGCGTGTACAACGAATGCATGAAGGAAAAGGCGTTCGCCGACGCCCACCCTCTCAAGCATGGCCAGCATTGAGATCGTGGATCGCTCGAGCCTTTTGGCCGGGCTGCACAAGGAATTGCAGCTGGATGCAAGAGAAGCCGCCATCGTCACCGTCGATATGCACCGCGGCCACCTCGACATGGAGGTGGCGACGATGCCGGTCAGGCCCGAGGACGCGAAGCGCGTCATCGGGAACGCGCGCTCCGCGCTCGATTTCGCGCGCGCCCGGGAGATCCCGGTGATCCATGTCATTCTGGTTTACAGAAAAATAAGGAAACTCGGCAGCGAGGGCATGCTCTCGCCCTACTGGAAGGCGATGCACGCGGCGCAGGGCGAGATGGACCGGCTGACGCCGGGGCGAAAGAGCACCGTGCGCGAGCACAACGTCGAAGGCTCGCCCGGAACGCAGATCATCCCGGAGCTCTACCGCGCGGGCGACTACGTCATCGCCAACAAGAAGCGGCTCGACTGCTTCTATGGCACCGATCTGCGCCAGCTGCTGGACGCCTTGGGTGTCAAGAGCGTCGTGCTGATGGGCATCAACACCAACACCTGCGTGCTCAACACCGCATTCACCGCGTTCAATTTCGATTACCGCGTGCTCGTGCTGTCCGAGTGCGTGGCGAGCATGTACGGCGAGGACCTGCACGTGCTGGGGCTGCAGAACGTCGCGCGCTGCCTCGGCTGGGTCCTCACCAACGATCAGTTCTTTCAAAAACTGAAGGAGAAGCATTCATGAGGTTCACTCGCAGGCGTTTCGTCCAGGCAGCCGGAGCCGCCGCCGCTGGATTTGCACTGCCTTTGAAGGCACAGGCAGCGCCGATCCGCCTCGGACTGATGACCGTCAAGACGGGACCCCTCGCTTCCGGCGGCATCGACATGGAGCGCGCTCTGGTGATGTACCTCAAGGAGCGCAACGGCACGCTCGCAGGGCGCAAGGTCGAGCTCTTCGTGGGCGACAGCGGCGGCGTCGCCGCTCAGGCGCGCACCAAAATCCAGGAGCTGGTCGAAAGGGATCGCATCCAGGTCATGATCGGGCCTCTCGCCACGGCCGAGGCGCTGGCGGCCGACGATTACATCCGCGAAAAAAGCCTTCTGACGCTCTCGGTCGCCGCGGCCGAGGACATGACCCAGCGCAAGCCCAATCCGTGGTTCACGCGCGGCACGTCGACCTCTTCGCAATGCGCGCAGCCGCTCGCCGACTACTGCTACAAGCGGCTCAAGATGCGCCGGATGGCGCTGATCGCCGACGACATTCCTTACGGCCACGAGATGTGCGCCGGCTTCCAGCACGTGTTCGAGGATCTGGGCGGCAAGATCGTGCAGAAGACCTTCCCGCCGCTCACCGTGCCCGACTATGGCACCTACCTCGCGCAGCTCAAGACCAACATCGACGGCATCTTCCTCGGCTTCGCCGGCTCGAACGGCTTCCGCTACCTGCGCCAGTTCAACGAGTACGGGCTGCGCGGCAAGGTGACGCCGGTGGGCGGCATGACGGCGCTGGACGAGGCTGTGCTGCGCAACATGGGCGATGAGGCGCTTGGCATCGTCACCTCGTGCTGGTACTCGGCCGAGCTCGACAATCCGATCAACCGCAAATTCGCCGCCGAGTTCCGCGCCGAGTTCAAGTACGACCCCGGCTTCTACGCCGCCGCCACCTACGTCGAGGCCGCCGTGCTCGAGGCGACGCTGAAGGCGATCCGGGGCAGGGTCGAGGACAAGGAGGCCTTCATGAAGACGGTGCGCGGCCTCAAGGTGAACACCGCGCGCGGCCCGGTGAGCTTCGACCCGTACGGCAACGTCGTCGGCAACGTGTACATCCGCAAGGTGGAGCGCAAGGACGCTCGGCTGGTGAACACCGTGATCTACACCTACCCGGACGTGAGCCAGTTCTGGACTTACGAGCCGAAAGAGTTCCTGCAGAACCCGGTGTACTCGCGCGACTTCCCGCCGGCGAAGAACCTGGAACAGTAGTCAGCGCGTCACATCGAACGTCTAGGGCGATGTGGGTACCGTTGGAGGTGGTGGTGCAGCGATGTCGAACGCGTCCACGGCGACGTAGGTCCAGTCGGAGGTGGTGGTGCCGGTCACGGTGATTGCGAGCGTGTGACTCACATCGGGCGCAAGACCGTGGGCGGAGAACACCGGCTCGGAAGTGACGTTGCTGCTGGCAGGGCCGGCCGTATTCACCGTCGTCGCTGCGCCGCCATCGATGGAGACGCTGGCGATGCCGCAGATGTTGCATTTGACGCCGATCCAGCTCACCGCGGTGCCGGTGAAGCGGAAGCTCGCAGTGGATCCGGCGACGGGGGAAGCGACTACGGTGCCGCCGCTGAACCTCCCGGTCTCAGGGCCGTAGCTCTGCCAGTCGCCGTCGTAGGTTGCGGCGCTCTCCTCGGAGCGGTTGTGAACGATCTTTGCGACGAAGGCGGCAGGGCTGCTCCCTGTGGTGGTCCGGAAGGCTCCCGGGGTCGTCGAGAAGCCCGAGCCGGGGACGCCCGTCAGGTACGCGCTGCCGGCGCCGTCCACAGCGATCCCCCCGCCGCCGGCGGGGTGGTGGGTGGAGTAGACGAGGGCCGAGCCCGTGGGATCGAGCTTCGTTACGAAGCCGCCGTTGGCAGGGGGGGTGCCCGGGGTCGTCGGGAAGTCCGAGCCCGCCGAGCCCGTTACGCAGGCATTGCCGGCGGTGTCCACGGCGATCCCTGCGACGCTGGAGCCATCGCCGCCCAAGTAGGTGGCGTAGACGAGAGCCGAGCCCGCCGGGTCGAGCTTCGTCACGAAGGCGTTTTTGCTGGCGCAAGGGACATTGCCACCCGTGTTGGGATCGAAGCAAGTCTGCTTATCGCTGAGGCCGGGCTGGAAGGCCGCCGGGGTAGTTGGAAAATTGGTTGAGTCGGTCACGCCCGTCACGTAGGCGTTGCCGCTGGCGTCCACCGCAATCCCTGAGCTACTGTCACCGAGAGTGCCGCCAAGGTAAGTGGAGTAAATCAGGGTGGAGCCCGTGGCATCGAGCTTCGTCACGAAGGCGTCGGAGCATTGGCCCATGCTACAGCTGTCAAGGCTACAGGTCCTGCAAACCCCCTCCTTGATGCCGGGCTGAAAGGCCCCTGCAGTGGTTGGAAAATTGGGCGAGCGGGTAGTGCCCGTGACGTAGGCGTTGCCGTCGGCGTCCACTGCGATGCCCGATCCATCACTGCTGTCGCCAAGATAGGTGGAGTAGACGAGCGCGGAGCCAGTCGGATTGAGTTTCATCACGAAGGCATGCCAATTACCGTCGTCGGTCGGCTGGAAGGCCCCCGGGGTCGTCGGGAATCCGGGGCCGGCCACACCCGTCACGTAGGCGTTGCCGCCGGCGTCCACGGCGATCGCTCTGCCCGCCGCCACCAAGTAGGTGGAATAGGCGAGAGCCGAGCCCGTGGGGTCGAGCTTAGTCAGGAAGTTGCTGCCGGTGGGCTGGAAAGCCCCCGGCGTCGTCGGAAAATTGGTCGAGCTGGTCACGCCCATGACGTAGGCGTTGCCGCCGACGTCCACCGCAATCCCTGAGCTGCTTTCATTGAGAGTGCCGCCAAGGTAGGTGGAGTAGACGAGGGCGGAGCCGCTGGGATTGAGCTTTGTCACGAAGACGTCGGACTGGCCACCGGCGAAGCTGGGCTGGAACGCTCCCGGCGTTGTCGGGAAGTAGACCGAGCCAGTGGAGCCCGCCACGTAGGCATTGCCGCTGGCGTCCACGGCGATCCGGCAGCAGCCGTCAACCATCTCGCCAAGGTAGGTGGAGTAAGCGAGCATCGGATCGATGATGAGCGGCCGGCCGGTGTCATAGCCAGCTACCTGGAAGCCAACCCGCTTCGCGCCTTTAAGAACGTAGCCGCCTTCGATCTCGCTCCGCACGCCGTCGATCTCCTGGTAGATGGCGGGCTTACGGTGGCGAAGGGCTCCCCCGGCGGTATGCAGCACGAGCTCGCCCTGCGCGTCGATCTCCAGGCGCCTCGCGCCTTTGAAGCCGAGCACGATCTTCTTCGGGTCCGCTCCGGGTGCGAGGACGAAGTCATATTCCAATTGACGCTGATTGCCGTAGTAGAGAAGGTCGATCCCGGGATAGACCTCGCGGTAGTGCACCTTGGCGTAGGTCGGAACGTTGCTGCGCCACTTCGCCGGATCCTTGCCGATGAAATAGTTGGCCTTGCCGGGGAGTTCCTCGAGCCCGCTGACGAGCGGCCTGGGCGCGCCACCCACGAGGCTCATCCGCAGCGCAACAGGCTTTGCTGGTGCGCCGACGCCCGGGCGCGCACGGGTGAGCACGAGCACTACTTCGTTCGCCGTGAGATAGAGATCGTAGCCGGGGCCGTGCGAGAGGAAGCGTACGTCCCTATTTGTCTGACCGCGATTCGCCTCGAAGTGCAGTGGTAAGCGCCCGTAGGCCTCGCTTACTCTGGCGTCCGCCGGGGCCGCCGCCGCTGCACAGCTAATGCCGAGGAGGAAGGTGAGCAGCGCGAATTTCCTGCGAGGGGAAATCACTGCGTACGGGGACATTGGCAACCTCTCCATCGTGGCAATTGCCAACGACCTTTATGCAGGAAACTTGTGACGCGCGTGTGGGGTGCACTAGCCACGTGCCTAGTCCACCCGCACTACGCAATGATTCCTGCGTAGTCCGCCCGCACTACGCAATGATTGCTTGCGGAGGGCGCTCGATTGTATTGTGGGCGTATTCGTGCGCCGGTGCCCATTTGCCTAAATTAGTTCGCAAGGACGCTCGGCTGGTGAACACCGTGATCTACACCTACCCGGACGTGAGCCAGTTCTGGACCTACGAGCCGAAGGAGTTCCTGCAGAACCCGGTGTACTCGCGCGACTTCCCGCCGGCGAAGAACCTGGAACAGTAGTCAGCGCGTCACATCGAACGCGTCCACGGCGACGTAGGCACCGTTGGAGGTGGTGGTGCCGGTCACGGTGATTGCGAGCGTGTGACTCACATCGGGCGCAAGACCGGAGGCGGAGAACACCGGCTCGGAAGTGACATTGCTGCTGGCAGGGCCGGCCGTATTCACCGTCGTCGCTGCGCCGCCGTCGATGGAGACGCTCGCGATGCCGCAGAGGCTGCATTTGACGCCGATCCAGCTCACCGCCGTGCCGGTGAAGCTGAAGCTCGCAGTGGATCCGGCGACATTGGAAGCGGCTGCGGTGCCGCCGCTGAACCTCCCGGTCTCAGGGCCGTAGCTCGGCCAGTCGCTGTCATAGGTTGCGGCGCTCTCCTCGGAGCGGTTGTGAACGATCTTTGCGACGAAGGGGTCAAATTGGCCCCCTGAGTGGATGGTCCGGAGGGCCCCCGGGGTCGTCTGGAAGTATGCGGTGGCGAGTCCCGCCAGGTACGCGCTGCCGGCGCCGTCCACCGCGATCCCATTGGCGAGTTCTTCGCTATAGTTTATGTGCGAGGAATCGCCGGCAAGGAGGGTGGAGTAGACGAGGGCCGAGCCCGTGGGATCGAGCTTCGTTACGAAGCCGCTGCCTTTGGGGGTGCCCGGGGTCGTCGGGAATCCGAAGCCGTCCGCACCCGTCACGTAGGCGTTACCGCCGGCGTCCACGGCGATCCCGCTGACGCCGTGACGGTCGTCACTAATGGCACCCAAGTAGGTGGAGTAGACCAGAGCCGAGCCCGCAGGGTCGAGCTTCGTCACGAAGGCATCCGCATAACCGGTAACCTCAGGACCGCTGTAGGTCGTCTGGAAGGCCCCCGGGGTAGTCGGAAAATTGGTCGAGTCGGTCCCGCCCGTCACGTAGGCGTTGCCGGCGGCGTCCACCGCGATTCCGCGACCGTAATCGGGGCTGCTGCCGCCAAGGAAGGTGGAGTAAATCAGGGCCGAGCCCGTGGCATCGAGCTTCGTCACGAAGACGTCGGAGCATTGGATCATTTTTCCGGTGTTTGGGGCTTGGCATAGCCCCTCATTGATGCCGGGCTGGAAGGCCCCCGCAGTGGTCGGAAAATTAGTCGAGTTGGTAGTGCCCGTGACGTAGGCGTTGCCGTCGGCATCCACCGCGATTCCCGTCGCCTCGTCCGCGTCACTCCCCCCGAGGAAGGTGGAGTAGACGAGTGCGGAGCCAGTCGGATTGAGTTTCATCACGAAGGCATCCGCATTACCGCTGTAGGTCGATTGGAAGGCCCCCGGGGTCGTCGGGAACTCCGGAGAGCCGGCCACATCCGTGCCGGCCACACCCGTCACGTAGGCGTTGCCGCCGGCGTCCACAGCGATCGCTGTGCTTCTGCTGACATCCTCAGAGGGTGGGTAGGGGGTGCTGTAGGTCGTCAAGTAGGTGGAATAGACGAGAGCCGAGCCCGTGGGGTCGAGCTTAGTCACGAAGCTCAGGGAGTAGTAGTTCGGGAAGTTGCGGGGGAACGTACTGGGGTGGAGGGCCCCCGCCGTCGTCGGAAAGTCGCTCGAATAGGTTGAGCCCGTCACGTAGGCGTTGCCGCCGGCGTCCACCGCAATCCCTGAGCTGCTTTCACCGTCAGTGCCGCCAAGATAGGTGGAGTAGACGAGGGCCGAGCCGCTGGGATTGAGCTTTGCCACGAAGACGTCGTACTGGCCACCGGCGAAGCTGGGCTGGAACGCTCCCGGCGTTGTCGGGAAGTAGCCCGAGGCAGTGGGGCCCGCCACGTAGGCATTACCGCTGGCGTCCACGGCGATCCGGCAGCCGCTAAAGTTGCTTAGCTCGCCAAGGTAGGTGGAGTAAGCGAGCATCGGATCGATGATGAGCGGCCGGTGGGTGTCATAGCCAGCCACCTGGAAGCCAACCCGCTTCGCGCCTTTAAGAACGTAGCCGCCTTCGATCTCGCTCCGCACGCCGTCGATCTCCTGGTAGATGGCGGGCTTACGGTGGCGAAGGGCTCCCCCGGCGGTATGCAGCACGAGCTCGCCCTGCGCGTCGATCTCCAGGCGCCTCGCGCCTTTGAAGCCGAGCACGATCTTCTTCGGGTCCGCTCCGGGTGCGAGGACGAAGTCATATTCCAATTGACGCTGATTGCCGTAGTAGAGAAGGTCGATCCCGGGATAGACCTCGCGGTAGTGCACCTTGGCGTAGGTCGGAACGTTGCTGCGCCACTTCGCCGGATCCTTGCCGATGAAATAGTTGGCCTTGCCGGGGAGTTCCTCGAGCCCGCTGACGAGCGGCCTGGGCGCGCCACCCACGAGGCTCATCCGCAGCGCAACAGGCTTTGCTGGTGCGCCGACGCCCGGGCGCGCACGGGTGAGCACGAGCACTACTTCGTTCGCCGTGAGATAGAGATCGTAGCCGGGGCCGTGCGAGAGGAAGCGTACGTCCCTATTTGTCTGACCGCGATTCGCCTCGAAGTGCAGTGGTAAGCGCCCGTAGGCCTCGCTTACTCTGGCGTCCGCCGGGGCCGCCGCCGCTGCACAGCTAATGCCGAGGAGGAAGGTGAGCAGCGCGAATTTCCTGCGAGGGGAAATCACTGCGTACGGGGACATTGGCAACCTCTCCATCGTGGCAATTGCCAACGACCTTTATGCAGGAAACTTGTGACGCGCGTGTGGGGTGCGCCAGCCACGTGCGTAGTCCACCCGCGCTACGCAATGATTCCTGCGTAGTCCACCCGCACTACTCAATGATTGCTTGCGGAAGGCGCTCGATTGTATTGTGGGCGTATTCGTGCGCCGGTGGCCATTTGCCTAGTTTGCAGTTCTGGGTGATCCAGACGCTGAACAGCCTGGCGCTGGGCGCCCTGCTGTTTCTGCTGGCGGCGGGCTTCTCGCTCATCTTCGGGCTGATGCGCATCGCGAACCTCACGCACGGCGCGCTGTTCATGCTCGGCGCCTACCTCGGGGTGAGCATCCTGAAGGTGGTGCCGAACCTCTGGATCGCCGCGCTGCTGGGCGGCCTCGCGGTGGCCGCTTTCGGCGGTCTGCTGGAAAGATTCATCCTGCGCAAGCTCGCCGGCAATATTCTCGGCCAGGTGCTGGTGACGCTCGGCTTCGCCTACATCATCGCCGACCTGTGCCTGGTCCTCTGGGGCGGCGATCCGATCCCGATCCCGACGCCGCAGTTCCTGCAGCAGCCGCTGCGCGTGGCGGGATTCGCCTTTCCCGCCTACCGCGTTGCCGTCGTGGTGTTGTCGGCTTTGGTGGGAATAGCGCTTCATTTGCTGATGGAGCGCACGCGGCTGGGGGCCATGATCCGCGCCGGAGTCGACGACATGCAGATGGCGCGCGCGGTCGGCATCCCGATATCGAAGCTGTTCACGCTGGTGTTCTGCCTCGGCGCCGGGCTGGCCGGGGCGGGGGGCGTCATCGGCGGGCCGATCATGTCGGCCTACCCGGGCCTCGACGCGGACATGCTGCCGCTCGCGCTGATCGTCGTGATCCTCGGCGGCGTCGGCAGCCTGGCCGGGGCTTTCGCCGGCAGCTTCATCACCGGCTTCGTCTACACCTTCGGCGTGGCGCTCTTTCCGCAGCTCGCCTACGTGATCCTTTTCCTGCCGATGATTTTCGTCATCGCTTTCCGGCCGCGCGGCCTGTTCGGAAAGGTCGCGGCGTGAAGCTTGCCGCGCTGGCGCTGATGCTGGTGGCCTTCCCCTTCATCGCCGGCGAGTTCTACGTCAACCTGGCGAGCCAGATTTTCATCTTCGCCATTTTCGCGGCGAGCATCAATCTGCTCCTCGGCTACGGCGGGCTCGCGACGCTCGGCCATGCGTCGTATCTCGGCGTCGCGGCGTACACCTCGGCGCTCCTCGGGCTGAAGCTCGGGCTCGGGCACTGGATCGCGGCGCCGGCGGCTCTCCTTTGCGCGACCTTGATGGCTTGCATGTTCGGCCTGATCGCGCTGCGCGCGACGGGCCTCGGCTTCCTGATGCTGACGCTCGCGCTGTCGCAGGTGCTCTGGGGCACGGCCTACCGCTGGGTGGCGCTCACCGACGGCGACAACGGCTTGCGGGGCTTGAGCCGCCCGTTCCACCTGGATGATGCGGCGTCCTTCTACTATTTCGCCCTGGCGGTGACCGCGGCATCGCTCTGGCTGATGGCGCGCTTCGTCGGCTCGCCGTTCGGCGCCGCGCTGCGCGGCACGCGCGACCAGCCGCGCCGCATGAGCGCGCTCGGCCACAATGTCTGGCTGATCCGCTGGATCACCTTCGTGTACGCGGGTTTCTGGGGCGCGGTGTCGGGGCTGCTCTTCGTGTACTACCACAAATACATTCATCCCATCTCGCTCTCCCTCACCAATTCCGCCGAAGGCCTGCTCGCGGTGATCGCCGGCGGCTCGGGAACGCTCGGCGGCCCGGTCGTCGGCGCCGCGATCGTCATGCTCCTCAAGAATTACGTCTCGACCTACGTCGAGCGCTGGAACACGCTGCTCGGCTTGGTCTTCGTGCTGATCGTGGTCTTCATGCCCGAGGGGGTGGTCCCGGGCGCGAGAAGAATTTTCTCCCGATGGACACGGCGCTTCAGATCCGCAACCTGAGGAAATCGTTCGGCGGCCTGCCGGCGATCAGCGACGTCTCGCTCGAGGTGGCGCCGGGCGAGCGGCGCCTGATCATCGGCCCCAACGGCGCGGGCAAGACCACGCTGTTCAACCTGGTCACCGGCGACCTGCCGCGGGATGCCGGAAACATCGTCTTGTTTGGAAAGGACGTCACCCACCTCGCGGCGCATCACCGCGTGCACCGCGGCCTCGCCCGCACCTACCAGATCATCACCTTGTTCGCGAAGGACACGCTTGAGCACAACATCGCACTTTCATTGCTCGGCCTGTCGAAACTCCGCTGGAGCGCCTTCCGGTCTTTCGATGAAGGTCTCTATGGTGAAGCAAGAGCAGTTCTGGCGCGCGTGGGGCTGGAGCACCTGGCGAAGAAAGGCATTGCCGAGGTCGCCTACGGCGACAAGCGGCGCGTCGAGATCGCGATGGCGCTCGCGCAGAAGCCGCGCGTGCTGCTCCTCGACGAGCCGCTCGCCGGGCTGTCGCGCGAGGAGCGCGCCACGGTGAAGCGGCTGATCGCCGGCATCCCGCGCGAGGTGACCGTGGTGATGATCGAGCACGACATGGACACCGCGCTCGACCTGGCCGAGCGCATCACGGTGCTGCATTACGGCCGGGTGATCGTGGAGGGGACCCGGGCCGAGGTGGTGGCCGACCCCAAGACGCGAGAGATCTATCTTGGGCACTGAAGCTCTCGCGCTCGAGGGCGTCGATGCGCTGTACGGAGACAGTCACGTCCTGCATGGCGTTTCGTTCAACCTGCGGGAAGGGCGAGTGCTCGCGCTGCTGGGGCGCAACGGCGCCGGCAAGACCACCTGCATGAGCGCGATCATCGGCTTCCTGCCGCCGCGCAAAGGCGCGATCCGCCTGTTCGGCGAGCCGATCGCCGGGCTCGCGCCGGAGACCATCGCGCGCAAAGGCGTCGGCTTCGTGCCGCAGGGCAGGCGCATCTTCGCCACGCTGACGGTGCGGGAGAACCTGCGGGTGTCGGAAAGAAGGAGCGCTTCCTCGGTCTGGAATCTGGCGAGCGTCTTCGAGCTCTTCCCGCACCTCGAGGAGCGCGCCGAGCAGCTCGCGGGTTCCCTCTCAGGCGGCGAGCAGCAGATGCTCGCCATCGCCCGTGCGCTGATGGGCAACCCGCGCGTGCTGCTGATGGACGAGCCCTCCGAGGGCCTCGCGCCGCTCGTCGTCGCCGAGGTCGGCCGCACCATCGCCCGCCTGAAGGCCGAAGGCCAGTCGATCCTGCTCGTCGAGCAGAACGTCCGGCTCGCGCTCGAGCTCGCCGACGAAGTGGTGATCCTGAATACCGGCCGCGTCGCCTTCAGCGGCAGCGCAGGCGAGGCGCGCGGCAACGAAGCGCTGATCACCCAGCACCTCGGGGTCTTCTAGGTGGCTTCACTCGAGATGGCGAGCGGGAGGGTAATCGCGCGAATACACCGGCGCGGCGAGGAATTTCTCCGGGTCGAAGCTCCAGAACTGCGTCACCTCGGCAAAGGTGGCGACGATGGAATTCACCAGGCGGCCGTCCTTGCGCTCGACCCTGCGCACGTAGATGTTGAGGATCGGCTTGCCGTACTCGTCGATGCGGATCGGGCCCATCGGGCTGCGCTCCAGGCGCACGTCGTGCAGGGCGCGCACGAAGGCCGGCTTGTCCTCGAAGCGGCCCTTGATTGCGTTGAGGGCCGACTCGAGGTACATGCCGGAGACGTAGGTCCCGGCAGTGTAGAACCCGGGAACGACCTTGTACTGGGCGAGGACCGCCTGCACGAAGCGCCTGTTCTCGGGGGTCTCGAGCGCCGCCGAGTACCAGCTCGCCGTATACACGCCGAGCGCCTCCTCCCCCATGTTGCGCAGCACGCCCTCGTCGACGCAGGTGGGGTTGCCGAAGACGGGGATTCTCTTGAAGCCGAACTCGGCGTACTGCTTGAGGAAGCGCAGGCCGTTGATGCCGGCGAACCCGGCGTAGACGCCGTCGACGTCCGGCTTGATCTGGCTGACATAAGCGCTGTACTCGGGCACGTTGAGCGGCGGCCACAGCTTCTGCACAATGCGCCCGCCGTTCGCCTCGAACGCGCTCTGGAAGCCCGCCGTGCCCTCGTGGCCGTAGGTGAAGTCGTCGGCCACGGTAGCGACGCGCTTGATGCCGAGCTGCTTGGCGGCGAATTCGCCCAGAACGTGCATGGGCTGCGCCGCGGTGCCGACTGCGTGGATGACGTAATCGTTGAGCTTCTGCTGCGCCAGGTCCTTCTGCGCGGCGGAAGTCGGCGTGACAAGAGGGACCTGAGCCTGCCGGATGTAGTCGTCGATGGCGAGCGCCTCGAAGGTCGCGAGCGGGCCGATGATGACGTGCACGTGGTTGCGCTCGATGAGCTCCTGGGTTCTGGTTTTCGCCTGCGCCGGGTTGCCGCCAGTGTCGCCGACGAAAAGCTCGACCTTGCGTCCCGCCAGGGTGTAGTTGCGCTCCTTGAGGAACAGCACGATGCCCTGTTCCATCTGCGCGCCGCCGGCGGCGAGCGGGCCGGTCTTGACGGTGAGAAAGCCGAGCCGCAGCGGCTCGGTTTGCGCCGTCGCGCCCGAATGCAAGATGCCCAGCGCTGCCGCGAGCGCCAGGATGCGAATGCCGCGCATGCGAATCTCTCCCTGCGCGCAAGCTCTCATATCCCCAGTTCGTGGTCAACCAGGAGAAAGCTTCGATGATGTACAGCTGCGCACCAGCATACTCAGGCTCGCGAAAAATCGTGAAGAAGCGGGGCAAAAGCCTGCGCGTGGACATCCACTGCCATTATCTGAACACCGAGGCGGCGGCGAAGGTCGCGCACCACAACCCGGCGCAGTTCGATTTCCTCGCCAGGTTCTCCAACGACATCACGCGCGACGTGAACGCGAAGCAGATGAGCGAGCGCGCCGCCAGGCTGACGAGCATCGAGACGCGGCTGAAGGACATGGACCGCATGGGCATCGACGTGCAGGCCATTGCGCCTGCGCCGCACCAGACCTACTACTGGTGCGAGCCGGGCGAGGGCGCCGAGCTCGCGCGCATGGTGAACGAGCGCCTCGCGCAGATCGTCGCGGCCACCCCCGAGCGCTTCGTCGCGCTGGGCACGGTGCCGCTGCAGGATGCCGGCCTCGCGGTGGCGGAGCTTGAATACGGCGTGAAGAAGCTCGGCCTGCGCGGGGTCGAGATCAATCCCAGCGTGAAGGGTGTTGATTTAACCCACCCGAGCCTTTCCCTGGATCGATTCTTTGCAAAGGTCCAGGAGCTCGACGTGCTCATCTTCATGCATCCCGTCGGCTTCACGCACGGCGAGCGCCTGAAGGATCACTACTTCAACAACGTGATCGGCAACCCGCTCGAAACCACGGTCGCGGCGAGCCATCTCATCTTCGACGGCGTGATTGAGCGCTATCCGAAGCTCAAGGTCGTGCTGCCGCACGGCGGCGGCTACCTCGCGCATTACTGGGCGCGCATGGACCATGCACACGGCGCCCGTGCGGATTGCAGGGTCCACATCAAAAGGAAACCTTCCAGCTACCTGGAGAAGTTCTACTTCGACAGCATCACCTTCGATCCCGGCATGCTCCATCACCTGGTCGAGCGCTTCGGCGCCGACCACGTGCTCCTCGGCACCGATTATCCCTACGACATGGGTGTCGAGGACCCGGTGGGATTCATCGGCGGAGTCAGGAGACTGTCGTCTGCCGAGAAAGGGCAAATCATGGGAGGCAACGCCGCCCGCCTGCTGAAGATTGATTACAATAACCGCACAAGGAGGAGGTCATGAGACTCGCGTCATTCATATTGGGATTGGCATTCGGCGCGGTTGCGCTCGCGCAGCAGGCTCCCGTCAAGATCGGCATGAGCATGCCGCAGACGGGCTCGCTGGGCGCGGGCGGAAAGGCGGCGCTGCTCGCGCTGCAGATGTGGGTCGAGGATGTCAATGCCAAGGGCGGCCTGCTCGGTCGCAAGATCGAGTTCATCGTTTACGACGACCAAACCAATCCCGCGCTGACGCCGGGGATCTACACCAAGCTGCTCGACGTCGACAAGGTCGATCTGCTGATTGCGCCGTATGGCACCGTGCCCACCGCGCCGATCATGCCGCTGGTCAAGCAGCGCGGCCTGCTCCTGATGGGCAACTTCTCGTTCCAGGTGAACCATACGGTCAAGCACGACATGTGGTTCAACAATTCGCCGTGGACCGACGCCTCGAGCTGGTCTGACGGCTTCATCCACATCGGACAGAAGGCCGGCGCGAAAACGATCGCCTTTCTCGCCGCCGACCAGGAATTTGCGCAGAATCTGGCAAATGGCGCGCGCACGCTCGCCACGAAGGCGGGGCTGAAGACGGTTTACGACCAGAACTATCCGCCGGCGACCGTCGACTTCTCGGCGATGATCCGCGCCATCCGCGCCGCCAGGCCCGACATCGTGTTCGTCATGTCCTATCCGAACGACTCGGTGGCCATCGTGCGCGCCATAAACGAGATCGGCGTCGGAGACTCTGTCAAGCTCTTCGGCGGCGGCATGGTCGGGCTGCAGTTCACGCCCAACATGGTGTCGCTCGGCTCGTCGCTGAACGGCATCGTCAATTACAACTCGTACGTTCCCGGCCTCAAGTATCCCGGCGTCGAGGACTTCCTGCAGCGCTATGCGAAGAAGGCGGTCGAGGCCAAGGTCGACCCGCTCGGCTTCTACCTGCCGCCTTTCAACTACGCGATCGGGCAGATGCTCGAGCAGGCGATCAACGCGACCAAGAGCTTCGATCACAGGAAGCTCGCCGACTACCTGCGCAAGCACGAGATGAAGACCATCGTCGGCCCGATCCGCTTCGGCCCGGACGGCGAATGGGCGAGCCCGCGCGTGATCCACGCGCAGTTCCGCGGCGTCGTCGACAAGGACATGGAGCAGTTCCGGCAGCCCGGCAGGCAGGTGATCCTGTGGCCTGAGCAGTACAGGATCGGCGAGGCGATCGTGCCGTTCGAGAAAGCGCGCGGGAAATAAATATCGACCTGCTCGCCGAGGCAGTGCTGTTCGGCATCCTGGTCGGCTGCTTCTACGCCGCGGTGAGCGTCGGCCTCTCGGTCGCCTTCGGGCTGCTCGACGTGCCGCACGTCGCGCACCCGGCGCTGATGGTGCTCGGGTCCTATTGCACCTACCTCCTCGGCCGCTACGGCTGGGACCCGATCGTTGCCGGAATTGCGCTCATGCCGCTTTTCTTTCTCCTCGGCGTTGCGATCTACAGGTTCTACTACGAGACCTTCGAGAAGCGCGGCAGCGACGCCGGCGTGAGGGGGCTCGCGTTCTTCTTCGGCCTCGCGTTCATCGTCGAGGTCGGACTGATCCTCGTGTTCGGCGTCGACCAGCGCATGGTCGAGGCCGATTACATCGGCAAGAGCCTGTCGCTGGGCGGCTACCGGATCCCCTGGCGCCTGCTGGTGGCCTTCGGCGTCGCGCTGCTGCTCACGGCGGGGCTGACGCTCTACCTTTCGCGCACCTTCACCGGGCGCGCGATCAAGGCGGTGGCGCAGGACGAGCCGGCCCTGCGCCTGATGGGTGTCAACCCGGTGCGCATCAAGCAATGGGCATTCGGCATCGCGACCGCGGTCACGGCGCTCGCCGGCGCGATGCTGATCATCGTCGGGCCGGTTGAGCCGAGCCTCGACCGGGTCTACATCGGCCGCACCTTCTGCGTCGTCGTGCTTGCGGGCCTCGGCAGCATGACCGGAACGCTGTTTGCCGGCCTGATCCTCGGGGTCTCCGAGTCGATCGTGCTAACGCTGTTCGGCGCCTCGTGGGCGCCGGCGGTCGCGTTCGGGCTGCTGCTGGTGGTGCTTGGCATCCGTCCGCAGGGGCTGTTCGGACGATGAAATTCTGGATCGGGGTCGCTCTCGCGGTTGCGCTCGCGGCAGGCCTGGCGCTGAGCGGAACGAACGAGTACTTCTTCTATGCCGGCTACGTGGTGCTGCAGTTCGTGGTGCTCGCCACCGCCTGGAACATTCTCGGCGGCTATGCCGGTTACGTGAACTTCGGCACCGCGGCATTCTTCGGCATCGGGGCCTACACGGCGGTGGTGCTATTCAAGGCGGCGGGCGCGCCGCTTGGCGTGCAGATCCTCGCCGCCGCCTGCGCAAGCGGGTTGCTCGGGTTCGGCACCGGTCTTCTCACCCTGCGGCTGCGCGGCATCTTCTTTTCCATCGCGACCGTGGCGGTGATCTTCATCATGCAGACTGCGATCGTGAACTGGCGCTACGTCGGCGGCGCCACCGGCGTGCAGCTGCTGCGCCCGCCGGCGATGCCGCCGTTCGATTCGTACACGCGTATGCTGTTCGTGGTGATGGCCATCATGGCGGTGGCCGGCGTGTGCATCGCACGCTACATCGAGGTGTCCTGGATCGGGCGCGGGCTGCGCGCGATCCGCGACAGCGAGGAGGCGGCCGAATGCTCGGGCGTGCCGACGCTGAAGCTCAAGCTCTTCGCCTGCACCGTATCGGGCGCCCTGATGGGCGCGGCGGGCGCGCCGCTGCCGATGTACATGAGCTTCCTCGAGCCGGCGTCCAGCTTCGACCTCAACTATTCTGTATCGGCGCTCGCCATGCCGATGATCGGCGGCACCTCGCACTGGCTGGGGCCGGTGATCGGCGCGATCCTGCTCGGCTCGGTCCAGCAGATCGTCACCGTGACGATCTCGAACGAAATCAACGTGCTGGTGGTCGGCGTGCTGCTGGTGGTGTTCGTGGTAGCTGCGCCCGACGGGGTGCTCGGGCTGCTGAGGAGGCTAAAGTGGTTCCGCCGCTCCTCCGGATAACAGGCGTGTCGAAGCATTTCGGGGGCTTCGCCGCGCTGAGCGAGGTCAGCCTGGAGGTCGCGCCCGGCGAGCGCTTCGGCCTGATCGGGCCGAACGGATCGGGCAAAACGACCCTGATCAACTGCGTCTCGGGCGCACTGAGGAACGAATCGGGCTCGATCGAGTTCGACGGCGCCGAGATCTCGCGCCTGCCGGCCTACCAGCGCACGCGCCGCGGTATCGCCCGCAGCTTCCAGATCCCGCGCCCGTTCAAGAGCATGTCGGTGCTGGAGAACCTGGTCGTGCCGCTCGAATACGTCGCGCACCGCCGCACGCTGCACACCGCCGATACCTGGGAGGAGGCGATGGCAATCCTGCGGCAGATGCGAATGGCTGAAAAGGCCGACTCGCCGTCGAACCTGCTCTCCCAGGTCGAGCTGCGCAAGCTCGAGCTGGCGCGCGCGATGGCGGCGCGGCCGCGCCTGCTGATCTCCGACGAGGCGATGGCCGGGCTCGCCGGCAACGAGGTCGACGAGGTTCTCGAGATCCTGCTCGAGTTGAACCGGGCGGGCATCACCATCATCATGATCGAGCACATCATGCATGCGGTGATGCGCTTCTCGCAGCGCGTGATCTGCCTCGACGCGGGCAGGATCATCTGCGAGGGCGCGCCGGCCGAGATCGTCAAGAACCTCGAGGTGCAGAAAGCCTACCTTGGCGCTTGAACTGAGGATCTCCGCAATCGACGCCGGGTACGGCGCGGTGCGCGCGCTGCATGGTGTTTCCCTGGGAATCCGGCAGGGCGAGACGGTCGCGCTGCTTGGGACCAACGGCAACGGCAAGAGCACGCTCATGAAATGCGTCATGGGCATGGTGCGCCCCACGCGCGGCTCGGTCAGTCTCGATCTGGATGGAAAAACCCACGATCTGACGCGCCTGTCGACCGAGGAGATCGTCAACCTGGGCGTCGCCATGGTGCCCGAGGGGCGGCGCCTGTTCCCCAAGCTCAGCGTCGAGGAGAACCTCCTGCTCGGCGCGTTTCGCAGGCCGGCGCGCCCCGACATCGGCAGGAACCTCGCCTTCTCGTTCGAGATTTTTCCTGTCCTGGCGGAGCGCAGGCGGCAGCTCGCCGGCTCGCTCTCCGGCGGCCAGCAGCAGATGCTGGCGATCGGCCGCGCGCTGATGTCCTCGCCCAGGCTCCTGCTGGTGGACGAGCCCTCGGTCGGCCTCGCGCCGATCCTGGTCTCGCATACCATCACCAAGATCAAGGAGCTGAAGGAGCGCTACGGCCTCACGGTGCTGATGGCCGAGCAGAACTTCCACCAGGCGATCCGCATCGCCGACCGCGGCTACATCATCGTGCACGGCGAGATCGTGTTCGACGGCAGGACCGTCGCCGAACTCGAGCAGAACCCGCTCGTGAAGAACTACTATCTTGGCTCTGCGGCTTAGGGACCTTCACGTCGGGATGTACGGCGCCGTCATGGGCCTCGCCGGCCTTGGCCTGACCGCGCGCGCCGCCGCGACGGTCTTCCCCGGTGTGGTGCGCGCGCCTGCCTACTTCACTGAATTATGGGTTTTTCTGGGGGTGGTGGCGCTTGGCGCGCTCTTACCCGCGTATCTCCTGAAATTAATTCGTTACCCGGCTGCGGTGCGAGAGGACTTCACCAATGCTGCAACGCTCGGTTTCTGCGGCGCGCTGCCGGTGGGCACGACGCTCGTCGCCGGCGGCATCGCCCCGTATTCGCCTTTCATCGGAAACCTGTTGTGGTGGGCCGGATGCGCGCTTCTCCTTGCCTTCCAGGTCTGGGCGCTCGTGCGCTGGCTCTCGGGCGGAATCGAGCTGGCGAGGCTCAACGCCGGCTGGCTGATCATCCTGGTGGGCGGCATCGTCGTGCCGGGGCCCGGCATCGCGCTCGGCCACATCGAGGCTTCCCGGTTTTTCTTCGGCGTGTCGGCCACCCTCGCGCCGCTGCTCACGGCGTTGCTGCTCTATCGCGCGATGGTCGCGGCGCCGCTGCCCGAGGCGCTGCGCCCGAGCTGGTTCATCCTGCTGGTGCCGCCTTCGCTGATCTATGCCAACGGCGTGGCGCTATTTTCCTTCGCGTTTCTGGAAATCCTGTATTTCTCGGCGGTGGTCCTCGCCCTCGCGCTGCTCGTCTACGCGCGCAATTTCCTGCGCTGGCCGTTCGCGCCGTCCTGGTGGGCGTTCACCTTCCCGCTCGATGCTCTGGCTTACGCCGCCGCGCGCTACGCCCAGAGCCACCCTTCGATGCCGTGGAAGCTGCTCGCCGCGGTGGCGCTGGCCGTCGCGACGCTTTTTGTCGCGGTTGTTCTCTGGAAAACTGCTCGCAGCGCTGCATCGCGAGCGGCGTGAACTCGGCCTGCGGCTGGTTGCCGCCGATGATGAACATCAGCAGGTGCTCCTTGCCCGGCTCGTCGTAGGTCACGTTCATGAAGCGGCGCGCGACGCCGACCGGGAACGAGATCACGTCGAGCGGGTCCAGGTCGACGTGCTCCATCGCCTCGCCCTCGTTCCACTCGCAGCGCCACTTGCCGGTGATTGGGATGAAGGTCTCGTTGGTGTCGTGGTTGTGCATCAGCGGGCCCTTGCCGGGCTTCGCCTTGCAGTAGCCGAGGTTGAAGCCCTCGGCGATCGCGATCGCCGGCATCGCCGAGGCGTCGGCGCCGACCGGGGAAGTGGTTGCCGCGTTGTCGGTCATCGGCGGCTGGAAGCCGATCACTGCGTAGAGCTTGCGCCGGCACTCGGGCAGCGGGCTGTCGGGGAGGCCGCCGTCGGAGCCCTTCAGGCCCCTGAAGCGCGCGACGCGCTTCATCATCTCTTCGCGGCTCCAGTTTCGAATATCTTTCCAGTCGCTCATCGCATTTCCTCCTTACGCTAGTATCGTACTCGGGAGGTGGACTCATGCGCACGCTTTTCAAGATCCTTGCAATACTGCTTCTCGCGGCTTGTACGACCACCCCGCCGGCCCCGCCGAAAACCGTCAACGTCATCGTCTTCCCCGGCGGCTTCAACTGGCCGATCTGGGTGGCGCAGGAGAAGGGCTTCTTCGCGAAGAACGGGCTCGATGTCAGGGTGACGCCGACGCCGAGCTCGGTGTTCCAGCTCACCAACCTGATCGAGGGCAAGTTCGACATGGCGATGACCGCGATCGACAACCTCATCGCCTACCGCGAAGGGCAGGGCGAGGCGAAGGTCGACGGGCCGGACCTGATCGCCTTCATGGGCGGCGACAACGGCTTCCTGCGCCTGGTCGCGGTCCCGGAAGTGAAGACTTTGGCTGACCTGAGAAGCAAGACTGTTTCGGTCGATGCGCGGACGACCGGCTATGCCTTCGTGCTGTTCGAGATGCTCGAGCGCGGCGGCCTTGTGCCCGACCGCGACTACACCGTCGAGCGCGCCGGCGGCGTTTTGCAGCGCTTCCAGGCGCTGATGGAGAAGAAGCACGCGGCGACGCTGCTCCTGTCGCCGTTCGAGCTGCAGGCCGAGGCGAAAGGCTTCACGCGCCTAGGCAATGCAACCGACGTGCTCGGCGCTTACCAGGGGCTGGTCGGCGGCGCGCGCAAGGGCTGGGCCGACGCCAACCGCGATGCGGTGGTCGGCTATATCCGGGCGTTCTCGGAAGGGGTCGACTGGCTCTACGACCCGCGCAACCGGGATGAGGCGGTCCTCATCTTCCGCAAG
>Ga0209577_10000737_pt1 | contig 32672 bp, 22 predicted proteins | sample GraSoiAngelo_109_FD_185874 | JGI IMG/M metagenome (GOLD analysis project Ga0209577, IMG submission 185874) | Grasslands soil microbial communities from the Angelo Coastal Reserve, California, USA - 14_0903_12_20cm (SPAdes) (version 2) | ecosystem: Environmental > Terrestrial > Soil > Grasslands... | reverse complement strand
TTTTTTCTTACTGGGACGGACGAGCACGGTCAGAAGATTGAGCGGGCGGCGCAGGCGGCGGGCAAGAATCCGGAGGAATTGACAACGGAAGTTTCGTCGGCTTTTCGGGCGCTTTGGGACCGCATGGGGCTTACCTATGACGACTTCATCCGCACCACCTCGGAGCGGCACAAGCGCGGGGTGCAGGTTTTATGGCGCCGCATTCGCGATAACGGATATATCTACAAAGGCACCTACACCGGGCAGTACTGCGTGTTTGACGAACTTTATGTGGACGCGGTGGGACCGGGGGCGCCTTGCCCGGAGTGCGGGCGTCCGACGGAAACGGTCCACGAGGAGAATTATTTTTTCAAGTTGTCGGCGTTTGCTGACAAGTTGCTGCGTTTGTATACCGAGCAGGCGGATTTCATCCGGCCAGAGACGCGGCGCAATGAGGTGATGTCGTTTGTGCGCTCGGGGCTGCGCGATCTTTCGATCAGCCGGAGCACCTTTAAGTGGGGCGTGCCGGTGCCGGATGATCCGAAACATGTGATTTATGTTTGGCTTGATGCGTTGAGCAACTACATCACCGCGATCGGGTACGGATCGCCGGAAAAAGCTGATCAGCAGAAATTTGAAAAATACTGGCCGGCCGATCTGCACATGATTGGCAAAGAAATTGTGCGCTTCCATTGCGTTTACTGGCCGGCTTTTTTGATGGCGGCCGGATTGCCTCTGCCCAAAGGCATTGTGGCGCATGGCTGGTTGCTGTTTGAAGAGAACAAGATGTCGAAGTCGCGGGGCAATATTGTGCGCGCGGAAACGATTGTGGATGTGCTGGGCGTGGATGCTTTGCGCTACTTTTTGCTGCGTGAAATTGTCTTTGGGCAGGACGGTTCGTTTTCCTTCGATGCGTTGGTGCAGCGGTATAACGCGGATCTCGCGAATGGGCTGGGGAATCTGGCTAGCCGCACGCTGACCATGATCACGCGTTATTTTCGAGGAGAGGTTCCGTATCCGTCGTCACAGGCGGCGCGGACTCCTGCGGATGGAGCGATTGCCGAATTGGCGACCCGGGCGATTGCGGAGTGCAGTGCTTTATTTGAGCAGTACCAGTTCTCACGGGCGCTCGAGACGGCTTGGGGACTGGTGGCCGCGGTAGACAAGTACATCGTGGAAAATGAGCCTTGGGCGCTGGGGGAGAAGCAGGACCAGCACAGCCTGGCGCGGCTGGCGACAATTCTTTATACCAGCGCCGAGGCATTACGGATTGTGACCGCACTGGCGCATCCGGTGATTCCGGACGCGACGGCGAAAATCTGGGCGCAAATGGGGCTGGGCGAGCTCAAGAAGTTTCCCCTGGCAGAGCTGAAGTGGGGACAGCTTCCGCTTGGCATCAAGCTGGGCAGTGTACAGGCGGTATTTCCGCGGGCGGACAAGAGCGCGATTGAGAGGATGCAGAGCATGGAAGAACAGCAACGGAGCGCAGCCGTAGCAGGTGCAACGGAAGCGCAAGTGGCACCAAAGCCCGCAGGGACCGGGCAGTTTGCTACGCAGGCGGCACCAACGACGGCAGCGCCTCCGGCCGCACCATCTAAGGCGGCTGCGGCGGTTCCTGATGGGAAGATCAGCATTGATGATTTCGCGAAGGTTGAGCTGCGCGTGGGCCAGGTCAAACTTGCCGAGCGGGTAAAGGGAGCGGACAAACTACTGCGGCTGGAAGTGGACCTTGGCACAGAGGTGCGGCAGGTCGTGGCCGGAATTGCCGAGGCTTATGCGCCAGAGTTGCTGGTGGGACGCAAAGTAGTGATTGTCGTGAATCTGGCTCCGCGTAAGCTGCGCGGATTGGAATCCAACGGGATGATCGTGGCGGCGTCGCCGGACGGAGGCAAGCCGGTGCTTTGCGGTTTTCTGGAGGACGTGCCGGTAGGAACCAGACTGAAATAAGCCCTCAGAAATTGATGATTGTCGATTTTTCATTGTTGATTGAAAAACAACCGGCCGGAGATTGTGTTGTTTTATTCAAAGGCCAACAATCAATAATCAACAATTCCCAGTCCCGAACCTTGGAGCCTGACGCTTTGAGTTTTGTCGATTCCCACGCACATCTGGAGATGGAACAGTTCAATGGCGATCGCGAGGCCGTGTTTCAGCGGGCTCGTGATGCGGGAGTTGAGAGCATTGTGGCTATCGGGAGCGGGACGGGACCGGGATCGCTCGATTGCGGGATTCAGCTTGCCGAGGGGCATGAGTTCGTTTATGCGACCATCGGGATCCATCCCCATGAGGCGAAGCTCGCTACGGACGCTGATTTTGCCGAATTGGAGCAATTGGCGAAGCGGCCGAAGGTGATTGCGTGGGGGGAGATTGGGCTGGATTATTTCTATGATCACTCTCCGCGGGATGTGCAGCGGCAGGTTTTTACGCGACAGATGGAACTCGCGCGCGAGGCCAAGCTGCCGATTGTGATTCACTGCCGGCCGTCCGACAACAGCGACAATGCATGGGAGGAATGTCTCGACTTGATTCGCGAACGTTGGGCTGCGAGCGGACTGGGAGGCATCCTGCACTGTTTTACCGGGACTTCGGAGCATGCCAATCGAGCGCTGGATATGGGATTCATGATTTCGTTTGCGGGAAACATCACCTTCCCCAAGGCTCAGCAGATTCGCGATGCTGCCACGGAGGTCCCTCTGGATCGCATGCTGATTGAAACCGACTCTCCTTTTCTGGCGCCGGTTCCGCATCGCGGCAAGCGCAATGAACCGGCCTTCGTCGTGGAAGCGGCGCGGCAACTGGGGGAATTGCGCGGACTCTCTATGGAAGAAGTGGGACGGAAGACTGCCAACAACTTTTATCGCTTCTTTTCACTTCACGAAAAGCTCAACTCCATTTAGCTTGTTAAGTCGCATCTTTGCGGGGTGGGCCTTAATCTATCTAAATAGGCCAAAAATATGCCGGAGAACACTTTTGACATTGTGAGCAAGATCGACCTGCAGGAGGTTTCCAATGCCATCCAGCAGGCGCTCAAGGAAATTCATACGCGCTTCGATCTGAAGGATTCGAAATCGAGGATTGAGCTCGAGGGGAAGGACGCTATCGTTCTGCACTCGGTTGACGAGTTCAAGCTGAAAGCGGTGAACGATGTATTTCAGCAGAGGCTGGTGAAGCGTGGAGTGCCGCTGAAAGGCCTCACCTATGGCGCGGTTGAGACCGCTCTGGGCGGCGTAGCCAAGCAGCGGATTTCCATGCAACAAGGGATCCCGATCGAGAAGGCGCGCGAAATCGTGAAGCTGATCAAGAATTCGAAGAAGAAGGTGCAAGCTTCTATCCAGGGCGATTTGGTTCGGGTGAGCGGAAAGGACCGCGATACTTTGCAGGAGATTATGGCTTTGCTGAAGCAGCAGGATTTTGGGATTGATATGCAGTTCACGAATTACCGCACCAATTAAAGAAATCCATTGAGCACGCCAACGGTTATCAACGGGAAAGAAGTATTCGAACTGTTGCGGGATGATCTCGCGGCGATTGAGCGGGAGTTCGGGCGGGATACGGTTTCGAATGTTTCAGCGATCACCGATATTGGCGAGTACTTGCGCGAGGGTGGCGGAAAACGGATTCGGCCGGCTTTGCTCTTGCTTTCGTCGAAGCTATTTAATTACCGCGGCCGCGGGGCGATCCGGCTGGGTGCCGTGGTTGAGATCATTCATACTGCGACCCTGGTGCACGACGACATTATCGATGAAGCACAAACGCGGCGCGGACGTCCGGCGGCCAATACGCAGTGGGGGAATTCCAGGTGCGTGCTGGCCGGTGATTGGCTTTACATGCAGGCTTTCAAGATTGCCGTGCAGGAGAGAAATTTCCGCGTATTGGACGTTCTAATCGAGCTTACGCAGCAGATGGTGGAAGGCGAACTGCTGCAGATGGAGAAGCTGGGCAGGCTGATCAGTTTAGATGAATACTTTGATCTGATTTATCGCAAAACGGCTTGCCTGTTTTCAGTTTGCATGCGGATGGGCGCCATTTTAGGCGGGGCGACTCCCGAGCAAGAAGAGAACCTGGGCCAGTACGGACGGGATCTGGGAATGGCGTTTCAGATTGTCGACGATGTGCTGGACTTAACGGCTTCCGAGAGCGTGCTGGGGAAACCGGTGGCTAGCGACCTGCGTGAGGGCAAAGTGACCATGGCGGTAATTCATGCGCTCGAGCGGTGCGGGGCTGAAGAACGGGAGCAGATTGAAACCGTGTTGCGGGATCGGGCTTTCAATGGGGTGACGCATGCGGACGTTCTGGGAATTTTGAGTCGCTACGGGGCACTGGATGCGGCGCACGAAAAGGCGGCCCATTATGCGGAGTCGGCACGGAAAGCGGTTTGTACTTTTCCCGATTCCGAGTTCAAGCGGGCGCTTTTGTGGGCTCCGGAGTTTGTGGTGGCTCGGGAGAAATGAGTCAACCGCTTTAACCGCAGAGATCGCGGATAACTTCCGCCGAGGCCGAGACGTAAGCTGTCGGTCATAACGCTTCCGGCTGGGAACAACCTCTCCAGCGGTATTCAACAGCATGGACGATCTACTTACATTGATTTCGCGTCACGGGTATAGCCTGCTGGCGTTGGTCGTATTTTTGGAAGCGTCTGGACTTCCTTTGCCGGCAGCGCTGGCGCTGCTGACGGCGGGGGCGGTGAGCGCTTATGGCAAGTTGAATCCTCTGCTGGGGTTTGGGATTTCCGTTGTCTCTATCATGCTGGGCGACTTCCTGCTTTTCATGGTTGGGCGCTCCACCGGCTGGGCGTTGCTGGGTTTGTTGTGCCGCCTCTCCGTCAATCCCGAGAGCTGCATCTTGCGGTCGGCAGAGTCGTTTTATCGGCGAGGTAAGCTGACGCTGGTTTTTGCCAAATTTATTCCCGGAATCAACACCATGGCTCCGCCTCTGGCCGGCAGCATGAAGATGAGGGTGCAGCAGTTTTTGCAGCTCGACCTCGCGGGTAGTTCCCTTTATGTGTTGGCGTATGGCGGATCGGGATTTGCCTTCAGCGACTTTCTACGCACGATTACGCATGGCTTTCGGTCGGCGGGACATGCGGCGGAAGTTGTGCTCACGTTCGGGATCGCTGCCTATGTGGTTTATCGCATCTGGGTGTATCGCAAGTACCGTTTATACAAAGTCGTTCCTCGGGTTCCGGTCGAGGAAGTAGCGCGGCGGCTTACCTCGGAAGATGCGGACAAAATCCTGCTCGTGGATGTGCGCAGTCACGGTTATTACGATGCAGACTCATCGCGCATCAAGGGATCGGTACGGATTGAGCCTAACAACCTGCTGGAAGAGATTAAACATCTGCCGAAAGACAAGGAAATTTATCTGTACTGCACTTGAGCGCGCGAGGCGACCAGCGCCCGGGTGGCGCACTTGCTGCGGGAACAAGGATTCAAGGCGTTCGTGATTGACGGCGGACTGCGCGCATGGCGCGCGGCGGGACAACCGATGGAGCCGGTGCCGCATGATGATCTGGTGAAGCTGCCGACGTTTAGTTAGCCCTGTAAGCCCTGTATTGATTCCTCATGTCGTCCAATAAAGAAGTCGAAATCAAATTCGGGATCGACAATGTGCGGGAACTTACGCGGCGCTTGCGGGCTACGGGTTTCCGGCTGGTGACCGCGCGCACTCGCGAAATGAATACGCTTTATGACTTCTCCGACCAGCGTTTGCGGAAGCGCGGCGAGTTGCTCCGGTTGCGCAAGTACGGGTCGGAATGGTTGCTCACTCACAAGGCGAAGGGCGCAGCGGGACGGCACAAGACGCGGGTGGAGACGCAGACCAAAGTTAACGATGGCGGAAAGATGGAAGGAATTTTGCAAGCTTTGGGATTCCTGCCGACGTTCCGTTATGAGAAGTTCCGTTCTGAGTGGAGTGACGGCAAAGGGCACGTGGTGGTGGATAACACGCCGATAGGGGATTTTGGGGAGATCGAAGGTCCGCCGCGCTGGATTGATCAGGTTGCGAAGAGGCTCGGCATTGAGCGGAAGGATTACATCACACAGACTTATGCCGATCTTTTTTCCGAGTGGAAGCGCCGCACTGGAAGCCCGGCGAAGGAAATGACGTTTAAGGCTGCGCGTTAAAGGAGTCGGCTGAAGAGTCGTTAGCGATCGGGAAGGGCACGACAGGTTTAGCCTTTAGCGCCGCAGCACTTCTTATATTTTTTGCCGGAGCCGCAGGGACAAGGATCGTTGCGGCCGATTTTGGCAGCTCCGCGAACGATTTGCTGGACTGGTTGGTAGTCGCCCGATCCGGCCATGCGAGCCTGCTCCAGTTCGCGGCGTTTCTTGCGCTGGAAGGCTTCTTCAATTTCATCCACCGAAGTTGCAACCGCGCGCGGCGGCCGACGTCCGTTGCCGCCAGTTCCACTTCCCGAACGGAGAACCGGCACGCCGGCTTCCGGTCCTTCCCCGCCGGGACCACCGCCCTCGGGACCTGCAGCGGCTCCGAAATCTCCGCCCGGCCTTTCCAGGATTTGCATCAGGTAGAGATAGCGAACCGTGTCTTCCTGGGAGCGATTCATCATTTCTTCGAACATGTCAAAGGATTCGCGCTTGTACTCGACCAGGGGATCATGCTGCCCGTAGCCGCGCAGGCCAATGCCCTCCTTCAGGTGGTCCATGCTGAGGAGATGGTCTTTCCACTGTTGGTCGAGCACGCTGAGCATGATCATGCGCTCGTGATAGCGCATGGCATCGGCCCCGATTACTTTTTCTTTCGCATCGTAGCGTTCCTTCAATTTGTCGAAAATAGCGTCGCCGAGTTCCTGGCGGTTGAGATTCTCAGGCTTGACGCCCTCAGCCAGGATGTCGACACCAAAGCGCGTGAAGATCGCATCTTTCAGAGCCTTGATATCCCAGTCATCAACGTGGACCTTGGGCGGGCAGTACTGGTCCATGAGATCGCTGAGAATGCCTGCAACATAATCTTCAAGAATGATTTCTTTCTGATCGACTCCTTCAAGCAATTGGCGGCGCAGGCCATAAACTGCTTCGCGTTGCTTGTTCATTACGTCGTCGTATTCGAGAACATGTTTGCGGGCTTCGAAGTTCTGGGATTCGACGGCCTTCTGGGCAGCTTCGATTCGCCGGGTGATCAGGCGCGACTCGATGGGAATGCCTTCTTCCATGCCCAGCCGCTGTAGCAGGTTCGAGACCCACTCTTTGGCGAAGATGCGCATCAGGTCGTCTTCGAGCGAGAGATAGAAGCGCGAGGAACCGGGATCGCCCTGGCGTCCGGCGCGGCCGCGGAGCTGGTTATCAATGCGGCGGGCCTCGTGACGTTCGGTGCCGAAGATGTGCAAGCCTCCGAGGGCGGTGACTTCGTCGTGCTCTTTGTCAGTCTGCTCCTTGTAGCGCTTGAAGATTTCGTTCCACTGCTCGGTGGGAACTACAAACTCATTGCCGGCGTAATACCAGACCGTGCTTTTGCCATCGTCAACTTTGGTGTCAATCTTTCCCTGGGCGGCACGCAGCGGTTGCGCGAGCCCTTTCTTCACGCATTCCTGCTTGGCCATGAACTCGGGGTTGCCGCCAAGCAAAATGTCGGTACCGCGGCCAGCCATGTTGGTGGCGATGGTGATTGCGCCTTTGCGACCGGCCTGAGCCACGATTTCCGCTTCCTTTTCGTGGTACTTGGCGTTGAGCACAACGTGATTCTTCATGCCCTTCTTCATCAGCAACTCAGAGAGCCGCTCTGACTTTTCTACCGAGGTTGTGCCCACCAGCACCGGCTGCCCCGTCTTGGCCAGTCTTTGGATTTCATCGGCTGCCGCAAAATACTTTTCCTTCTCGGTCCGATAGACGATGTCGGGATTCTCTTTGCGCAGCAAGGTTTTGTTGGTCGGAATTACGACGACTTCAAGTCGGTAGATTTTGTCGAACTCAGGCGCTTCCGTCTCGGCTGTACCCGTCATGCCGGCCAGCTTTTTGTACATGCGGAAATAATTCTGGAACGTGATGGTCGCGAGTGTCTGATTCTCGCGCTCGATCTTGACATTCTCTTTGGCTTCGATGGCCTGGTGCAGGCCGTCAGACCAGCGGCGTCCGGGCATGAGGCGTCCGGTGAACTCATCGACGATGAGGACTTCGCCATCTTTCACCACGTACTCGACATCTCTGCGGTAGAGGGCGTGAGCTTTGACCGCGGTCTCGACGTGGTGCTTGAGGTCCCAGTTTTCCGGGTCGGCGATGTTGCCGATGCCGAGCATCTGCTCGACTTTCTCCCAGCCCTGGTCGGTGACGGTTATGGTTTTGTGCTTCTCATCTACCGTGAAGTCGCCGGTGTACTGCTTGGGCTCACCTTGGGGAACGTCAATTTCCTCGCCCTTCTGGAGCTTGGGAATAATCCGGTTTACCTTGTAATACTTGTCAGTGGACTCTTCGCTGGCTCCGGAAATGATCAGTGGAGTACGGGCTTCGTCAATGAGGATGGAATCGACTTCATCGACGATGGCAAAGTTGTGGCCGCGCTGCACGCAGTCCTTGACGTCGAACTTCATGTTGTCGCGCAGGTAGTCGAACCCGAACTCGTTGTTGGTGCCGTAGGTGACGTCGGCAGCGTAGGCTTCACGGCGCTCGTCGTCGTCGAGTTCGTGAACGATTACGCCTACAGTCAGGCCAAGGAAGCGATAGAGCTGGCCCATCCATTCCGAGTCGCGCTTGGCCAGGTAGTCATTGACCGTGACCACGTGCACGCCGCGGCTGCTGAGCGCGTTCAAGTACACCGGCAAGGTTGCGACCAGCGTTTTTCCTTCGCCCGTCTTCATTTCGGAAATTTTGCCTTCGTGCAGAACCATGCCTCCGATGAGCTGCACATCGAAGTGCCGCATGTTGAGGACGCGGCGGCCGGCTTCGCGGACCACGGCGAAGGCTTCTACCAGAATTTCGTCGAGGACTTCTTTGAGGGCGGCCTGGCGCTCGGTGTCGAGTTCCTTGAGGCGGTCGAGATCGGCTTCGGGCTCATCGGGAACGCGGCTGAGGCGCTCCTGGATCTTCTTGCGGAACTCGTCGGTCTTGGCGCGGAGTTCGGCGTCGGTGAGCTTCTGCGTCTCCGGCTCAAGCGCATTGATGGCCTCTACTTGCGGCATCAGACGCTTGATTTCGCGTTCGTTCTTGGTCCCGAAGACCTTGGCTATGACGGTGTTAATCAAATCTGGAAATCCCTCGGCGGTAGCCAGGCTTGCTTAGAGCTGCCCTTAGAAGCCTAGCATATTAGATGCTTTGGGCGAGGCTAAGTAGCAGGGTTCACACACCGGAAGGACCTTAACCGCAAAGGGGTCGCTAAGGACGCTAAGAAAATCCACGGATCGGCCCACCCGAGGGTTTCTTGGCGACCTTTGCGCCTCCTTGTCGAGCTTGGCGGTTTAAGATTCTTTTTTGTCTCCTAGCTCAAGCGCCCTCGCATCACTGGGGTGCCAGCCGCTTTTCCGGTATATTTCCCGACGTATCATGTCTACCTTCTACGATCGATTTTTACAGTGCGTGGAGCGGTGGCCACAAAACGTGGCAGTCGAGATCCAGCGCCGGGAGCGGGTCGAAAGCTATACGTATGCGGAGCTGCGGCGGATGGCGGAATCGGTTGGCCGCTGGATTATGGAAACGGGGTGTGAGCCGGGGGCTCGATTGGCCATCCTGGCCGATAACCATCCTCGTTGGGTGGCAGCCTATCTGGGGACAATTGCCGCGGGATGTACGGCAGTACCGCTCGATACGGCGTTCCATGTGGAGCAGGTGGCCAAGCTGCTGAAGAACAGCGGAGCTTCTGTGCTCTTCGTCGATGGCAAGCACCTGCAAGTTGCGCAGGCGGCGATCGCGGGACTCAAGGTCAGTATCGTCCTCACAGATCCTCACCCCGCTGATTCAGAGTCTCGACCGGGGGCGTCCGCTCCCCCGCGGGCAGAGGCCGACCTGGGCAGTATCTTCGCGGCAGGGCCAGGAAAGTTCGAGCCAGTGGCTTCTCCATCGGATGCCGTCGCGGCCTTGCTTTACACCTCGGGCACTACGGCCGACCCGAAAGGTGTGATGCTCACGCATGGCAATCTCATGGCAGAAGCCGACGGCGTTTTCGCCGTTCTGGAATTGTCGGAGAAAGATTCGGTGCTGGGGGTGTTGCCGCTTTTTCATTCCCTGGCACAGATGGCTAATCTTCTACTGCCTCTGGTGGCAGCGGCGCGGGTTGTCTACCTGGAGACACTGAACACGACCGAACTGCTGCGGGCACTACGCGAACGAGAGATCACCGTGTTCGCGGTGGTTCCGCAATTTTTTTATCTGATACACGAACGAATTTTTAAAGAAGTCAAGGGTCGCGGCCGGCTGGCACGTCAGCTACTCGCGGTCCTTATGGGATTGAACCGGGTCCTGCGGAAACTGGGCATTAATGCAGGGCGCTTGTTCTTTCGCTCTCTCCACGAAACATTTGGCAGCAAGATGCGTTACCTGGTCACCGGAGGGTCGCGCTTCGAGCCGCAGATTGGACAGGACTTTTACGCGCTGGGGATCGACGTGTTGCAGGCTTATGGTCTGACCGAAACCAGCGGCGGAGCTTTCGTCAACCGCCCTGGTCAGAACGTAATTGGTTCTGTCGGGAAGCCGCTTCCTGGCGTAGAAGGAAAAATCTTGAACGCGAAAGTGCCCGAGGATGGTGCGCCCGCGACCGGCGAGATCGTGATTCGCGGGCCAATTGTGATGAAGGGCTACTGGAACCGTCCTGACGCTACCGCTGCGGTTTTTAAAGATGGCTGGCTGATGACGGGGGACCTCGGCTATTTCGACGCGCGCGGAAATCTATATATCACGGGACGCGAGAAGGAAATTATTGTCCTCAGTAATGGCAAGAATGTTTATCCGGAGGAGATTGAGGCGCATTATCTGAAGACTCCGTTCATTAAAGAAATTTGCGTGGTCGGTGTGGAGGGCAGGCCGGGAGACCCCACATCGGAGCGACTGCATGGAGTAATCGTGCCCAATTTTCAGGTTTTCAAAGAGAGACGGATCGTTAACGCGAAGGAGGTCATTCGCTTCGATATTGAAGGGCTTTCCACGCAACTGCCTTCGACCAAGCGCCTGGGGAGTTATGAGATCTGGCAGGAAGACCTTCCGCGGACTACGACTCGCAAACTGAAGCGTTTCGAAATTGAGCGGCGGGTGCGGGCAAAACAAGCTAAGGGCGGGGATGTGGATGTTTCGGCGGAGCGTCCGCTGAGTGCGGAAGAAGAAGCATGGCTCGAGCCGGCCGAGGTGCAGGCAGCGTTGAAGATTATTCGCGAGCGCACAAAAACGGGAGCAGAGACTATTCGTCCGGCTGACAATTTGGACCTTGATCTGGGATTGGATTCCATGCAGCGGGTGGAATTGCTGACTGCTCTTGAGGAACAACTCGGGGGCGATGTGGACGAGTCGCGCCTGGCGGAGATTTACAGCGTGCGTGACCTGGTCGAGGCGGTGCGGGAGAGCGCCGCGGGCGGAGCGGGAACGCGCCCGGCGCGCCCGCAGTTCGCCGGATGGAAGGCGATTTTGCGGGAGCAGCCGGATGATCCCGACGTGCTGGCTCTGGCCAAGTCACGACCGTTCAGTGAGGCATTCTTTTATTTAGCAACGCGGGTACTTCAGATTTTCGCCCGCGATCGATTCCACCTGCTGGTTCGCGGGTTGGAAAAGCTGCCCGCGAAGATGCCTTACATTGTCTGCTCCAATCACCAGAGCTATCTCGATCCGCTGATTCTCGACAGCGTGCTGCCGTGGCCGGTATTCCGAAACATGTTTGCGGTGGGGACGAGCGAGATCTTTGGATCACCGCTGATGCGGCGACTGGCGCGCGTGCTGCGCGTGGTGGTGGTTGATCCCGACGCCAATTTGATTCCAGCTATGCGGGCGGGAGCATTTGGATTACGCCTGGGGCGAGTATTGATTTTGTATCCGGAAGGCGAGCGCAGTATTGACGGACAGCCTCGGACGTTCAAAAAAGGCGCGGCCATTCTCTCCATGCACCTGCAGGTTCCAATCGTTCCGGTCGCCATTGATGGTTTTTTCGCGTCGTGGCCGCGCAGCCGGAAATTCCAGAAATTTGCGCCGTTGAAGATGGCGTTTGGGGATGCGATTTATCCTCCGGCAGAGTCGGAGGCTTCGGAAGCGGTTTACGAAAAGCTCACGGCGGAGTTAAAGCAGCGGGTCGTAACTATGTGGAATGAACTGCACGGCGCTAATTCGAAAGAATCAGCCTTCGCCAAAGCCGCGGATTAATGTGACGGCAGTGGGACGGGCCAGCCCCACCTAGAGCGGGAACGCTAGACTCCGACTCCGCGGGAGCGCTGCCCGAAGGCCTTTACGAAGGCGTCTACCACCATACAGTCGTACTTGGTTTCTGAGGCCTCGAGAATCGCTTCCTCGGCTTGGGCGGGCGATAATTTTTTCTGGCCGGCGCCGGTGATCATCGATTCGTAAGCGTCGGCTACCGCTAGTACCTGCACCTCCAAAGGCGCCTCGAGAGCGCTGTCACCCTTTTTGACCAGCTTCTGCTCGGCAATCATGATGGGAATCACGCGGCAGAGGGAACCGCCGATTCCCTGGGCTGGTGCAGGGGATTTCCCACGTTTGCTGATGTTCTTTTCCAATTCGTCTTCCGAGAGGTGTGCAGCTTTATAAAGAATGTCATTGCTGATGCCAAGCTCGTTAATGTTACGCAACAGGGCGGCAGTGCGAATATCTTCGACACTCTCGGCATCCAGACCGAGCGCTTCGGCGATTTTGGTGGCGTAGAGAGAGACACGATAGGCATGCGCCTGGCTGTATTTTTCATTGGTCAGAAAATGTTGCAGGATAACCAACATGCCGTCGTAGCTGCTTTTCAGCTCGGTCAAATTCTTCTGATTCCGCTCATAGAGCGTGCCCATGGCATAGCCGCTCACAACCAGAATGCCGCCCCAGACGGTCAGATCGAACCAGGGGCTCTCTCCTGGCGCGGCGACTCGGCGATTAAAAAGAGTCGGGTTCATATAGCTCAGGAGCACAACTGTGAAAACGCTGGCGAGGGCGGTCAGGGTAGCGTGGCGGCGTCCGAAATGGTAGGCGGAATAGAGTGTGGGCAGGAAGAAAAAGCACAGCACCACGCGCTGCGATGCGACCAGGAAATTAAGTATGGCCGCAATAAGTACCAGCGACAGCAGCAGCCATAGTTCTTTATTGACTTTGTGCATGAACGAAGCCTTCTGTGCAATTCCAACCCAGACTCGGGCGTTTACTCGGCGCAGAAATCAAGAAATCCGGATCGCTAAACAGTTTGAGGCTAACTCGGGCGTTTTGAAATTACGTAGGTAACTTTCGGCGCGAGGAGTGGTACGTGTACTTCTGCGGCGATAATTTAAGATAGCGCGGTTCTTCGCGTTCTTTGCGTTTCTTTGCGTTTAAGAGCTCTTAACCGCAGAGTACGCAGAGCTTTCGCCGAGGTCCCAGAGAGCGGCCTCACTCACCTCCGAGGTTTCTGGATCGCTGTCACTTCGCACGGGGATGGGTTTGGTCGTAGACGTGGAGCACGTGCTTCATGGAAAGCTGGGTGTAGCGTTGCGTGGTGGAGAGGCGCTCGTGTCCCAGCATTTCCTGAATGGCGCGCAGGTCGGCTCCTTCCTCGAGCATGTGTGCCCCGAAGGCGTGGCGCAGAGTGTGCGGGTGGACATCGGGCGAAAGCCCCTTTGCGACGGCAATTTTCTTCACAATACGGCCAACACTCCGCGTGGTCAGCCGGCCGCCACGTCGGCTAATGAGCAGCGCAGGAGTGTGTTTGTGCAAGCTGGCGAGCAATTGCTGCCGCGCAGGCAGATAGGCTGCCAGCGCCGCTTTGGCGGAATCCCCGAACGGCACATAGCGCTCTTTCTTGCCTTTGCCGCGAATGAGTATGGCTTCCGAACTGAGGCGAATATCGTCAAGATCAATGCCTATAAGCTCGGAATTGCGGATGCCACAACCGTACAGCAGTTCAAGCAAAAGTCGGTCGCGTTCGGGAAATGACGCGATCTCAGGCATTTGGCCGTCCAAGACATTGTTCATTTCTTCAATGGTCGGCACGCGGGGCAGTTTTTTGGCCAGCTTCGGAGTGGAGACGAGGGCTGCGGGATTCTGTTCGACCACTCCTTCCTGGGCCAGCCAGCGATAGAGCGAGCGTACCGCTGCAAGGGCGCGCGCAACTGACGTTTTGCCGAGACCTCTTTCGTAAAGCTGTGAGAGAAAGCCGCGGATCGTTATGTGATCAATGTTCTTCCAATCGCGCGAACCGGCGTAGTTGGCAAAATTCTGCAAGTCGCCAGTGTAGGCCTTGATGGTGTGGGCGGAGGAGTTGCGCTGGCGCAGGGTCTGGAGAAAACGGTTCACGGATTTTTCTACTGTGGTCTTGGTAGTCATTGTTGATTGTGGATTTTTGATTGTTGAATGAAGAACAAGAATGTAATCCGAGCGTGCTTGCAATCAACAATCAACAATCAAAAATCAACAATTTCTGTCTACCTCGCTTTCGCCCGCGGATGGTGCTTCTGGTAGACAGTCTTCAGGCGATCCAGCGCCAAGTGCGTGTAGACCTGCGTGGTCGAAATGTCAGCATGTCCGAGGATAGTCTGGATGGTGCGCAGGTCCGCACCGTTTTCCACCATGTGCGTGGCGCACGAATGGCGCAGCATATGCGGCGAAGCGTGGCGAGCAGTGCCCGAAGCCTGGCCCACCATCTGCCAGACCCTTTGACGTGTAAGCTGTCGTGCACGGCCTCCGAGAAACAGCAGCGGAGAACTCTTTCCGGCAAGCAAGAATTTGCGGGGCTCTCCCAAGTACGCGCTGAGAGCATCTTGGGCAGATTTTCCAATCGGGACAATTCGTTCTTTGTCGCCTTTGCCCCGCACCAGCACGTAGCCAAGGTCCAGCTTCAGATCTTCGAGTTTCATGCCGACGAGTTCAGAGACACGGAGCGCGCCGGCGTAAAACAGCTCTAGCATCGCCTGGTCCCGTGCGGCGATTGCGACAGCGGCCTTAGTGTCGCGCGCCGGTTGCCGGCTCTCCAACATGGCTGATACTTCGTCTCGTGCCAGGGACTTGGGCAGAACTTTCCACTGTTTCGGCGAATTGATGTTGAGCGTGGGATCGCGAGCTATCAGTTTGTCGATCAGGAGAAAACGGTACAACTGGCGCAAGGCGGACAGCTTGCGGGCCACGGAACGGCCGTCGACTTGATAAGACAAGAGTTGCTGGAGGAAGTCGCCGACGTCCTCGCGGCGCGCGGTGATGAGCGTGCGCTTTCTTTTCGCAAGGTACTCGGCGAACTGGGCGATGTCAGTTGAGTAGGCGCGCACGGTCAGCGGGGCTAAGCCCTTCTCGATTTTCAGGTAGTCGAGGAAATCGGAAACCACCCGGGCGTTCGCTTCGCAAGGCACAGGCTCAGTATGCTCGTTATCGGACGTTGGGAAAAGTGGCTGGGTGGGTGCTGGCACGAAGAGCAGGAGCTTTAACCGCAGAGGATGCAGAGTGGGCGCTGAGAACGCCGAGGGGCACGATTTACGCTGCGATTGTCTTTGAGACTTCTATCGCGTAGAGGGCGCCTTCCGGGGTTTCTTCGTGCTTGAAATATGCGAACACATCGCGGTTTTGCGCCAGGTGCTCCCGGATGCGGGTGACCATGGCAATGCGCTCCTCCGGCGTGTAGGTCGGCTTCCTGAAGCGGTAATAACAGAAGTCGGCAGTGACTACGTCGGGAGTGGTGCGCTCCTCGGTTTCCGCTACACAGAGCGCAGCCTTGTGGCTACGCAGGTTTTCGTAGGTCTCGTCGGTAAGCCACGATGGATGGCGGAATTCGAAAGCGGCGTGAAGGCCCCGCGGCAAAGTATTCAAGAACTTCTGCAGCAGTTCCCTATCCGACTTCAGGTTCGGCGGAAGCTGGAACAGGACCGGGCCGAGCTTCTTTGCGTGTGCCAGATTTTCGATTGTGCCTAGAAAGCGTTTTACAAATTCATCAGTCTCTTTGAGACGTTTTATGTGAGTGATCACCTGGTGGGCCTTTATACCGAAGCGGAAATGTTCGGGCGTTTCCGCAATCCATTTCTGGACGGTGGTGTCTTTGAGCAGTTGGCGGAAGCTGAAGTTGACTTCCACCGTGTTCAGTTGGCTGGCGTAGTAGGTAAGAAAATTTTTCTGCGCCAGCTTTTCAGGATAGAACGCGGGCTTCCAGCTTGGATACGCCCATCCGGAGGTGCCGGCAAAGAATTGCGCCATAGTGGTCGGGAACGAGTCCGAAGCGCGAATTATATCCTGCGGCGTTTCTTTCCCGGTGGGGCGCTCTGGCGCGAAGACTTGGACGCCTTTTTCCTGGCTGATGACGCTTTGGTTTTCGGGCGGGAATTGCCTCTGATCTCGGCTTGGGCGGCAATTTCGACGGCCTCGGGTTCGGGCGCCGCCGCGGCCAGCTTGCCTAAATCCGGCAACTTCTGTTTAAGCTTCAGCACGGGTTCGAAAAGATCTCCCAACTTGTCCACGCGCTCCAACACCTGCGGTGCTTCAAAGACGAGCAGGCTTGGATCTTTTTTCCTCAACGTGCGTTCCACTTCTTCCCAGGTCACCGGGGTGGAAACTGTGGGCCGTTCGCGGGCGCGCAGCGAATACACGGCAATGGTGGTCTTGTGCTCGTCGTTCTGGCTCCAGTCCACAAAAACTTTGTTGATACGTAGGGCCTTCTTCATGTCGGACACGATCAAGTCCCGGTGCTCCTGCTCCAACAGGCGTGCGAGGGCGTGGGCAAAGGGCTTGGTCTGGCCGTAGCTGGTGGGCGTATTGAGGGGCACGTAAATTTGCAGGCCCTTGGACCCTGAAGTTTTCGGGAAACTTTCGAGCCCGAAGTGATGGAAAATCTCGCGCACCCACAAACCAACCTGGGCACACTGAACTATGTTGGCGGGCGGCCCGGGATCGAGATCGAAGACAATCATCGTGGGCGATTCGATTTTCTTCGCCAGCGAGAGCGATGGATGCAGCTCGAGTGAAGCCAGATTCGCTACCCAGACCAGCGTCGGCAAATCGTTGGCCAGGATGTAATTCACGTTGCGATTATTTCCATAGCTCCAGATGGGGGCTGTCTTCACCCAGTCGGGCCGATGCATGGGAGCGTTTTTTTCGAAAAAGAACTCGTGGTCCACGCCTTCGGGATAGCGTTTCATGGTGACGGGGCGATCTTTCAGATGGGGCAGCAGCACGGGTGAAATGCGCACGTAGTAGTCGAGGACCTGGCCTTTGGTGAACCCCGCGGCGGGATAAAGTACCTTGTCCAGATTGGAGAGCTTTAGGTGTTTGCCTTCGATATCGACTACCTGCGAAGTAGCCACGGTCCCTCTCTTATCGTACGCAGGCTACCTTGCCGGCGCTTCGAGAGTTCTGAGATGTTCGGAGGCTTAGTATAGTTGCGCTGCGAGTCTATGGGTAATTAACGTGCGCAGTGCCGTACCAACACAGGCTATGTTGACGGCAGTGGCCATTACGGCCCGATTGCGCGTTTGACAACTCCCTTTGTTCCCACGTAACTTCGATTTCTTCCTGGTACTTGGTTCGTCCAACCGTACGTGGAGGTTCGATGAGATACCGCACGATCCGCACTTCAGTAGCCGTTCTTTTTCTGTTTTCCGCGCTGGCTGCCGCGCAGGACCTGGCGGCTTTCGAGAAGCACACTACCCTCAAGAAGCTACCGAACGGTCTGACGGTGGTGATTTACGAGCGGCCAGAGGCTCCCGTGTTCTCGTTCTTTACGCATGTGGACGCCGGTTCTGTGCAGGATCCTCTGGACAAGACCGGGCTGGCGCACATGTTCGAGCACATGGCTTTTAAGGGAACGGACAAGATCGGGACCAAGGATTACGCCGCGGAAAAGGTCGCTTTGCAGAAGGTCGAGATGGCCTACGCTGCCTATCTGGGGGAGCGTGATAAGCGACTGGGCCGTGATGAGGCGAAACTCAAGCAGTTGGAAAAGGCCTGGAAGGATGCGATTGCAGAGGCCGACAAATACGTTAAACCCAACGAATTTGGTCAGATCGTGGAGTCACAAGGGGGTGAGAGCATGAACGCCTTCACCAACCATGATGAGACGGCCTATCACTATTCCTTCCCGGCGAACCGGCTGGAGTTGTGGGCTTACCTGGAGTCTGAGCGCTTCCTTCATCCCGTGATGCGGCAGTTCTATGACGAGCGCAACGTGGTGATCGAAGAGCGGCGCATGCGAACCGACAGCAATCCGATTGGGCGGCTGCTGGAGCAATTCATTACCGCAGCTTTCCAGGCCAGCGAATATCACCGGCCCACAATAGGGTGGATGGCGGATCTAAATTCCTTCTCGGCAACCGATGCAGAAAAATTTTTCCATGAGTACTACATCCCTTCGAACATGGTGGTGGCAGTGGCAGGAGATGTGAAGGCGGCAGAGGCGATGCCCATTATTGAGAAATATTTTGGCCGGATTCCCTCCCACGACAAGCCTGACGAGAGGGACACCACCGAGCCGCCGCAGAAGTCGGAGCGCCGCGTGGTGCTGCATGAAATGGCGCAGCCGCTTTATCTTGAGGGCTATCACCGGCCTGACTACCTGAGCAAAGACGATGCGGTCTACGACTCGATTGCCGACCTGATGTCGAATGGGCGCACTTCGCGGCTTTACCGCGCGCTGGTTCGCGACAAAAAGATTGCGTCTGACTCAGCCGGTTTTAGCGGGCTGCCGGGGATAAAGTATGCCCACTTGTTTGCCTTCTATGCTTTTCCGCTTCCCGGGCATACACCTCAGGAGATGGAGGCGGCGATTCGCGCGGAGGTGGAACGGCTAAAGAAAGAAGATATCAGCGACGAGGAACTGAAAATGATTAAGACACGCGCCAAGGCGAACCTGATCCGGGGATTGGCGGATAACGCAGGTTTGGCCCAGCAGCTTGCCATTTACCAGACACGTTACGACGATTGGCGGGAACTGTTCCGTTCCGTGGACCGGATCGATAAGGTCACCAAAGCGGACATCCGGAGGGTGGCTAATCAGACTTTTACTCCCGAGAATCGCACAGTCGGAATTATCGAAACCGTAACCCGAGCCGCAGGTGCGCCGGGAGGTGAGCAATGAAAAGGTTTCCTCTCTTTTCGGCGTTCATGTGTGCAGTGTTAATCAGCTTCGCGTTTGTGCCCGCCGCGGCTGCGCAAGCCACCGATTTGCAGCAGATTAAGATTCCACCGCTGCCTGCCTTTCATCCCAGGGAGCCAAAACGAATCCAATTGCCGAATGGGATGGTCATTTTTCTGCAGGAAGATCACGAACTTCCTTTAATTGATGGCACGGCTCGCATCCGCGGCGGCTCGCGGGAAGAACCAGCTAACAAGGTGGGGCTGGTCGAACTCTATGGCGAAGTCTGGCGCACGGGAGGAACCAAAGCTCAGACCGGCGATCAACTTGATGATTTCCTGGAAGCTCGCGCCGCCAAGGTTGAGACAGCCGGCGGCGTGGATTCGACAAGCATTGGATGGTCGTGCCTGAAAGGCGACTTCGACGATGTTTTCAAGGTCTTCCTTGAACTGCTGCGCGAACCCGCATTTCGTCCAGAGAAACTTCAACTAGCGCAAGGCGAAGCCTTCGATGCCATTTCGCGGCGCAATGACAATCCCGCGCAAATCACCTCTCGGGAAGCCCTGAAGCTTGCCTACGGCGCCAACAATCCTTACGCGCGCGTGCCGGAATACGCCACCATCGCCGCGGTCACGCAGCAGGATCTGGTGAACTTGCATAAAGACCACCTGTATCCCAATGACATCATTTTGGGCGTGGTGGGTGACTTTGATTCGGCGCAGATGGAAGCTCGCTTACGCCAGGAGTTCGGTTCTTGGGCCAAAGGTCCGGCCTGGCAAAAACCCAATATCCCATTTCATCCCGCCAAACCGGGCTATTACCTGGTTGAAAAGAAAGATGTGAACCAGAGCAACATTCGCATGGTGGGGCTGGGCACGAGCCGCGACAATCCCGACTACTACCCCATCGAGGTTTTCAACGAAGCGTTTGGCGGTGGCTTCTCGTCGCGCTTGTTCCAGGACATTCGCACCAAACGCGGCTTGGCCTACGGAGTAGGCGGCGGAGTGGGCACGGCGTTTGATCATCCCGGCGTTACACGCATCGCCATGGGCACAAAAAGCGAGACTACCGTAGAAGCCATCCAGGCGCTTTATCAAAACATCGACGATCTACAGAAAGACCCAATCGGCGACGAGGAACTGAAAAAGGCCAAAGACTCCATTCTGAATTCGTTCATCTTCAACTTCGATACTCCGGAAAAAGTGTTACACGAGCGTATGGCCTACGAGTTCTACGGGTACCCGGCTGATTTTCTGGAGCGCTATCGAGCCGGCGTTGAAAAGGTAACCACTGCGGACGTCGCCCGCGTGCCACCCAAGTACATTCACAAGGAGCAATTTCCCGTGCTGGTGGTGGGCAATCCGGCGGAGTTTGACAAGCCGTTGACTTCGCTCGGGCCGGTTACTCCGATCGACATTACGATTCCGCCACCACCAGCAGAGAAAGCGGGACAGTGAGCGCAAGCTCGCGTCCATCTCGGTGACCCACTGAGTTAATAGTTAAGTCATCCGCCAGGAACGTATATCGGGCGGACAATTGATCGCGCTGGACATGTCCCAAATCAGCAAACGGGATTGGCCCGGAGGTGCCGGGTATTCTCGGCTTTACAACACTAGGCATGTTTGAAATGAAGATCGATTACCGCGACAGCTTGGTAGAATTCGTCTTCGATAAGCAACGGTTCTGCCGATAGTTAAGGTCCTCCAGAGCGGTAACTTCCGTAACCTTCCCACGCTGACCCAAGTTGATTACCTGTTCCGGCCCCGGATACGCTTGTGATAGTGTTGAAAGTACCCCATATTCTCTAACTCTGGACTGATCTGTGGCCTCCGTTTCTTCGAAACGCAAGCCGGGTATTTACGTCGCTTGGAAGACCGTCACCTACCGCAGCGTGCTGCTGATTGGGTTGGCGGGTTTCTTGATTTTTGCAGCGGCGTTGCACTTCGTGTTTCCGCAGTTTACGGAAAACGGGGTCAAGGCCGTCAGCAAACTGGCCAACGTGCTGATGGAGCGCATCGCGGGCGCAGCCCCGGGACCCGATAGAGCAGGATTAGGAGTTTCGCAGCAGGCGCACTTTACTGCGCTCGATGGCACCGTACGAGTGAAAAAATCCAGCAGCAACAGTTGGGTGAACGCCGCTTACGCACTCCCCCTCGAAAAAGGCGATGTAGTGCAGACCGGTTCGGAAGGCATGGCCAAGGTGGTGTTTAACGATGGCACAAACTACACGGTGAAACAGGACTCGCTGATCGTGGTTGAGGAGAACTCGTCCAACGACCGGCAGCAGACCAACGTCTCCGTCGCAGTCAGCACCGGAACGGTGGATCTGACCACCGCTACCTACGTGCAAGGGTCTAAATCGCAAGTCATCGTGCAAGGCGCTACCGCTTCGCTGGCCCCGGAAAGCGCGGCTGTAGTGCATAATGACCCCAAGGCCGACCAGCATGAAATCCTGCTTAAAAAAGGCAGCGGCGAAATCTCGCGTAATGGCGAGGTGGTTCGGCTCTCCGATTGGGAGAAGGTCAGCTTCCAGTCAGAATCTCCGCGCATGGCCAAGTTAAAGGAAATTGGGCCGCCTACCCCAATCTCCCCGGCCAACATGATGCCGATTTTTATCTCGGGCGAGAACAAAGCAATAGAATTCTCCTGGACCCCAATGGCCAACGCAGTCGGTTACCGTCTGCGAGTTTCCCGGAACCCATTTTTCTCTTCCACGCTGGTGGATAAGAAAGTGCCGACCGCCGATGTAACCGTCACCGGCCTAGGGGAAGGTGCGTACTACTGGCTGGTGCAGTCCTATGATGCCGACGGCAAGGAATCGCTGGAGAGCGAAAAGAACCGCTTTACCGTAATTCCTAAGGGCAAGAGCGCAGTCGCGATCAATCTGGAGCTGAATCCTTTTGTCCAGCATGGGCATGTCATTGAAGTGCAGGGTAAGACGGAAGTTGGGGCGCGGGTGATGGTGAATGGCAGAGAAGTGCCGCTGATTGGGACGGACGGTACGTTTCACTACTTCACGCCGCCGTTGCCCGCCGGGGAAAGTATGATTACGGTCACAGCGCAGAATTCTCAGGGCGGAGTCAATACGCAGCAGAAGAAGGTCGTGATTCAGTAGTGGCTAGGCAAGACCTCCGGGAGGGCACGGACTTTAGTTTCCGGTCTCAACCGAGGACATCACATAGAATTGGGACAACGTGATTCGCTCCGGAATAGACTGGCCGCAGCTGGATAGATCACGGTCGACATAAAGTAGAGAGAGACGTTACACCATGTCATCTAACGGATTTCACTCGAGCGCATCACGCTTTCACAATCTGAGGTCTCTCTTCAGTATCTTTTCGAGCGACCTGGCCATTGACCTGGGCACAGCCAACACCCTGGTATACGCGCGCGGCAAGGGTATTGTGGTCAATGAACCCTCCATCGTGGCTTTGAACAAGAACACCAACGAAGTGGAAGCCGTGGGCAAGGAAGCCAAAGAGATGCTGGGACGTACGCCCGGCAACATTGTGGCTATCAAGCCTATGAAGGACGGCGTGATCGCGGACTTCAAAGTCACCGAGAAAATGTTGAACTACTTCATTCAGAAGGCGCATAACCGCAAGATGCTGGTGCATCCGCGGATTGTGATCGGGGTGCCTTCTGAAATCACGCAGGTAGAAAAGCGCGCGGTCATGGACTCGGCGTATCGCGCCAAAGCCAGCGAAGTGCACCTGGTGGAACAGGCCATGGTGGCGGCAATTGGCGCTGGGCTGCCCATTACCGAGCCCAGCGGCAACATGGTTGTAGATATCGGTGGTGGCACTACCGACATTGCGGTAATTTCGCTTAGCGGCATCGTCTACTCGCGTTCCGTGCGTATGGCCGGCAACCAGATGGACGAAGCCATCATGAACTACCTGAAGCGGAAATATAACCTGCTGATTGGCGAGCGTACCGCGGAACAGATTAAAATTGAAATAGGTAGTGCTTATCCGCTGGATAAGCCGCTGACCATGGAGATCAAGGGCCGCAACCTGATTGAAGGCGTCCCCAAGACCATTACCGTCGATGACAGCGAGATCCGTGAAGCATTGAGCGAGTGCGTTTCCACCATCATGAATGCGATCCGCGTGGCGCTGGAGCGCACCCCGCCCGAGCTCTCCGCTGATATCAGCGATCGAGGCATAGTGCTGACCGGGGGCGGCGCCTTGCTGAAAAATCTGGATAAGCGTATTCGCGAGGAAACCGGGCTGCCGGTCTCGATCGCCGATGACCCGCTCTGCAGCGTCGTCCTGGGCACGGGCAAGATGCTCAGCGATTTCAAGCTGCTGAGAAAAATTTCGATCGAGTAGTCAGGAGTCAGGAGTCAGTAGTCAGGAACCGGTAGTCAGCAAGAGATTGCGCAATTGGTTACAGTCTTTTTCTTAGCTTCCGAGTGCACTCTCGTCTCCCTAACTGCTGACTTCTGACTATTGACTCCTGACTATTTTTTTATGGAATCCGTCCTTGGCCGATATCGCAACCTGATCATCCTGGTCGGAGTACTGTTTCTGCAAGTGCTCGGGCTGGCGGTGCAGGTCAAGCGGAATGCGGAAAACGAATCCAGCCGGTTAATTCGCATCTGGACGGTTAGCGCGGTCACTCCCTTTGAAAAAACCCTGGTCTGGATTCAAACCTCCACCGGAAACATCTGGCACAACTATTTCTATTTGCGGGGAGTCCGCGCGGAGAACCGTGAACTGAAGGCGGAAATCGAGCGGCTTCGGCTGCAGCAGGTTCGCCTGACCGAAGATGCCGAGCAGGCGCGGCGTTTGCAGGCCTTGCTGGCATTCAAGGAACAATTCATTTCGCAGACCGTGGCCGCCCAGGTCATCGGCTCCAGCGGCAGCGAGCAGTCTCGTTCTGTTTACATTGACAAGGGCACTCGCGAGGGAATCAAGCCGGACATGGCCGTGATCACCGCGGACGGCGTCGTGGGAAAGGTGCTGCGTGTCTTTCACTCTACGTCGCTGGTGCTTCTGATTGATGACCAGAGCAGCGGTGTTGGTGCGCTGCTGGAAAAATCACGCGTCCAGGGCGTGCTGAAGGGAACACCCTCCGGTGAAGTCATATTAGAAAAAGTGACCAGCGATGAGCTGGTGCAAGCCGGAGAACCCGTGTTGACCAGCGGCGGCGACCGCATTTTTCCCAAGGGTCTGCGCGTGGGTACCGTGAGCAAAATCTCGTCAGGGGCAGACCTTTTTTTGAACATTCGCGTGAAGCCGGCGGCGAACCTCAGTAAGTTGGAGGAAGTCCTGGTGGTCACCAAGGTTGAGGAGAAGGAAATCGCTCCCAGCCAGAACAGCACAATGCGCGCAGCTGATATTTTGGCGCAGCGCCTGCCTTCGGTGCCGGACAAACCTGCGGTCGAGGATGCCAATAAAAACGCTGCCAATAAGCCAGCCAATAGTCTGAAAGCCCCGGGGAGTGCCGGCGCGCAGACCAAGCCAGCGCCGGCCAATAGCAGCGCAAATCCAGGAGCGGAAACCGCCGCGAAGCCCACGAATCCGCCAAACACAACCAGTGCGGGCGGACCCAAGAAATCGGCGCCGCCCTCCGGCGTAGGGGGGCCAGTCGATTCAGGCACGCAGATTAATTACGGTAGTCAAGTTCCACCGGCTACGGCTCGGCCGGCAAATGGCGCTGCTGCTACCGTGAAGCCCGCAACAGCGCAGAAACCTGCGCCGCCTGTGGTCAAGGCTGTAGAGAAAACCGCGAAGCCTGCGGCTCTGCCGAAGCCCAAACCACCACAAACCGGTAACGATGAGTCCCAGCCAGATCAGGCCAAGCCTGCGCTTCCTGATCAGGCCAGCCCAACCGAAAACAAGCCGGCCCAGCCCAAGGCCGACCAGCCCAAGGTGGACCAGCCACCGCCTCAGGATAGCCCGCAATAATGCAAATCACGTACACATCCGGGGAGCAGGTTGAAGTCTATCGGTTCAGTATTCCGGTGACGATCGGTGTTCCCCTGATCGCGTTCTTCCTGCAGGCATTTGTCCCGCTGCGATTCCCGTTCTTCTCCATGTTCGATCTGCCGCTACTGGTAACTATCTTTTTTGGCATGGCGCGACGCAATCCTGTAACCGGGCTGCTGACCGGCGGCATTATCGGATTGCTGCAGGACTCGCTCACCCACCAGGCTATCGGTATTTACGGCATCGCCAAGACTGTGGTGGGCTATGGGGCATCGTCTCTGGGTGTGAAGTTGGACGTGGAAAATGCCGGATCACGTTTTCTGGTCACGCTTGTCTTCTATGTGACGCATGAGGTCGTCTATTTCCTGGTCGCGCGCGGTTTAGTGGGGCAGAATTTGAGATGGAGTTGGAGTCACGAATTGTGGGCTGCCCTGGCCAACGCGTTTTTTGGCGTCTTCCTGTTTGCCGTGCTGGATCGTTTTAAACAGAGGGCGTGAGCCGCAGCTCTTCTCTCTTCAATTGTCACTTCGCATTTTCCTGGCGCTGTTCAACTGTGCCCGGTTGGCCCTCGGCAACCTCGCTGAGGTACTCTACATCTGACTCCTAAGTTGTTGGAATCGAGCGTGACACCAAGTGCCCCGAGCTTCAGCATTGGCTGAATACTGGAGGAGCAATTGAAAAGACCACATTTGATTGCGGCGGTATGCGTGTTATTTCTCGTTGGGATTTCAGCTTATGGGCAGCAAGGGGATGTGGCTTTCGGTGTAAGCACGATTATTGCGCCTTCGGCATCTACCGACGCCAACGGTAACGTATTTCCGTCGCTCACGGGCGGCGCTTATCCTGTTTTCAGCGGCGATGTCATCTTCTTTAAGCACCAATTGGGCTTTGGCGGCGATGTGGCCTGGAAAGGAAGCCGAGGTTCATTCCAGGGATTTCCCTACCGTCCGATTTTCTACGACTTCAATGCTGTCTGGGTAGCGCCTGGCGCGAAACATGTCACGCCCGAACTCGCCGCGGGCATTGGCGCGGAGAGCGTCCGCTTTTATCAAAATTTCATTACTTGTGGCTTCACTAGCTGCACTAACTACACCAGCAGCAACCATTTCATGGCTCATTTTGGAGCCGGACTCCGGCTTTATGTGAAAGGCAATTTCTTCGTTCGTCCGGAAGCTCACCTCTACCTCGTGCATAATAATGTCGAGTTCAGTTCGGGCCGGGCCACGCGCTTGGGTTTATCGATCGGTTACACCTTCCGTCCACCACAATAAGCCGTAACATTTTCAACGTCAGGACGTCAGAGACTTAGAGAAGAGGTTAGGTCGGAATCTTCTTCCGCCGGGAGGGGTTTCTTGGTCAAGATCTCCGCAATTCTAATTTGCTTCATCTTGGTCGCGAGCTGTGCAATCGCTCAAATTCCAACCAAGGGGACCGTCTTCGTTGGATACTCTTACGGAAGGGTTAACTTCTCGTCTCCGGCCGGCCCGGCGGATACGGGCGCGACGGTGTTTGCAAATCCGTCCAACCTGAATGGCTGGAATGGGTCTTTGGAAGGAAAAATCTTTCCATTCATGGGGATCGTTGCTGATCTAAGCGGCTACTACGGTTCGCCTGGCTTTACGTCGGAGTGTGGTTTGATAATTAGCTGCGTTCCCAGGACAGGACGCGCAACTGTACGCGTTTATAACGTTCTTTTTGGGCCACGCGTGTCGGTTTCGATTGGAAAGATCACGCCGTTCGCCCACGCTTTAGTCGGCGTCGGTCACGTGAGTGAGACGGCCAGCACTCCCGTTAGTTTCTCCAATTCTGCTACTTCGTTCGCAGAGGCCTTCGGCGGCGGCATCGATTACAAGCTCATTCGCGGGATCGGCTGGCGTGCCCAGGCAGACTTCCTGCAGAGCCACTTCTTCAGCAATAGCCAGAACAATTTTCGGTTCTCAACCGGACTTGTGTTTAGATTCTGAAAGAATCTGCCAATTAGAGCTTCTGGGGCTGATCCACCCGCCGTCTATGTCCTTCCGTCACCCTAGCGGTCAATCCCGTAAGCGGCGTCGCCGCGTTACAATAAAGTTACTCCAGCAACATCACAGCGTGACGTGATTGCGGAGCGCCGGAGTGTGCCTGCAAGCCAGATTTGGCGCAAGCAGAGGCGGGGGCGAGCCCCGTCTCTACGGAGTGTATGACGAAGCGTTACATGTTTGCCGAAGCTTTAATAATGGGGAACTGAGAACTGATGTTTGGCCACGACGACAAAGTGTCGCATACCCGCTTGATGGCAGTGCAGTACATCATCCTGGTGGTGTTCCTGATACTGGCTTATGGGCTGTGGAGCCTGCAGGTCATGCAGAGCGACAAGTACGCAAATCTTGCGGAAAAGAACCGCATTCGAACCGTGGACATACTGGCGCCGCGCGGCAAAATTCTGGATCGCGAAGGCCGCGTCATCGTGGATAACTATCCCTCTTTTTCTGCCTTGCTGCTGCGTGACTCGGCGCGCGATCTCTATGCGGATGCCGACCTCATCGCCCGCGGCCTGCACATGGAGCCGGGCGAGGTCAAGGAACGCATCCGCAAGTTCGCTTCCATGCCGCAGTACAAGCCGATCTTCCTCAAGGACGACATTACTCCCAACGAATTGGCCTTTATCGAATCGCACCGCAACGAATTACCCGAGTTGGACACCATCATGGCGCACCGGCGTCTCTATCCCCGCAAGGGTTTTATGGCGCATTTGGTGGGCTACGTCGGCGAAGTCAGCGAGGACATGCTGAACCAGCCGCAGTGGGAGTTCTACAGTCCGGGAGATGTGGTGGGAAAATCCGGCGTGGAGTTGCAGTACAACCAGTCGCTGATGGGAAAGAACGGTTCGCGGCGCGACCTGGTTAATAGCCGCGGGCGTGAGGTTAGCCGGTTGGATGAAACTCCGGCGGTTCCCGGCAAGCCACTGAAGTTGACGCTGGATGTGGATCTGCAGATCGCCGCTGAAGAGGCGTTGGAGGGGAAGAATGGCGCTGTGGTGGCGATGGATCCGCGGACCGGCGAGATTCTGGCGATGGTGAGCCGTCCTACGTTTAATCCCAATAATTTTGCCATTCGTATTTCGCGCGATGACTGGAACAAGCTGGTAAACGACGAGAATCACCCGTTGCTGAATAAAGCGATCCAGGCGCAGCTGGCGCCCGGGTCGGTGTTCAAGATCATCATGGCTACTGCCGGGTTACAGGAAGGCGTTGCGCAAACCCTGCACGTTAATTGTGGTGGAGGCGCCACGTTCTATGGGCGCTACTTCAAGTGCTGGGTAATGGGCGAACACCGCGTGCACGGTCCGGTGGAGATTCGCAAAGCAATCTATCAGTCATGCGACGTTTTCTTTTACACCCTGGCGGAAAAACTTGGGATCGATCGCATAGCCAAATACGCCACCATGCTTGGGTTAGGACAAAAAACCGGCATTGATCTGCCGCAGGAAGTCTCCGGCGTCATGCCTTCGGAACAGTGGAAGATTCGGAACTTCAAACAGAAGTGGTATGCCGGCGAAACGATTTCGGTGGGCATTGGCCAGGGCGCGGTGGCCACAACGCCCATCCAGTTGGCGCGCGCCATTGGAGGCATTGCCAGCGCCGGTGTCTTGCATCGTCCACGGGTGGCTTTCCCGCAAGAAATGCCGCCCAACGTAGTACCGGCAGTAAACCCAAACGATGAAATAGTAAAAGTTCCCATTGATCCGCAAAACTGGCAGCTCATCACCGACGCTATGGCCGACGTGGTCAGCCCGATCGGCACCGCCAACAGCGCGCATTTGCAGGGAATCGATTTTGCGGGAAAGACAGGAAGCGCGCAGACCATCAGCAACGTCGCCAAAGCGCGTCTCGCCAGAGGCAAGGCGGATTTCAAAGATAACGGGTGGTTTGTAGGGGTTGAGCCAAGACGAAATCCGGAAATCGTTGTGACAACGCTGCTCGAAGAAGGCGAGCACGGATACTTGGCCGCGCGCGTGGCTTCACAGGTAATCAAAGCATACGTCGAGAAGCAGCGGCGGCAGCCCAGCAAAATGGCAGGCCAGAAAGGTCCAGTCGAAATCGGAGCCGTGTGGAATGCTCCAGATGAGCATAACGACGGCAATCAGACCTTGCACGCGGGGCGGTTCGTGGTAGATGTGCCGAGGAAAACGGTGCCACTGGCGACAGCGGCCCCAGGAATGAACTAGGGCGTACCGAGTACCCAGCACCGGGTACCGAGAACGCGGCATTCAGACCGGCCTAGACGGCTAAATGCTAAATGCCAGGTGCTAGATGCCCGGTACTGGGTAGTGGGTACTAAAAGAAATGTCACGCTACGTTTCATTTCGCGACTTTGACTGGTGGCTGCTGATCTTCGTCCTCTTCATCTGCGCCCTAGGGGTGACCGAGATCCAAAGCGCCACCATGCACACCAAGTTTGCCGGGGCGCATATTAGGCAGGTTTACTGGATCATAGGCGGTGTCGGAGCCATGTTCCTGATGAGCCTTATCAATTATCAGGCGTTGCTCGATCAGGTGCACTGGATGTACATCGCTTCCATCACCTCGCTCATGTTAGTGATGATCTTCGGCCAGAAGTACCTGGGTGCCCGGCGCTGGGTGAAAATACCAGGAGGGCAACACTTCCAACCTTCCGAATGGGTCAAGCTGATCCTGATCCTGGCAGTTGCCAAGTATTTTTCGGATATGCACCACAAAGACCTTTCCTGGTCCGACTTTGTCAAGGCCGGCGCCATTGTTGGCATCCCCATGCTCATGGTACTGGCGCAACCCGACCTGGGCACCGCACTGACTTATCTGCCCATCGCTGTCATGGGTCTTTTTCTGGGCGGTCTACGTCCCAAGCATGCCGTGACGGTTTTGCTGGTGGCGGGACTGATGATGCCTTTGGCCTGGCACAAGCTAAAGCCGTATCAGAAGGAGCGGTTGGTCAGCTTCATGAATCCGGAGGCTGATCGCCAAGGGTCAAATTACCAGGTCAACCAGTCGTTAATTGCTGTTGGCTCGGGTGGAATCTGGGGCAGTACTGAGGGTTCGCAGACCCACCTGGCCTTCCTTCCAGTGCCCCAGACCGACTTCATCTTCGCCGCTTTCGCCGAGGAGCACGGATTTGTAGGAGCTTTAGGGGTACTGCTGTTATACTTCATTGTGTTGATGCGTTTGACCCAGAACGCCCAGACGGCGCCTGATCGGGCCGGGACGTTCGTGGTAATGGGTGTGGTGGCGGTGCTTAGCTTCCATATTCTGGTCAACGTCGGCATGGTGGTCGGTTTTATGCCGGTCACCGGAATACCTTTGCCATTAATGAGTTATGGCGGATCCTCGGTCCTGTTTATGTTCATGGCGTTGGGTATGGTCATGAACGTCCGTATGCGTCGTTTTGTGAACTGATTCAGGACTAGGGCAGACGAATGTGAATGCCGCGCGTGCCATAGCGCGGCCGGAAAACAAGATTACGATCGCCCTCGCGTTAAGAGGGCAAATCACCGGCCAGAAGGAGAGTTTGAGGCCGGGCAGGATTGAAGCAAAGCGCAGCCGGGCGGGTAACGGCCCCCTCACTCTTCGAAATAGAAGCTCTGAGAGAGCGGTCACAAACCGGGCAGGCGCAGATGCGATAAGTGCTAAAGATTCCAAAGCTTCCGCAATGGATTCCGCTCCGGAGAGACTTCCGGAGGCAAGCCGTCCCTTGTTTGGAACGGCTCTCATCGCCGCGCTCAATCCCCCCAGTCTTTTCCTGTCTCTGACCCGGTGAAATCTGCCGCTGTGGGGTGGCAGAACCGGAGTTTACAGAATGACAAGAGAATTGTTTGTGTCTTCAACCCCCCATGAAACCAAGGTGGGGCTGGTAGAAGACGATCAATTAGCAGAAATTTACCTGGAACGCGAAAACGAATACACCTTAGCTGGATCCATCTACAAAGGCAGAGTCACCCGCGTGCTTCCCGGCATGCAGTCGGCATTTGTCGATGTCGGCCTGGAGCGTGACGCCTTTCTTTATGTCTCCGATTTTATGGAGTTGAGTGAGCACGATGAAGACCTCGAGGAAGTTATCCCGACTCCGCGCACCGTGCAGGAGTCGAGGCCGCAGCAGCCATCGGAAACGCAATCTGCGGTAGCGGAAAACGGGAACGCGGCAAGTCACGGCTTCGCCACGAGCCAGGATTCAGAGTCTCAACCTGCGGCTCAGGAAAGCGCGCCTCAAGCGACGCCCGCGCCGGACAACTTCAACAGGAATGCCGCCGACGATCCGGAGGGACAAGGGCGCGATCGGGGTGGCTGGCGACGCCGGCGACGTCGTGGACGCCGTGGCGAGCGCATGCCTGAGTCACGATTTGCGCGGCCGGCCGCAGAAGCATCGGCTCCGACCCGCAACTCGAACTACGGCCCGCCTCCCGGATATCAGCCGATCATGCTGCCTGGCGAGTCCATTTCCAAGTATCAGCGATATGCGCAGCAGCATCCGGCGTCAGAAACAAGAATTGACCGCCAATCGCCAAAGTCCGCTGAGGCAGATCCTTCCTCTCCTGTCGCGGGCAATTCTCCCGATGACGAGCCGTTATTCGACAAGGCCCAGGCCAAACCCTTGCGCGAGCAGCATGGGGATTCCCCGGAAGCTGAGCAACACGGCAAAGCAATGGCAGCCAGTTGGCCTGAAGAGCGCTACGAAGACAGACCTCACGAGGAGCATCATCATCACGAATCACGGCATGACGATCGCCATCCCGGCGCATCCGATCAGGAGAGAGCACGCTTCGCTAAGATGAACGTTGCCTCCGTTTTCGGTGGAGACGCCGTCGAAAGCGAGGAGATCGGCGAACAGGAAGAAGTTGTGGAGGAGAGCGTTGAGGCTCCCGGGCAGACTGCTGCCAATTCGCAGCCAAGCGCCACCCCTTCCACCGCTGGTGGAACCATGGAAGAGGAAGAAATCGAGGATGAGGAAGCCGACCTCGCTTCCTACGTCGAGGAGCTCGAGGAAGACGCAGCTTTCGAAGAGTTAGAGGAAGAGACGCACGCCGCGGAAGGGTACCACGAGCCCGTGGCTCACGAGATTGCTGCGGCTGGTGTGCAGGCAGAGAAAGTTACGCCGGAACTGAACCATGGCGAGGCGACCGACGCGGCGGGAAGCGAACCCGAAGAAGAGGCAGACGATGTTGCCGAGGAAGACGAAATCGATGACGCCCAGGCGGAAGCCGAAGCATTGGTGAGCGGTGAAGGCTCGGAGAACGAGAACATCGATGCGCGGGCCGAAGTACGTGCCCCCAGCGGTGCCGCCGGATACACGCAGCGGGCGCAACGTCCGCAGTTCGATCGTCGTCGCGGACGCCGCGGTGCACGCCGTTTTCGGCCGACTCGTCGCCCTGCCCAACCCTTGCCCTTAATTTCCGATCTGCTCAAGGAAGGACAGGAGATCCTGGTGCAGATTGCCAAGGAACCCATCGGCAAGAAGGGTGCCCGCATAACCAGCCACATCGCGCTCCCGGGACGTTTTCTGGTGTACATGCCGACCGTCAACCATACGGGAGTTTCCCGCAAGATTTCTTCCGACGAGGAACGCCAGCGGCTCAAGCGGATCGTGATGAGCGAA
>Ga0209577_10000736_pt1 | contig 32691 bp, 30 predicted proteins | sample GraSoiAngelo_109_FD_185874 | JGI IMG/M metagenome (GOLD analysis project Ga0209577, IMG submission 185874) | Grasslands soil microbial communities from the Angelo Coastal Reserve, California, USA - 14_0903_12_20cm (SPAdes) (version 2) | ecosystem: Environmental > Terrestrial > Soil > Grasslands... | reverse complement strand
TAGCCCCGGTCCAACATCTCGTGCGCGAACTCTTTCAGGTTGCCGCTATTGAGAAAACTACCTTTCCCCTCCACTCTGACCCATACGGTCGCGCCTCTTACACCTACTTGAATAGATGAATCCACAGTTACTCCTTAAAGGATACCAGTCCATGAGGCATGCTGTCAAACCTCACAGGGCTTCAACCAGCTCCCGAAATTTGATTCGAAAAGCAGGACATCAAACGCCGCACGCTGCGGATGACGGCGCTCACGGAGCAACGCCCTAACCAATGCGGAGTGGAGCTCTAGAACGAGCAAAGAAGGCCATCAGGTGCGGCTATCACTCCCACATAAAGGAGCGGTTCTCCGCCACGATCTGGCCGTTTGCGATTAAAACGCAACGCCACGCGATCACGCGACCGTCGTCGAAGTAATCGTCACCGACGACCTTGAATTCGGTCTTATGGGTGCCATGCATGTTTCGATAGGTAATCTCCTGTGCCTGGACGTGTTCGTGTAATTTTTCCTGGCGATACTCCAGACGCACAGTGACGTCGGAGGGCCGCTTCGCTCGCCAAAAGAAATCGAAATAGTTACCGAAACGCTGGCGCTGATCCAGCCACGTCACAGCGCCGAACATTCGGAATTGGCGCTCAAAGGTGACCGGGGCGTCCTGAAGCGTCGCCGTTTTCTGGCCTGGCGAACTGGACTTTGATCTCAGCGAGCTCGTTTGCTGCCGTGCGCCCAAACCAGCTGGTGTTTTCTCACCCAAAAGAAAAAGCTTCGTTTTTCGAAATTCGAAATCCTTGTCTAAGGCAACCGGGAGCGGTGTCACTTTTTCGACGATTCTTGGTTCTTCGCGAGGAGCGGCTTTACTGGAAGCGGCGAGCGCAAGTAGAGTCAGAGCGGCGGCAAACCTCATTTGCCTGTATCTTATGGGTCTTATAGGCCCTATGGAACCCGCCCCAATCCGAAAGTAAACTTCTTTTTAATGATTGGAGTTCGTTACGAACGCGGCATTTATCTGCCGCGCCAGAATTTGTGGTTAGACCCATGGGATCCGAAGCACTTAGCTTTCATCTCGCATGCGCATAGCGACCACATAGCGCCTCACGAGGAGATTATCCTTTCCGAGCGAACATCGCGTTTGCTTCAACACCGGATGCCGGGTCGTCGGATCGAACATGTTCTGCCATTTGGTGAAAAACGGACGGTGCATGGGCTCGATCTGATGTTATTGCCCGCCGGGCATATTTTTGGCTCGGCACAATGTTTCCTTTTCGCCGACGATGAGACACTTCTTTACACAGGAGATCTCAAGCTACGACCCGGAAAATCCGCCGAGCAAGCGCAGTGGCGCCACGCCGATACGCTCATCATGGAGACCACATTCGGCCTGCGGCGGTATCGATTTCCGCCAACGGAGCAAGTCATTGACCAAATAGTGGCGTTCTGCCACGAAACAATCGAAGCCGCCCAGGTGCCGGTGCTTCTAGGCTATTCGTTAGGCAAAGCTCAAGAGATATTGTGTTCGCTTGATGGAGCGGGCCTGACGCCGATGCTCCACGGCTCAGTTTATCGAATGACGCGCATCTACGAGCAGTTTGGCCAGTCGTTTTGCAAATACGTCCGATACAAGGCGAATGATGTTGCAGGAAAAGTTCTAATTTGCCCACCCAGCGCGAATCGCTCGCAAATGCTGGAAAAAATCCCGCGCAGACGCGTGGCAATGATCAGCGGTTGGGCTGTCGATCCAAATGCCGTCTATCGTTACGGCGTCGACGCTGCATTTCCTCTCTCGGATCACGCGGATTATGACGATTTGATCCGCTATGTCGAACTGGTACAGCCACGGCGAGTGTTTACGCTCCATGGTTTCGCCGCTGAGTTTGCCAGCGATCTCCGAGCGCGCGGCATCGAAGCCTGGGCATTGAATCAGGAAAATCAACTCGAGTTCGCGCTGCGCTCCGATAAGCGCACGCGCACTCGCGAGCTCGTCGTGACACGCCCATCGCGAGCTCGCGCAGTCGAGCACGCCGGTCCGTTCTGCGAGGGCCCCCCCGACTCCGAATTTCTCGCGTTTGCGAATATTGCCAAAGCGATTTCTACGACTCCCGCTAGGCTGGAGAAAATTCGACTGCTTGCCGATTATCTGCGCGGTCTAACCAGCGAGCAGCTCCCTATCGCGACCCTCTACTTTACCGGAAGGGCATTTGCCCAAAGCGATTTGCGCACACTGCAGGTTGGCTGGGCAATAATCTTCCGTGCGCTACAAGCCGCCACCAACATCGCCGACACGGAACTTCATCGCATCGCCAGCGCGCATGGCGATGCTGGCAAAAGTGCGTTCGAAATTCTCGATGGGCGAACAACGCCGCAGCCATTCAGTATCGGCGAATCGCGCGAGTTGTTCGAAAATCTGAATCGCACACGCGGCCCCAACGCGAAGGCGAGACTGCTGCAAAATCGCTTGTCCGTCTTGTCCGCACGCGAAGGTCAGTACGTCGTCAAAATCTTGACTGGCGACCTGCGCATCGGATTGCGCGAGGGTTTGGTAGAGGAAGCGATTGCGAAGGCGTTTGATGTTCCCGTCGAACAAGTAAGAGAGGCCAACATGTTGTCAGGCGACATCGGCCAGGCTGCGCTGCTCGCTTCACAAAAAGCACTGCACCGGGCACAGCTGTCGCTCTTTCGTCCGATCAAGTGCATGCTGGCGACTCCGCAGCCTACTGCCAAAGCCGTGTGGGAACGTTTTGTTGTAGCTGGCGTCGCTGACCACGGCCCACCGGCATCAGAGCCGCCAGCTACAGTATATTTGGAAGATAAATTCGACGGGATCCGAGCGCAGCTTCATCGCAGCTCACAACGCATTGAAATTTTTTCGCGTGATTTGCGACGCATCACCACTCAATTCCCCGAGCTGGCGGATCAAGCCAGGAACTTCCAGGAAGAGCTGATTCTCGATGGTGAAATTATCGCGTTCCAGAAAGATCGCAGGCTTACGTTTTTCGATCTGCAAAAGCGGCTCGGCCGCACCAGCAACGGCGCAGATTTGTTCGCGCGCGCGGCAGCGGACGTCCCAGTTGCGTTTGTCATCTTTGATCTTCTTTGGTTGAACGGGCAATCGTTGTTAAGAACTCCGTTGCGCGAGCGGCGAAGACACCTCGATTCCCTGCGTTTGCCTTCACAATTTCAAATTGCCAGAGTGACCCCCGCCCATTCTACCGCCGAGATCGCACAAACGTTTCAACAGGCCCGCCAGCGCTTGAATGAAGGTCTGATGATCAAAGATCCGGAAAGCTTTTATTTACCCGGCGCCCGGGGGATGTTCTGGTTGAAGCTTAAGAAGGAGTTGGCGACGCTCGATGTGGTAGTTGTCGCGGCGGAATTTGGCCATGGCAAGCGCAATCATGTTCTAAGCGATTACACCTTCGCGGTGCGCGATGAAGCGACTGGCGAACTCCTACCCATTGGCAAAGCTTACAGCGGATTGACTGATGCTGAGATTGCCGAACTAACCCAGCATTTCAAACACAACACGATCGCAAATTACGGCCGGTATCGCACAGTAAAACCGGATGTTGTGCTTGAGGTCGCCTTCAATTCAATCCAGCCCAGCATGCGTCACGCCAGTGGACTGGCATTGCGTTTCCCTAGAATCAAAGCCATCCGGCGCGACAAGAATATCGATTCCATCGACACGGTCCAGTACGCTCGCGAGCTTGCAGGATACAATGCAAATTTGGCGGCAAGTTTTGGCCCTGGCTCGTAAGCAACAGCTCGAGTTTACTCAGGCGTAGGCGACGGAGATGGCGAAGTAGCCTCTATCGCAGGAGATGGAGTAGGCGAGGTAGTGTCGGCCCCAAAAGGTCTTACTGCGTGAGCCATCCTCTTTCTTTGTAATTCTTCCATTCTACGCTCTCGTTGGGCGATTCGCTCTTGCATTCTGGTGTCGGTTTCATCTCGCCCCTGCGAGGGGTCGGCGATCAGACCCTGCAAAGCTGGGGGGAGCTGTTGTAATCTCCTCTCTCTTTCTGCTTTCAACTGCTCGGCGTCGCGAACCTGGCTCTGCGGCTGAGCGGCAGAGGGAATCGAGCGGGCGACCGCCCGGACTTTTTCTCTTTCCGCCAATGCTTTCTCCCTTTCATCCAATGCTTTCTCGCGCGCGGCCAGCTCCGCTTTTCGTTGAGCAAGTTGCTGCTCGGCGGCTGAATCTTGTTTTTGGCAGGAACAAATCATCGCAATCGAGATGAGCATCAAAAGGGCAAAAATTTTATTCATAGCAGCAATAAATTGTATTCGGTGTCCGTAATTTTGACGAAGAAAACGGAAAGCCAACGACTAGTCAAACGAAACTTAACGCGCGTGCGGCGCCAGCGTAGTTGCCGGTCTGACCACGACTGTCTCCACGTAGCTATGCCTAAAGCGCCGGACATTCGCGAAAACGGCCAACAAGATCAATACCCCAATAATGATGAGCATCATCACAACAGCGCTCGTCGAGACCCGGGATGGTCGCGATCTTTCCAAGGGCGGTTCGCGTGAATTCACGCCTTAGTATCGAAGTCGACCTTACAAGCGCAAGGCCGCGATTGCATTCATAACGCGCTCGCTTAGTCGCCCGTAGAGATTTTTTCCCGGCCCGGAAAGATCGGCTGCCGTAAAAAAAATCGGTTCTCCTATCACGATAGTAATTGGCACAAACCGCAAGCCGCCCCTGCCGCGAGGCAGGGCTTCGTGTGCGCCAAAGATCCGCATGGGCACGACTGGGGCAAGCGTTTTTGCAATCACGAGCCCCAATCCGGGCTCCGCGGGCTGTAATTTACCGTCGAGTGAGCGCGAGCCTTCCGGGAAAACCAGCACCCCGTTCCCCGCCTTCAGAATACGAATCAAAGCCTTAATGGCGCTACGATCCACGCCTTCTTGGTTAACTGGGATCACATTCAGCTTTGGCAAAAGCCAGCCGAGCAGCGGCATCTCCAGGAGTGTTCGCCGGGCCAGAAAGTATATCGCCCGATCGCAAGTAGTCCCCGCAAGCGGCGGATCGAGATAGCTCTCGTGATTCATGGCGAGGATCACAGATCCGCTCTGAATCATGCGCTCCCGATGAACCACGCGAAAACGAAAAAACAATCGGCCGATCAGACTGGAAAAGTGATAGCCAAGCCAGTAGTAGAAATTCATTTAACGACTGAGGGATTCAGTGATTTAGCGATTTTCCTTTTCAATCTCTAAATCTCTAAACCTGCAGGCCTTTTTGCTTTAGCCGTACCACAATTTCGTTGACGACAGCCTCGATCGTAAGCTGCGACGTATCGATCACGTGTGCGTCTTTCGCGATGATGAGTGGTGAAACAGCCCGCGAAAAATCGGCGTGATCGCGCAGCGCGATTTCGTCGCGTTCCCCTTGCGCCGCACGGCGCCGGAGACGTACCTCAGGCGAAGCATCAACATAAAATTTGTAAGGCGTCTCGGGGAAAACCACGGAGCCGATGTCCCGCCCTTCCACGACCAGGTCATGGTTCCGCGCACGCTGATGCAGGTTCTGTCCAACAATTTTGCGGACCGCAGGCAACTTACTAACGCGAGAAACATTCTCGTTCACACGATCGTCGCGCAAATGCGCCACCGGATCGGCATTATCGATCAGGATGCGCGACTCGTTGTCCTGAATGCAGCCGGTAATCGCCGCTGATTCGAGAGCTTCGGCAATGCGGTTGCTATCTTCGGCATAGATGCCTTTTTCCAGGAGGTACCACGTGATCGCTCGATAAACAGCTCCCGAGTTCACGTAGATAAAACCGAGGCGTCCGGCAAGCTCTCGGGCGACACTGCTTTTTCCAGAAGCGGCCGGACCATCGATGGCAACTACCCGATGGAATTCCCGCTCAGAAGTGCGCAATCCCATGGGTCACATTTTGTCCTATGTTTCCTATGGCAACCGCTTAGCCCTGCTCGGGCGCGGCGGAAGTGAGTGAACCAATCACTGGCGTGCTGACCTGCATCCGTTTCGGATTCGTGAACTCTTCCAGCATCATTTCAAATCCCGGATAAGACTCACGGATGCACTCGGCGTCCTGAACCACGGTTTCGCCTTCAGCGAAGAGACCCCCTATGGCAAAAGCCATTGCGATGCGGTGATCGCCGAAGCTCGCCAAGTGCGCACCGTGTAGGGGTGCTGGCCCAGAAATTTCGAGACCATCATTCAGCTCAGCCACTTGGGCTCCCATAGTCCGCAAATTGTGCGCGATTGCTGCAATGCGATCAGTTTCCTTAACGCGCAATTCCCCTGCCTGCCGAATAATTGTCCTGCCGTTTGCCAAGGCACCTGCAACAGACAAAATCGGTAGTTCATCAATAAGTCGTGGCACTTCCTTCCCTTGGATGACCGTTCCTTTAAGCGGAAAACCTGTGACTTCAACAATCCCGCGCGGTTCAAGCTGATCGACATCTTCAACAGCCTCGCGCACCTGCGCACCCATGCGGAGCAAAACACCAAGCAATGCGGTTCGTGTATCGTTTAAACCGACGTCGCGGATAAGCAGATGTCCCCTTCGTTGCGCAGCAGCAGCAACCAGCCAAAACGCCGCCGAAGAAATGTCGCCGGGAATGGCAAAGTCGCGCGATTCCGGTACCTGCTCTCCAAATACAGTGACGCTGCCAGCTTCTTCAGTTGCAGTTCGCACCAGGAAATAATTCAACATTTTTTCCATGTGGTTTCGCGTCGGTAACGCCTCTTCGATGGTGGTCTTGCCTCTGGCAAAAAGACCCGCCAGTAGCAGCGCGCCTTTGACCTGTGCGCTTGCGACAGACGGGCGATAATGAATCCCACGCAACGAGCCGCCGTGGACGCGCAACGGCGCTGTTTGGTCCGGGCCTTCGGCAATGATGTCCGCACCCATCTCACAGAGCGGCGCGATCACGCGGTCCATCGGGCGTCGCGACAGTCCCGCATCCGCGACCAGGCGAGTTTCAAACGGTTGTCCTGCCAGCAAGCCGGCCAGAAGCCGCATGGTGGTACCCGAATTGCCGCAATTGATCTCGTTCTTAGGTGCAGTAAGAACTCGCTTTTTCCCGTGAACGATTAACGTGGTCGGCTCAGGTTGTTCAATCTTAATCCCCAATGCGCGCATTGCGTTTACCGTGTGCATGCAATCTTCACTGGGAAGGAATCCTTGCAGAGTGCACACCCCATTCGACAGAGCCGCGATGATTACCGCCCGATGCGAAATGCTCTTATCGCCCGGTACAGTAATTTCCAGATCAATTCGCGGCGCCCGTCTTACGCGTAACTCCATAGGAGGTGAAAAAGCGATACTGGATACTTCATGCTAGATCGTCGATGAAAATCAGCGGCGCTAATCCAGCATCCGTATCTAGCATCCAGGTCAGAGAAAACCGCTAGACTATAAGGGACAGCACCCTCTTACGGCACGAGAAAGATCTTATCCGTGTAAGGATCCTTGACTTCGGTCCCCGGAGGAAAACCTTCCACGTCGATATATTTGCCAGGGGAATACGGGCTCTCCACGAGGTGCGGTTTGCCAGGGACAGGAACTCCGTACGGATAATCTCCCTTTGCAACCTTTGTCGGAGCAGCGGCGGGAGGGGGCGAAGTTGGTGCGGTTTGAACTGGGGGCGTACCCGTGGGTTGCGCTGGTCCATTCGGATTGAACGGCTGTTGCGGCGGCGGGTATTCTTGCGTCTGGTTGGGAGGATAATTCGCCATCCTATGGTGGGGAGGTGGCGGTGGCGGCTCTTCAGCGCATGAGACCAGCAGAAATGCTGCCAGGAGAGCAAGCAACAATGAAAATTTCATAAATGGAAATACTGCGGAATCGTATCCGGAGTCTGACTCGTTGCCAATCATTAAATCATTTTTTCTTCAGCCCGCGCCGGGGTTTGAAAAAGAACCGCGCAAATACAATGAAGCGGCGCATTTCATCCGAATCCAAAGGTGAGATGTCGGACGGTTCCGAAGCAGAGATTTTGGTAGTGGACGATGATGCGTTGAGTCGCAGGCTGCTAGCGCAATTGCTCACGGCGGCTGGTTACAAGTGTCTCGTCTGCGAAGACGGTTCCAAAGCGTTGCAGATAATTCACGCCAAGCCGCCCTCACTGCTGCTGCTTGATTTCGACATGCCAGGACTAAACGGCGCGGAAGTGCTCACACGCCTGCGCTCGGACCCCGATCCGGGAGTCGCACAAATTCCGGTCGTCATGTTGACCGCGCACGGAAGTGAACAAAGCGAGGTATCTTGTCTGCAGGCCGGTGCGGATGATTTTGTCACCAAACCAGTCTATGCCGCGGTGTTGCGGGCGCGAATCGAGACTCAGCTTCGGCTGCGCTCCATGCGGCGGCAATTAGAGCGACAGAATGACGAACTGGAGGACTGGCGCCGTGATCTTGAGCGCGATTTGGCAGCCGCGCGTCTAACGCAGCAATCGTTGATTCCGCAAAAACCGCCAGCGCTGCCCGGTTGGGAGGTTGCGACTTGTTATCGTCCGGTCATCCAGGTCGGCGGCGATATCTATGGATGGCTACGAATGAAGGATGGCAGGACTTTATTCTGGATCGCCGATGGCACTGGTCACGGGGCCGCTGCGGCGCTGCTCACCACTCTGGCAAAACTTCTTTTTCACTACGGTAGCGTGGAACACGACACACCAGCGCGCGTGATGGAAGCGGTCAACCACGATTTTCGCAGCATTTTTGGCGGGCGCTCCTTTATGACCGGGATGTGTATCGCAGTCGATTCTACAACCGGACGCGCGAGTATCGTCGGCGCCGGGCATCCACCTCTCTTGATTGCACGTCGCAGCGGCGCCACCGAGACGATCGCTTCTGTTGCGCCGCCATTGGGTTTGATCGACCACCCGGAATTTAGCGAAACGATCGTGGATCTAAAACCAGGGGATGCATTTCTCCTCTACACCGACGGTTTGTTCGGCTCAAGGAAAGGCAACGGGCCGCGTCTGAATCCGCAACGCTTGGGGAAAATGCTGGATTGCTCCGCCCCGAGTGTCGAGGCACTGTTGGGAGCAATATTGGCGCAGACAGCCCCCGCTAAAGCCGGAGACGGGTTTCCAGATGATGTCGCGGCTTTGGCGGTGCGCCGAACCGCCTAAAAAAAAATTTTTGTTTATTCAAAATTTAATGTTGCTCTCTTCCGGGCGAAACGTTAATCAGCGTCCATGCCGAAAACCAAAAAGAAAACTTCCAAACGCAAACCGAATCCCGCCTTCATGAGACCGGTCCAGCCCGACGACAAGCTTTCTGCCGTTGTTGGGTCAGCGCCGTTGCCACGTTCTGAGCTTACCAAAAAGCTTTGGAACTACATCAAGAGGCGCGGTCTGCAGGATAAAAAGAAACGAACCATGATCAACGCTGACGACTCACTCCGGCCGGTGTTTAATGGCAAGAGCCAAGTGAGCATGTTCGAGATGACCAAGCTCGTTTCGAAGCATCTGCGCTAGATCGACAATACCGTTTATAGCCCGGCGTTTCGCCGCCGGGCTATCTGCGGAGAATGGATAACAGATCGCTGCCGCGCGGGCGGTTGTTTGCCGTGCTTGCGCTAGGGCGTGGTCTAGTTAAAGGTGAGCATGTGAAAAAGCATCGCCTTATTCTCTTTACCATTGCGGCCTGCTTTGTCCTACATGCGCCGGCTGGCAGCGGCGCAGCCTCCGGCTGGCTCGATGATTACCACAAGGCCCAGGAAGAGGCCAAAGCCAGCCACAAACTATTGCTGCTTAACTTTACCGGTTCGGACTGGTGCGGCTGGTGCATTCGATTGGATCACGACGTTTTCTCGCAGTCTGATTTCAAAGATTACGCCAGCAAAAATTTGGTGCTCCTGGAGCTCGACTTCCCGCGGCCTGGTGGTTCTCGGTCGCAGGGACAAGCTGCTGAATTGAAAAAGCAAAACTTGGACCTCGCACGCCAATATAATGTGTATGGATTCCCCACGCTCATTGTCCTTGATGGCAATGGGCAAAAACTTTGGCAGTTCGAGGGGTACCTGCCTGGCGCCGAGCTTATCGCGCAATTGGAAAAATTGCACAAAGGTTAAGCACTCGCTTTTTGCCGAAACGCGAAGAGTAAATTTCTGTTTTTTCATTGGTGTCGCGTCTTGCGTCGGTGGCGACCTCTGCTAGGTACACGCGATTCCATCTACCATTTTCGCGCAAATGTTTTTTCTCCGTTTGTACTTGCTTTGCGTTGCTCTAGTCGCGACGCGCACTCTCGGAGCGGATCCGGAAATTCCGTCGCAGATTCCACAAAAGAGTGTGGGCAAACGTCCGACGGAGCAGAATATTACGTTCAACTCCGTTCATACAGATGGTCCTTACATCGCAATGAGCTTTGATGATGGCCCAAGCGCTACGCTTACGCCAAAACTGCTCGATTTACTCGCAGCGCGCCACATCAAGGCAACGTTCTTCGTCATCGGCGAAAATGTCATGGAACATCCTGAAGTAGTTGCGCGGGCTGCCCGGGAAGGCCATGAAATCGGGAACCACAGTTGGTCGCATCCTAACTTGGCGAAGATGTCGCAGGAAAGTGTTCGTAGCCAGTTACAGCGAACTGATGATGCAATCAAAAACGCAACCGGAGAGCGTCCCACATTGATGCGGCCGCCCTACGGATCCATCACAGACCGCGAAAAACACTGGATCCACGACGAATTCGGCTACCGGATCATTCTCTGGGATGTGGATCCATATGACTGGAAACGGCCTGGCCCGGCTGTGGTCCGCAATCGAATTCTCAAAGAGACGCGGCCGGGTTCGATCGTGTTATCTCACGACATTCACCCAGGAACAATCGAAGCAATGCCCTCCACCCTAGATGCGCTCGAGGCCAAGGGTTTAAAGTTCGTCACCGTATCGGAACTGATCGGCATGGCGACGCCAGAAACTCCACCTCCAACCGCGAAACTAAAGGCAAGCCCCTCAGCGAGCGCCACGCCTTCCCCCTCAGTTGCTCCGTCTCCAGCGTTTTCACCGAGCGGTTAGGCTTTCAAAAGCCGACGGCCCAGGGCGGCCGGTCGATGACGACTGTGACGACTGGGAAGCCATCATTTCTTGGAGCTATTTTCTTGCCGCGCCTGTGCCACCGCCGGCCAGCTTTTGTTCGCTCTTGCTTCGCGCAATGACGAAGTGATTGTTTTCACCGTAGCTTCGCCACGGCCCAGGAGGCACGTCGCGAACTTCGACAAATTGCCAATCGGTGACGTCAGTCGGCTGGAGTCCCAAGTAATCGCGGACTGCCGGAGAAACATCCAGCCCGGCACCATGGTTTAAGTTCGGCTTGGGTCGCTCATTTCCAAAGACATATTGAAAATGGTCGGTGCGGAATGGACCGCAATCCTCCCATTGCGCATAACAAGTGCGATTGCCCTTGCGAATGGCGATCCAGCGATGCCGGCACACGGACTCTCCAGGACCCGAATACGCTTGCTTGAACCAGGGAATCACTAGCGATACTTCCGGCTTGAACTGACCATGCGTCACATCGTTGTACGGCAGCGCAAAGTAAAAAGGGTTTTGCTTCGGAACAAAAGCTATTGGAATGTAATTCCGGCGTGCGCTCGCATCAGGGCTATCGTATCCACCGTAATTCGTCGTCCAGTTAAAGTCCCAAGCACTCCTGTAGTTGGGAACCGGATTGTTGGCTCCGGCTTGTTCTCCAACCCAAAAGACGGTCGTCACGATGTTCGCTTTCCAGGGGTAACGCTGGATCGCCGGATGGGAACTGGTTGGAATAAAGACTTGCGGCTCCACCTTGAGCAATGCCTGCTCCCGCAGTTTCATCGCGTACTTGGCGAAGTCTGCCGCGGTCGCGTATGGGGAAGTGGATTGTTCGTCGGCTTTAACGGAGCCAGCAATCGCTAGACTCAAACAAGCCGCAAGAAGTCTGTTCATGGTGCGGACGCCGGCATTCTCTATCCGATTCTGCGCTCCTAGGCAAGCCGAATTTTCCAAAGTCTTGGCCAGGAACCGCGCTGCCCCCGAAGGTATTCGGAGGGACACTAGAGTTCGATGCGATGTTCTTGCCCGAACCTCGCTCAACCGCGGCTGAGTAGCGTATCGCGCTTGAATTCTCGGTCATCCGTTTCTGGGTGATCGAGGGTGTAATGCAGGCCGCGGCTTTCTTTTCGGCACAACGCAGAGTCAACAATCAACGCCGCTACCGTTGCGAGATTGCGCAGCTCCAGCAGATCGATTGATACTTTAAAATTCCAGTAGAACTCGCGGATTTCGCGCTGGAGATTTCGCAGCCGGGCACTCGCCCGCTGCAGCCGTTTGTCAGTACGCACGATTCCAACATAATCCCACATCAGGCGTCTGATTTCGTCCCAGTTGTGATAAATGACCACCAGTTCATCTACGTCCTGGACATTTCCCGATTGCCATTCCGGCAGCGAGATTTTTTGGGTTCGGGCTGGCGTCCGCACTGCAGCCGTGGCAGCACGATGCGCGACCACCAAGCCTTCCAGCAAGGAGTTACTCGCAAGCCGGTTGGCTCCGTGCATGCCCGTGCAGGCAACCTCACCAATTGCATACAACCCGGGCAAACTGGTCGCGCCATTTACGTCAGTCTTAATTCCACCGCATTGGTAATGCGCTGCTGGCACGACAGGGATAGCCTGCTTCAACATATCGATGCCGAATCGCAGGCACGTCTGGTAAATGTGCGGGAAACGCTCCCGAATAAATTCCGCCGGCTTATGCGTGATGTCCAAAAACACACATCTAGCCCCTGAGCGCTTGATCTCCGCGTCGATGGCGCGCGCCACGATATCCCGTGGCGCCAGTGAACCACGCGAATCGTAGTGCCTCATGAAATCTTCGCCGCGATGATTACGCAAAATGCCGCCCTCACCGCGCACTGCTTCGGAAATGAGAAATGATTTCGCCTCAGCATGAAAGAGACATGTGGGATGAAACTGGATGAACTCCATGTTCGAGATCTCCACGCCCGCGCGCCATGCCATCGCCACACCGTCTCCGGTCGCGATGTCTGGATTCGTCGTGTACAAATAAACTTTGCCGCAACCGCCGGTTGCGAGCACGGTCCGATCTGACCGGATCGTTTCTACCTCTCCGGTCTTTTCATCCAGAACATAAACCCCAAGGCAGCGGTCTTCTGTTGCGAATCCGAGCTTGGCGGAAGTGATCAAATCCACCGCCATGTGATCTTCCCAAAGTTCGACATTCGGTTGCTTCTCGAGTCCGCGCAGCAATCTCTCCTCGATTTCCCGCCCAGTTGCGTCTCGCACATGCAACACTCGCCGCTTCGAGTGACCGCCCTCTTTGGCTAGATCAAGCTCACGATGACCAGAGACCTGCCCCTGATCGAACTCCACGCCGAGCTCCGCCAGCTCTCGGATGCGCTCTGGGCCTTCGGTAACAATCGTTCGCACCACCGCTTCGTCACAAAGACCCGCACCGGCTCCAAGCGTATCTCGTACGTGCAGCTCGAATGAATCTTCATCGCTGGTCACGCATGCAATTCCGCCCTGCGCCCAGGCCGTGTTTGTGTCGGCGCCTTTACGTTTCGTGATGACGGCTACCGACCCCTGCCTGGCCGCTTTCAATGCAAAGCTGAGCCCGGCTATGCCGCTGCCGATTATTGCGAAATCGTATTCCTTCATCCCAACCGAATATTGTCGATTAAACGAGTCTTCCCGAAAAAAACTGCGATCGCGAGCAGCGAACTTGGCCTAACGACTTCAATCGGCTCCAAACTTTCCGTATCGACGACTTCGATATAATCGACCTGCGCCAGCGGCGCTTGGTTGATCACGTTTCGCGCAAGAGCAACGATTTCTTGCGCTGATTTTTTGCCAGCATCTGCTGCGGCATGCAACGCTTTAAATAAAACTGTTGCCTGCTTTCGTTCTTCACCATTCAAATATTGATTGCGCGAACTGCACGCCAGCCCGTCATCCTCACGCATCGTTGGCACGGCGATGATGTTGATCCTGAAATTGAGATCGCGCACCATACAACGAACGATCGCCAGTTGCTGAAAATCCTTCTCGCCAAATACCGCCGCTTCCGGTTCAAGGATATGGAACAACTTCGCCACCACGGTGCAAACCCCGCGAAAATGTCCTGGCCGCGATTTCCCTTCTAGCATCTTCGAAAGAGAAGATTCTTCAACGAACACCGAGCGATTCTCGGCGTACATTTCCGCAACGCTGGGACGGAACAACAGATCGACGCCGGCCTTTCGACAAAATTCTTCATCGGCTTTTTCAGGCCGCGGGTACCGCTCGTAATCACCTTCCGGTTCAAACTGGAGCGGATTCACAAAGACGCTCACCGCTACTTCACCATCGCGGCCAGCGTGTTCGCGCGCCACGCGAATCAACTCGGCATGCGCCTTGTGCAGCGCTCCCATGGTCGGTACGAGCACCTGCCCATGCGCGCGCCGATGCGCCCGCGCCTCTGCAACCGTCGTGAGAATTTTCACGTTCCAGCTTTATCCAACTACGTGCAGTGCGCGAATCAAAGGAGGATGATAAATGCGCCGGTGATCATTAGCGTAAGCATCCACACTAAGTCGACGTTGAACCACGCGCGGCGCAATATTACCACGCCAAGTTTTTCATAAACCACAATCGCGATGAGCGCAGTCATTAAAAGATATCCCAATGTGTGAACTGCGACCGAAGCCGTGAGCAAAGAAGGCGCGCTAAAATTCGCGAAGGCAGACTCGTGGTGATGCGCATCGCCCGCAGCCGGCGATCCCAGGAAAAATGGGACGAGCATCAGCCCCGCACCATGCGCTGACGCCATGATGAACGACCAAATCGTCAGATCGCCGAACCCGACTCGCATTCCAACCCAGTTTGGATGACGCGAACGCAATAAACGATAGAAGCCAAACGCAAACAGAATCGCAGCAGCAGCAATTTTTAACGTATCGTGTGGGACATTAACCCGCGCCACGAGCACTGCGGCGATGATGATCGCAATCGAAAGCGCATGCCCCAGTACCATCGGCGGCAATGCACGAAATACGGCTGCGCGCTTTTGCTCCTGCAACCCCAGCGCTACAGCGAACAACCATCCCATGGCAGGATTGATCCCGTGAAAAAGACCGAGCCCAAAGACCGCCAGCCACGGCCAGAGGGCGCTCACGGAAAACAAAAGGAATCGCTCGAGGAATCGCCTCCTTCGAGGCGAATTTGATGCACCCGGTAATCGGTGCTCTCGACGAAAAAGTTTTCGTCAAAGGTCATGCCGCCTTGCGGGTCGGCATCAAGTTTCACCATCCAACTGCCAACGCCGTCGGGATAGAATTGCTCGTCCCACGCCGCATAAAGCGAGTTGGTGAAATATATCCGTTTGCCATCGCGGCTGACTTCCACCATTTGCGGCCCGCCCGCGAGAGGCTGAGCCCGTTTCTTCGGATGCGGGGTGCGATTGGCGATGCCGCCGATGCGTACCGAGCCGGTCTTCTTCGGATTGAATGGATCGGAGACGTCGTACTGCAAGAACTCGCCAGTTCCCCAGCAGGAGACATATAGAAATCTGTCGTCGAGCGATAAATCGATGTCCGACACTAGTGGTGGAACCGCTTTAAAATCCTTGAGCATCGGTGGCAATTTTTCTGGGTCGGCGGGTTCCGCTGGAATTTCGATCACTTTCTTTACGTCCCATGCGCCGTTATTCCTGTGCCAGAGCCAGACTGACGCCGATAAATCTTTGAGCGAAACCACGACCCCGACGAAGCCGTAAGCTTTCCTCGGGTCATGCGCGGGACGCATCTCGAGGACCATTTGCTGCTCTTTGCCCAAATCGAGCGCCTGCAAATGGCGGCGACGCCGCAAATCCCAGACGTGCATTTGGTGACCGTACTTGCCGCCGAGGAGCAGATCCGGCTGCAGTCCGTTTTCGATCATGTTCGGCGTGCCCCATTCACTGCTGAGCAGTGTGTCGAATCCCAAGTGCCACCAAAAATCGTACTGCAAGAATTGTGGGCCACGGTTCACTTCCCACTGACCGAGAACCTCGAACGTTTCGCAATCGAGCATGAAAATGCCGCCTGGCCCATCGCCGTTGGGCGCACCGAGCGCGCTCACATAAATGCCTTCGGGCCCACAGTGAATCGTGTGCGGACGGGAATAATCGGTTCGCGCAAAAACTTCTTCCGGCTCGATCACTTTCACGATCTGCGGTTTTCGTGGGTCGGGTTTCGTGTCGATGATGTGAATACGCGACGACCGTAGCCCAGGGACAACGAGATAACGGCGTTCCACGTGCGGATGCGGCGCATACGGACACAGCGCAGAGCTGCATGCGTTCCAACCAAAATGATGCAGTTCATCGCCAAACTCCGGCATCTTCACCTCGCCAACGCGCTGGCCGTATGTGCGCGATTGAGGATCAACATCGATCACCAGCAGCGCGTCGTTGAGCGTGCTGTCGGGCGGATTAAGCGCTGCGACAAACGCATACTTTTCCGGAGGGGCTAGCATTGCTAGCCTTGGCGATGGATAGAACGTCGGATCTGGTTTGAGGAGCGGCATGATCGCTTTCCGCGTGGACGTTAGTCTTTAATACTACTTCGAATGCAAAATCGTCAAGGATGATGTTCATCCCATCTGCACAGCCAAATTGCTTGTCGTGCAAAGCGAAATTTTTCATGCCCGAAATTTTGCCAGCGCGCGCGAATCGCGAGATCGCGCATTTCAGAAAATGAAAATGCGCGCGCAGCGGAAAGGCGCGCGTCGAAGCGCGTCATTGGTTCGCGGAAAATCAGCGCGGTTAAAACATAAACGCCGGCCCGGAGCAGAAATCCTCGGCGCAAATCCGACACCAGAACGAATCTTCGGGATAACTCGCGACACCGCCGCAACGCACTCACAGCGTCTTCATCGCTAAAATGATGCAGTGCGAGCGTGCATAGAACGATGTCGTATGGCTCGACAGGATCCCATTCCAGAATGTTCGCGTCGCGATAGGAAATCTCCGGGTACGGGGCGCTCAATTTCCTGGCGATTTCCAGCGTAGCAGCTTGTTGATCGATCGCGTCGATATCGACATGCGCCCCGATTTTTCGGGCGTAATCAACGATCAATCGCGGAATGTCGCCCGAGCCAGTGGCAAGATCGACAATTCGGATGCCAGCGCCCGGCTTAATCCAGCGCCGTATAAAATCCAAAATAACACGATAGCTGCCGAACCAGCGATTAAGTTGCCGGATCCGTTCCAGGTCGCGCTCTAACTCGGGCGAAACCGGCTGCGGCCGGTCCATCATTTCCAAGACGGTCGGATCGAAGCTTCGGTTCATTAGCTGTAGCGGCGCTCTGTGAGCGCCGGGAATCACTCGGCGGTCACAGACCGCCGCTACAAATCCAGAAACTTTCCCCACGATTCGGGCAACTCTGCGGTTTCGACTTCGCTCGCGATGCGCCCCTCGAATTCCGGATGAAAGATCGTGCTTGTCCCGTAAACCATGATCACATCTTCTGAGCCTTCAGTGCGAATAGCGTGCGCCACACCCGGTGGAATGACGATGCCGACGTTATTGTTACTCCGATGGTTATCGCCATCGACAAAAAAACGCATCACCCGCCTCGGGAAGCCTACTCGGATGTCGCACAAAATTATCTCAACGCGACCCTGTAAGAAAAACATCACGTCCCATTGCTCATCATCGTAGCGACGCAGCGAATAACTCTTCGGCTGCCGAATGAATAATCGGCGGTGCCATTTTTCCGGCGTTGTGTCTGCAGGAATGCTGGGCGGATGCAGGTGGAAACCCTTTGCCGTGTGCGCGAACATCCGCGCAGCCGACCATTGCTTCGGCCAAAAGCCAATCTGCGCGAGAATCCCTTCGTCGCGTCGCACAAATTCGCCAAACAATCCTCTGTGCCGTTGCGGATGAATTTTTCGCGAGAAAATTTCCACGCCTGGGATCCAGGCTTTCTTAACCTCACGCTGGTTGCGGTCCGCGCTGACAAGTTCACGGGCGTCCAGGCCCCGTCGCGAAAGTTCCTGTGCGAAAGATGCGCTCCGATAATCACGGGCCTTGAGTGCTTCTTGAGCACCAGGGTCGACGCCTTGCCAAAGATTTTTTTCATGCTTGCTCATTTTTAGTTCGGTTAGCAGGCGGCATTATATTGGTTGAAGCAAGCCGCAGGCAAATCTACTCTGCCCCGCCACACTGCAATACCGGCAGTTCCGCAATGCTCGATTTTGTCGCTTATCTCCTTTATCGCGCGGGGTCTGCCATTGCCGGCGCGCTGCCATTGCAGGTGCTCTTCGCTGTTGGGCAAATTCTCGGCTCTGGAGTGTGGCTCGTTTCAGGGAAATATCGACGCCTGGCAGAACGCAATGTTGCCATTGCGTTTGCCAATGAAAAGTCGCCAAGCGAATTGCGTCGTCTTGTGCGGCGGCATTTTCAACGGCTCGGGGCGAACCTGCTGTGCGGCGTCAAGCTCTGCACGATGCCGCCTGAGAAGATTCTGCGCCACGTCGAAGTCGAAAACGTAGAGTCGATGGCTTCGCGATTTCGTGCCGGAGTTCCCGTCGTTCTGATCTTAAGCCACCTCGGTATTTGGGAATTGTTCGCGCAATTGATGCCGAAGTTCGTCGGTTTTGTGCGGAACGCGAGTGTCTATCAAGGACTCGGCAATCGTTTCATTGACGAACATGTGCGCCGCACACGGAGCCAGACTGGCTTGGAGCTGTTCGATCGCCACGACGGATTTGAGCCGGTGATCGAGCTGTTGCGTTCCGGCGGCGGCGTGGGTGTTTTGTCGGATCAACACGCTGGCGATCAAGGGCTCTGGACGCCGTTTTTCGGGAGACTGGCGTCCACTTCGCCTCTGCCTGGTTTACTCGCGAAGCGCACCCGCGCGGCGGTCATCGCCGCTGCGGTTTACACCACTGCTCCAGCGCGCTGGCGCATGGTATTCACCGAGCGCTTTGATCAGGCTGGCGCTTCTATTGCAGATCTCACCTCAAAAATAAACAAGGTGATTGAGCAACAGATTCGCGTTGCGCCGGAAGATTGGTTTTGGGTCCATAATCGGTGGAAAACGCCCCAGCCTAATTTTCTTCTCGCGCGATATAAACGCGGCGTCTATCTGCCGTCGGAAGTTTCAGTTCACGAACTAAAGCCATTTCGAATTCTCGTTCGTTCAAGCAACTGGCTGGGCGACGCAGTGATGAGCGTGCCCGCGGTCCGCGCGATCAAGAACGGGCGCCCTGACGTTCAAGTTACAATCGCTGTGCCAGCTAACATAGCGCCGATGTGGAAGCTCGTTCCTGAAGTAGATGCGATTATTCCTCTGCCAAATGGTTCGCTGCTTTCGGCTGTTGCGTTGCTCCAGCAACCATCGCCTTTTGATGCCACGATTCTTTTTCCGAATTCGCTGCGTGTCGCTCTTGAATCCTGGCTGAGTGGCATTCCACGCAGAGTGGGTTATCGCGGACATTGGAGGAGATGGCTGCTGAACCAAACTGTGCCCGACCCGCAAAAACCGGGACCGCTGGAACATCACTCACTGCGTTTTCTTCGGATCGCGCGCGAATGCGGCGCGGAGACGTCAAATTCCGAACTTCCAACTCCGATGGATCGCGAGCAGGCACCCAACTTCCAAATTACGGTCGCCGATCAACCGCTGAAAATCGGCCTTTGTCCCGGCGCAGAGTACGGCCCGGCTAAACGATGGCTCCCGGAGCGATTCGCCGAGGTGGCCGCAAAGGTTAGCGCGCAATCAACGGTGCGATGGATTTTGTTCGGAACCAACAACGATGCGGCGATAGGCGATCAGATCACGGCTGCAATGCGCGATCACTGCGTGAATCGGATCGGCCAGACTAGGCTTGATCAACTTATCGACGAGTTGCGCGACTGCCATATACTCCTTACCAATGATACCGGCACAATGCACCTCGCCGCGTTGCTCGGCGTACCAGTAGTCGCCATTTTCGGTTCCACTGAGCCGCGTCTGACTGGGCCACTCGGCAATGGTCACATTATCCTGCGGCATCACGTCGAATGCAGCCCCTGTTTGCTCCGCGAGTGTCCAATAGATTTTCGCTGCATGAAGGCCGTCAGCGCTCAGGAAGTGGCCGATGCAGTGCGGTCGATAGTGGCCGAGAAACGTTAAATCTGAAATTACGCTATGGCTCCGCCGCGAATCCGCACAGAGATGCAAGTGATGTTTTTCGATACCGATTGCGGAGGCGTCGTCTCTAATATCGCTTATTTGCGTTTCATTGAGATCGCGCGCACACATCTTACCGAGGAACTCGGCCTCGCCTTGCGAGAAATGGCCGAAAAACAAACCTATCCGGTCGTGGTGCGCACCGAGATTGATTATCGCCGCGCGGCCAAAATCGGGGACCAGCTCGTGATTGAAGGCTGGCTTGAACAGGTGGAACGCGCGCGATTCTGGTGCTCATTTCAAATCACACGACCGGAGGACAACACGTTGATTGCCCAATGCCGTCAGATGCTTGCACTGATCGAGATGCCCACGGGAAAGTTGCTGCGTTTGCCTGAAGATTGGCAAGAATATGTAAAACAGGTCCCGTGATGTATCCCGAAGGCGAATGCCAAAGCGCAAGGAATATTTCCGGCGAAACCTAATTCAATGACCGCAGGCACCCAGACGTTAAGGTTGGAAGAAACTTTGCTTGAGCCACCGGCGCTACCTCCGCCGCCCACGCGTCACGCACTGTTTGCGATTCTAATTGCTTTGGCGGCGCTGTTATACGTGGCAACGATTGGCACAGGCGATCTGTACAGCCAGACCGAGGGACAATACGCAGGAGCGGCCCGCGAGATGGTCGAGACCCATCGATGGCTCCTGCCAACAAACGACGGCATTCCGCGCCTGCAAAAACCGCCGTTGCTCTACTGGCTCATTATTGTTTCGTTCAAGCTCTTTGGCGTAAACGCGGCAGCAGCGCGCGTCCCAGGTGCGCTCGCGGTCGTCGCTTTAGTTGCCTTGATTTTTTTGATTGGGGAAAAGCTCACGGACTACTGGCGCGGTTTCATAGCAGGTCTCATTTATCTCAGTTGCTGCGGTACATTTTTGCTCGCGCGCATAGTTATGCCTGAACCGCTTGTAGGCGCGTTTATGGCCGCCACGGTCTTCTGCGGGTTGTGCGGTTATCAGCGCCGGCGTCATCGGTCGGCTTGGTTCGCTGGCTTCTGGATTTGCTCGGCCTTCGCTTGCCTTACCAAAGGCTTACTCGGTCTTGTTTATCCGGCGACGATTTTTCTTTTGCTGTCGATCTTTTATCGCGAAGCGCGTTTGCGATATCGCGCGCTTTTACGATGGGAATATCTGGCGATCTTTCTTTTGATCGCTGCCCCTTGGCACATCTGGACGCAATGGAAGTTCCCGGGGTACTTTCACTACCTTATCGTCCGGGAATGGGAGGGTCATCTATGGGGGCTTTCTGACGACCTGCGTGATTATTTGGGCGTGCCTGTCTACCAATTTGTGCTGATGCATTTGGCTTGGTGGTTTCCGTGGTCGATCGCGCTGCTCCCGGGAATGATCTTCGCCTGGCGTCGCGTGATGCGTCCGCATGAGATCTATTTCGGCGATGCACTTCTGCTTTGCTGGATGGGTGTCGTTTTTGTCCCGCTGCTCTTTCTGGGTCAACGGCAGGACTATTATTCGATGAGTATGTGGAGCGCGTTTGCGCTCTGGGCAGCAGTGGCGTGGGGCCGGATGCCACAGAGGTGGCGCATCGCAGGAACAATCACCGTCGCCGTCAGCGGTGTGGTGTGCGCTGCGGCGGCCTTCTTCCTTGCCCGTGCCGCGCGCCCTTTGAACGGAAACTGGGGAACGATGGACGCGCGCTGGACGGCCTGGAGGGCATTACACGACATGCCTGTTTCAGCGTGGCTGGCGTCGTGGCCATTGCTGGCAATAACGGGTAGCTCGCTCGTGCTTTTCTCGCTGGTGGCGCTTTACTTTGTTTTCGAACAACGCGAAAAACTTGCCGCGATCGCTCTGGCCATTTCGATGGTTCCGTGCGGGCTAGCCATGATGGACGGTGTCGCGCGGGTCGCACCCTATTTCTCACTCGCGAACGTGGCACGATTTCTAAATCCGCGACTCGAAGCAGGCGGCGATACGATTTTCGAAGGACCGCTGGAAGAAAGCAGTAGCCTTGTTTTTTATCTGAACAGGAAGTTCTTTCTTGTTAATCAAAACCGCCAGAAGGCGGCGCCTCTCGGCACGCCCCCGGTCGATATTTTCCTGAATGAATACGCGGTTTTAAGGAAATGGGCTCAACCCGAAGCGGTTTATCTCATAGTGGAACAAAGCCGGGCCGATTACTGGAAACAGCTATTGACCAGTCGCTTTCACGTTTATCACCAGATCATCACGTCGGGGACGTACGTAGTGCTGAGCAATCAATTGTGAGATACGGTTGATTAGGTAGAACGGCCGTCTATTTGAAAAATTCTGTCTGTGGCTTAATTTTGCAGGCTACGTTTCGATTCTAACTCTTTTACCTTTTCAACACCCATGTCGCAACATCGCAGTTTAAAAGGAGCCAGCACGATCGCTACCAAGCGCAATGTGCTGAAACGCTTCGAGCGTGTCGAGATTCTGAAGAAGCGCGGTCAGTGGAAGAACGGCCAGAAAGTCATCGGCCTGCCGAAAACCAAACCGGACGTGTAAACCGATTGATCGGTTGAGAGTTTAAGTGGTTGAGTGGCCAAACAGCGACATCCCTCAACCTTCACCCGCCCAAGCTGTCAACCACGATGCGCCTCAACCGTTTCCTCGCGGCGGCCGGCCTCGGATCGCGCCGACATTGTGATGAGTTGATCGCGACGGGTCGCGTTATCATCAACGGTAAAGTCTGCACAAACTTCAGCGCTCAGCCCGGCGCGCGCGACCACGTCAAAGTGGATGGCAGATTGGTTCGCGCCGCTCCGGCGCTAACCGTCATGTTGCATAAGCCCGCGGGATTTGTTTCAACTCGAAAAGATGAGCATGCGCGCGGCACCGTGTTTGATCTCCTTCCACAAAAATTTTCCCGGCTCTTCAACATCGGGCGTCTGGACGCGCAAACTGAGGGGTTGCTTCTTCTCACAAATGACGGCGACCTCGCGCAGGCGCTTACTCATCCGCGCTATGAGACCGACAAGGAATATGAGGTGACGCTGGATCAGCCGTGGGATCCAGCACTCGCTGCGAAATTGCTTCAGGGAATTTTTCTGGATGGCCAGCGAGCCAGAATCGCGCGACTTCATTCAATCTCGGCCACGCGGTTGCGTGTTGTGTTGCAGCAGGGAATCAATCGGCAGATTCGCCGCATGTTTAAAACAGTTGGCTACCACGTCAAACATCTTCTCCGCGTTCGCGTTGGAAATCTTCGCCTTGCCGATCTGCCGCGCGGACATTGGCGGGTACTCACAAAACGCGAGCTTGCATCTCTTTCTGTCATTCCGAGCGACAGTCGCCTGCCACGCCGTAGTCTTACGGCGAAGGCGGGAGGAATCTCTGGCTATTCGTTAAAACGAAATGAAACTCGATGATTGCAGCGCGCTAATCACGGGCGCTTCTTCCGGCATCGGCCGCGAATTTGCGCGGCAACTTGCAAAGTGCGCGCGCAGAATTGTTCTCGTCGCACGAAGAAGCGAACGCTTAGCCAATTTGCGCGACGAATTATTGAACCAAAATCCAAACCTGGACGTCCACGTTCGCGTTGTCGATCTCACCGACAACGCGCAGATCGAATCGCTAATCGATTCGCTCGCGCGTGATAAGGTCGATGTCGATCTGCTCATCAACAACGCCGGGCTCGGCGACAGCGGGCCCTTCGCGACCAGTGATCCCATTCGCAACGAACAAATGGCGCTGGTAAACGTGATGGCGCTTACCTCACTCACTCGCCGTTTGCTTCCGCACATGGTCGCGAAGCGGCGCGGCGGGATTCTCAATATTAGCTCGTCGGCTGGCTTTCTTCCCATCCCTGGCGACGCCGTTTATGCCGCCACCAAAGCGTATGTGACAAGTTTTTCTGAAGCACTCCGGGCCGAACTTCGCGGAACAGGCGTCAGCGTATGCGCTGTCTGCCCCGGTCCTGTGCGCACCGAATTTCAAGAAGTCGCAAAGCGTCCGGGCGGCCAGCCCGAAATGGGTTCGAAAATCTTTTTTGTTTCAGTCAGGCAAGTCGCGCGCGCGGGGCTGGCAGCGCTGGAAGCAGACCGGCCGGTCGTGATTCCCGGATTCGCAATGAAGTTTGCGATGTTTCTGTCTCGGCTGATGCCGATGCCAGTCGTGCGCCTGGCACTGCGGCTCTCGCCGGGGCGAGGGTGAACAGCATGCAGATCCGCAAGCAAAAGCGGCGGTCACTCTGACCGCCGCTTCGAAACTTTACAAGCAACAACGTCGCTCTATGACGACTTGTATGTGACGTGGCAGCCGTACGGCTTTGTCTGTCGCGTAGTTACAGGTTTGCCTGCCAGGGACTCATCCAACGCAGCTTTAACATAGTTCGTAGAGCTGGGAATATCCGCCGGATTCGGCGTCGCCTTGCTGTCGATCGCTCCTTCGTAGGCGATTTTTCCCTCTGGATTGATGATCACCATGTCAGGCGTGTTCTTGGCGCCGTAAGCGCGCGCCGCTTTGCCTTCGGGATCGAGTAGCAACGCGGTCTGATGCGTCTTCCACGCAGTTGTAATCTTTTCCGCCTCCTCCGGCGTCAGACTACCCTGGGTGCCGGGCGCATTGGAAGCGATGGTGAGCCAGACAACGCCTTTGCCCGTATATTCATCCTGCAACTTTTGCATGTTGTCGCTGCCGTAATGCTTCTTCACAAACGGGCATTCCGGATTGAACCATTCGAGCACGACATATTTACTCTTGTATTGCGAAAGCGAATGCGTCTTGCCTTTCGCGTCGGTAAGCGAAAAATCCGGGGCCGCGCTGCCCACCGGAGGCGGATCGAAGGCAAAGACTGCGGTGGCGATCAGTGATGTGATAACGGTCAAAGCTATTTTCATTTTCATAGATTGATTAGAAAGCATAGTTGCTGAGAAGGTTCAATTTTCTAAGGAGCAATACATTGGCAATAGCCGGAGAAAATTCAAGGAGACGTAGCTGGATTACCGCCGAACTTCTCGGCCAGGTTGCGAAGCCCCACGAGAAAATTTTGATTCATCAAATCGACGAGTCGCGCTTCGTATTGCGGGTCAATCTCAAATCGCGAAGACCATTCCACATAACAAAGGTCACCATCCGAGCGTTCTGCATCTGAAAGAGCGACGAGAACTTCGCGAAATACCTCTCCATCTGTCTGGGTCAAAAACACGGACACATCCAACGCGGGTTGGATCGCCGCCGTCTTCGATTGGGCTCGATTTCACAAACGGAAGCCAATTCACGACCGCATCGAATGGCCGAATGGTTGCCCATCCTTTCTCCGCCGCCGCGTTCACAACGCTGCTGACAAAAACCTGAGGCATTCCAACGAGCTTATTGCGAGGCGACCGTGCGCGCGCTGGTTTCGAGCTTCTCCAAGAACATGCTTTTGGTGAGCAGTTCCGGAAAGACGATTGGCTCTTCGTTCCTCCCGAGATAAAGCACATAGAGAGGCACACCTGGCCTCCCAAAGTGCTGCAACAACTTCGTGATCACCGGATCGCCGTTGGTCCAATCTGCTTTCAATTTCACGATGCCATGACGTTGAAATGCCTCCCGCACCTCAGCACTCTCAAGCACGCTGGCTTCGTTAAATTTGCAGGTGAGACACCACGCCGCCGTGAAATCGACAAAAACAAAACGGCCTTGCTCTAGTTCCGTTTGTAACCGTTCAGGCGTGAAGGCATGCCAGTCGCCTCGGAGTCGCGAGTCAGCGGAAGCAATAGTCGCCGAGTGAAATTTGTTCCCGATGAAATAAACGCCGCTGCCGAGAACGAGGAGGAGGGCGAGGACGAGCACGACACTGCGTTTCGCCGCTGATGCGGTCGGTACAACGAACGCGCCTTTCATCCAGCACACGACACTGATTACGAGCAGAAAACAGCTCGCCCAGATTGCCCCTTCCAGACCGCGCTGGGCGCCGAGCACGTAAAGAAGAAACAGTAGCGTCGCCAACAGCAGAAAACCCATGAACTGCTTCACATGCAGCATCCACGGCCCTGGTCTTGGCAGAAATCGCAGCCAGGTAGGTTGAGCGCTCAGGAGCAAATACGGCGCGCTCATGCCGGCGGCGATGGCGATGAACATTGCGAGGATAATCACGGGCGACTGCGTAAACGCGAAGCCAAGAGCGGTGCCAAGAAACGGCGCAGTGCACGGCGTGGCCAGCACCGTGGCGAAAACCCCTTGGAAAAATGAACCGAGAAGATCTTTGCGCTCGGTCGTCGAAAGCAAACCGCGCGTCATGCTTTGCGACAGTGAAATTTCGAAGACTCCAAAGAGATTCAGCGCGAATACCAGAACAATCACGCTCAACACCAGTACGAAATATGCATTGGTAAATTGAAATCCGCCCCAAGTGACGTCGCGCCCAGCGCCTTTGAGCGCAATCAGCAGCAGCGCAAGCGCGACGAACCAGGCGAAAATCCCAATTGTGAACGCGATGCCGCTCCGCAAAATTTTCTGCCGGCTCTGGCCCGCCTGTTGAATGAATCCAAAAATCTTCAGCGAGATCACCGGCAACACGCACGGCATCAAATTCAAAATGATGCCGCCGATAAAACCGAAGAGCAGAAAAGTAAAAATTCCCCGACCCGGCGCCTGCGCAGTCGCGGAAAATGAAGCGGACAATCCTGTCTGCGCCCCTCCGATTGCGCTTGTCATCTGCCATGCCGATCGATCCTCCCCGTTTGGCTGCTGAGAAAAGATGACAAGGCCTGCCATGGACGACAAATTTTTCTCCGACGACTCAATCGGAATGCGAAAGACGATTTCATTTTTATTTCGCGATTCGATTCTTGGATGCCCGACGACGGTGCTTTGCTCCGGCAACGGGAAAAAATCGACTGCCGGATGAGTTGTCAGGGTCTCGCTCGTGACTTTCAGACGGAGATCGGATCCAACCCGACTCCAATCGGCTGTCGCGACGCTCGCCCCCGGCCAGTTTTGCGGCAGCAAACGCCGATAACGCCCGAAGAGTTCCGTGTTCGCTGGCTGGCTGTTTGTCGACACCGGCAATTCCAACTGCAATGTGGCGCCGCCAGGGATGCAGATTCTCTCACAGACCAGCCAGCTTGCATCGGCGGTAAGTTTCATGGACGAGCTGTCAAGCTTTACCGGTGGCGTAATTTCCTGGATAAGCAGGACTTCGTTTTCGTATCCGTAAGTTTGAATGTCGCCCGGATCGATTGTCTTCAGTGGAACCGGCCACTGTATCTCACCAACTTTCCATCCAGGCGGCAGTTTCCACTTCAATTCAGTGGGGAGGCCAGCGTCGCCGGAAAATTTCCAGTAAGTATGCCAGGCCGGAGCCATTCGCAGCAGCAACCCGACAGTAAACGGTTTGCCGGGAACAACTGCGTCCGTGTCGGCCAACGGCTCTCCCCTAACGAGTTGTTTTCCTTGATACTCCTGAGCGAGCCCCTGCGGCGCTAGCGCAAACATTAGCCAGCAAAGCAACGAAGAAATCGCCGCTCTCAACGCAACTCGCATACGATTAGGTAACATTCGCCCCTGCGTAAGGCAATCGGTCACCTGTAGCCGCTTCGCTGCGCAAAGCGTGATGTTAGTGTTCCTATTCAAACGTGGCCTGCGTCGCCCACAGGGCGACGGCTACAGATGCGCCGCAACCTATGGAACAAGAAAAATCTTATCGGTCCATGGATCTTTCACCTTGGTGCCCGGCGCAAAACCGCTGATATCGACATATCTTCCTTCGGTGTCGAACGGACTGAAGACGTAGCCCGATTTACCCGGCACCGCTTTTGCCGTTGGAAAATTTTCCTGTGCAGCCGAAGGGCGGGACGAACCAGTCTTTGAGGATTGCGCTGTCTCCTGACGCGTTGTACGCGAGATCCCACTCGAAGTCCGGCTTTGGCGGCGTTCGACTGCCGCCTGCGGGGGCATTGGTTGGCCAGGCTCGGGGACATCCGATGAAGTCGCCTCGGTGGTTCCGACCATTGTTGGTTCGCTACTCTTGCGCGTGGCATAATGCACAGGCGCGGTGGCAACACGATATGACCCGACTGCCACGGCCCGAGCCACCTTGTAGGAGCCCACAGCAGCGCCACGGGTGACATGGTAAGACGTGTTAGCGACATCGTGGGTCGCCTGGCATCCGGCAAGAAACCCCGACACGACCACCAACACTCGCACAATAGCTTGCATTTTCGTTTTCATACAGATGCCTTTTCTTCGCTATTCGTTCAATGATATTGATCTAACGTCACCAACAAAATCGGAGATGTCCCTTTCAGTGGTGGCCCACGAACACATTAGACGGTAAACGTCGGGTTCGATAAATTTATAAAAACGCCAGCCGCGCGCCTGGAGCCCCTTGGCCAGTCGCTCACGCATTGAGCCAAACATCGCGTTTGCCTCGACTGGAAATACACTCTGGATCCCTGCCTCTTTTTCCAGCCGGTCCGCAAGTCGGCGCGCCGCATCATTGGCATGCTGCGCGTTTCGCCGCCAGACATCACCGGTCAAAAGACCCAGCCACGGCGCAGCGAGAAAACGCATCTTCGATCCGAGGTGCCCGGCTTGTTTCGTTCTGTAATCAAATTCGCATGAGATCTCCTTGTCGAAAAAAATCACCAACTCGCCGGCAGCCGCTCCATTTTTTGTCCCTCCAAAACAGAGAACGTCCACTCCAGCCTCCCATGTGATTGCTTTGGGCGCGCAGTTAAGCGATGCGATTGCATTGGCGAAACGCGCGCCGTCCATGTGCAGAAACAGTCGATGCGTGCGCGCCAGGTCACCGATCGCCGCAATTTGGTCGCTCGTGTAAACCGTTCCGAACTCCGTTGCTTGTGAAATGCTGATCGCGCCGGGCTTATGTGAATGCAGCTCGTTATGGCGGGCCAGCAGTGCTTCCACCTGATCGATGTCGATCTTGCCGTCAGCACCGCGAACCAAAAGCAGTTTTGATCCCCCGGTGAAAAATTCAGGCGCACCGCATTCGTCGGTCTGAAGGTGAGCATGCTGATGACAGATCACGCTCTGGAACGACTTGCACAGTTGTGCGAGTGCCAGCGCGTTAGCTGCCGTTCCGGTCAAGACAAAATAAACATCGCAGTTGGTCTCAAAGATTTCACGGACTCGATCGCACACGCGCGCAGTCCACCTGTCCTCGCCATACGATGGCGCGAAATGTGCATTGGCCTCCTGCAATGCGGCCCAGGACTCCGGACAAATCGGCGCGACGTTATCGCTCGAAAATTCATGGCGCTCAACGATCATCTCGGCTGTTTGCTACGCGAGTTTTTGCGCCGGATCAATCAGCACACAAGAGATTGCCTGACAGTTCGAGCCCTGGGCCTCCGAAGTCTGCCAGGCAAATCTCTCTCCACTTGCTCCCCAAATTTTGCATGCAGCAGTTTCATTTCTTATTTCGGCCACAAGCCGCCAAATGAGTGTCTCTACAGGCAAATTATTTCGCGCCCGGAGAGAGACCCTGCTTCCATTTTGCCTAAGGCACAGGGGCAGAGTAATTTCGTAAATGACGGCGCTCCAAAGCGAAATTGAGCGGCGCGGCAAGCGCGTTTTCGAGCTGGTCGATAAATACCGGGAGCCACTTTTCAGCAAGGCGGGATTTTATCAGCGTCTTATGACACTCTCGATGCATGATGAGCAATTCAAGACGCAACTGTTTCGGTTCGTTGCCGTTCTGCCCTCACTGCGCCGATCGACTGAGATTGTCCAGCATCTCGAACAATATTTTAGTGATACCGACAACGGTTTCCACCCGCTCGTTGGCATTGGCGTTGGCGTTGCGCGCCTCGTTCCATGGATAAGCGCCCCGATCCTACGTTGGAACGTTTCCGAAACGGCGCGGCAGTTTATTGCGGGGCGAAATCCGGATGAAGTCATAGCGACATTGCGCAAGCGGCGGGCACAAAAAATCGGCTTTACCGTCGATGTTCTGGGCGAAGCTGTTGTGAGCGAAGCCGAAGCAAATGAATATGCAGCGCGTTACCTGGATTTATTGGACAAACTGGCGCGCGAAACAAGAAACTGGACCGATCCGCCGGGAAAAAATGCGGAGCTTTTCCCGGTCGTAAATCTCTCGGTCAAAGTCTCCGCGCTTTATTCGCAAATGAATCCGGCCGCCCCGGCCGATGCTATTGCTCATCTTGGGACCAAGCTTCGGCCGCTCCTCCGCCGCGCACGCGAGCTCGGTGCATTCATTAATTTCGATATGGAAAGTTATGCGCTTAAAAATACGACTCTCGAGCTGTTCAAAACCATTCTCACTGAAGAGGAGTTTAGAGATTGGCCGCATGCCGGGATTGTCATCCAGGCGTACCTGCGAGATGCGGAGCGCGATTTGTGCGACCTGATCGAATGGGGCCGCGCACGGAGCACGCGTTTCACAGTCAGATTGGTGAAAGGCGCATACTGGGATTACGAAACAATGAAATCGGGCCAGAACGGATCACATTCTCCGGTCTTTCTTCAGAAGCCCGAGAGTGACGCAAATTTCGAGGGGCTGACGCGCGTGCTGTTCGAAAATGAATCCGTCGTCACCGCTGCGTTCGGGTCGCACAATGTCCGCAGCATCGCACATGCGCAGGCGGTCGCGGACGAACTCGGGATTGATCCCAGCCGCTTCGAGTTTCAACTGCTTTACGGGATGGCGGGCCCGATCAAACGCGCACTGGTGGAAATGAGCTATCGCGTCCGCGAATACTGTCCTATCGGTGAATTGCTCCCCGGGATGGCCTATCTGGTTCGGCGCCTGCTTGAGAACACCTCGAACGAAGGATTTTTGCGGGCAAAATTTGCCGAGAATGTGCCGGCGAAAGAATTGCTGCGCGATCCAAGAGAGCTCATCAAACCGAATGGAGCCAGCCGAACGCAATCATCGAGCCCGGCTGTGGCGGAAAATCAGCACAGCGAAAATGGCACTTCACTTCAGGCAACACCCGCCGATATTTTCAAAAACGCACCGCTTGTGAGTTTCATTTACAAAGACAACCAGGAGAAAATGCAGAGCGCGCTGCGCGAAGTGCGCGAACGCTTCGGCGGAAAGTATCCACTCGTCATCGGTGGCGAAAAAGTCTGGACGGATGAGTTAACACCTTCAGTAAACCCGAGCGCTCCGAACGAGATTGTCGGTTACGGATCGGAAGCAGGAATTCCCGAAGCCGAACGTGCCGTGAAAGCTGCGCGCGCAGCATTTGGCAAATGGAGCCGGACGCCTTTTGAAGAACGAGCGCGCTTGCTGGAGCGCGCCGCGGACATCCTGGAGCGCCGACGGTATGAACTCTCAGCAGTTGAAGTCTTCGAAGTAGGCAAACCCTGGAACGAAGCGGATGCAGATATCCGTGAGGCGATCGATTTTTGTCGCTTCTATGCGCATGAGATACGCCGCTTGGGACGTCCCAAGCTCACGCAGCAGGTTCCCGGTGAAGAAAGCTATCACCACTACTGGCCGCGCGGCGTCGCGTTCGTGATTGCGCCGTGGAATTTTCCCATCGCGATTCTTTGCGGAATGGCGTCGGCCGCAGTCGTAACGGGCAACACCGTGATCATGAAACCATCCGAGCAATCGATCATCTGCGGCGCGATGCTGATGCAGGTCTTCGAGGAAGCGGGCGTTCCGTCAGGTGTCTTGAATTTCCTGTCCGGACACGGCTCCGTTATCGGCGCGCACTTGGTTGATCATAAAGATGTCGATCTTATCGCGTTCACCGGTTCGCGCGAAGTTGGTTTAAGAATCTGGCAATCGGCAGGTGTGACGCGACCTGGTCAGCGCGAGCTCAAACGTGTGATTTGCGAAATGGGCGGCAAGAACGCGATGATCGTCGATACCGACGCTGATCTTGATGAAACGATCACGTATTCCATCTATTCCGCATTCGGTTATCAGGGGCAGAAATGTTCTGCGCTCTCCCGCCTGATTCTTCTGGAAGAAAATTACTACCGCGTGATCGAGCGCTTAATTCTTGCCGCAGCCAGTCTGCGCGTCGGCAATCCTGAAGAACCGGGGATCATGGTCGGCCCCGTGATCGATGAGGCGGCTTACCGGCGCATTCTGGAATACATCGAGATCGGTAAAAAGGAGGCGACGCTTGCCTATCAAGCAAAGGAGGTCCCGCCGCAGGGTTATTTCATTCCGCCGACGATTTTTACTGACGTGAAACCAAACATGCGCATCGCGCGCGAAGAAATTTTCGGCCCGGTGCTGAGCGTCATCAAGGCGCGCGATCTCGATGAAGCAATCACCATTGCCAACAGCACTGATTACGCCTTGACCGGCGGCTTTTTCTCGCGCAGCCCGGCCAACATCGAGCGCGTCAAGGCGCAACTCGAGGCCGGAAATGTCTATATCAATCGCTCATGTACGGGCGCGATTGTCGGACGCCATCCTTTTGGCGGATTCAAAATGAGCGGCAGCGGCACCAAGGCCGGTGGCGAAGATTATCTCTTGCACTTCCTGGTTCCGCGCGTGGTGACCGAAAACACTAGTCGGCTCGGTCTTGTGCCAGAAAAGACACCGGAATATCGCGAAGAATTTCTCTGGCCGAAGCCGCAACGGTAGCCGCTCGAAACAG
>Ga0209577_10000735_pt1 | contig 32696 bp, 25 predicted proteins | sample GraSoiAngelo_109_FD_185874 | JGI IMG/M metagenome (GOLD analysis project Ga0209577, IMG submission 185874) | Grasslands soil microbial communities from the Angelo Coastal Reserve, California, USA - 14_0903_12_20cm (SPAdes) (version 2) | ecosystem: Environmental > Terrestrial > Soil > Grasslands... | reverse complement strand
CCGCCGATGCCGTCCCGGGCGTCTTGGGAGCGGGCCCCGCCTTGGGGGCCGGCGCGGACGGGGCGGGGGGGGCGCCGGGGGCGGGGGTCACCTCGACGGCCAGGATCGCCGGCCCTTTGACGTCGGTCCCGGGCTCGAACTTGAGATTCTCCGATTCCAGATTCATCTTGACGTAGCTCGCGTCCGACGCCTTGACCACCGGCGTGATCGTCACGCCGCTCGGCCTGGGCTGCGGGACCAGCGGCGTGCTCAGCGGGAACGCGGTCACCAGGTTGAAGTTTTGCGTGATGTCGTTGAACGGGTACTGGGTCACCGCGGGGATCCTGGGGTCGGCCAGCCGGGAGACGGGGTCGACCACGATTCCCCCCGGCGCGCCGACGTGAAAGGTCGGCTCGAGCCACGCCCGCACCCCGGCGGGCGTCTGGGGATCCACCAGGATCAGGAGCTTGCCCCCCGACTGGTAGTATTGCGCGAGGGCGTCGCGCCCCTGCGGGAGCAGGTCACGGGTGGGCGACGGCACCACCACCGCGGCGGCGTCCTCGGGCACGCGGCCGGTCTGGACGAGCAGGAGAGGCCTCACGTCGAACCCCTTGCTCACCAGCGCCTGCTTCACCGTCCCCATGCCGTTGCGGGTGAAGTCGTCGAGCGGGATTTCCCCTTCGCCCTGGAGCACGTAGACGGTCTTCTTCGCCGTCTCCAAGAGGTGCAGGAGGCCGTTCGTGAGCTGCTCTTCGCTCTCGGAGTCCACCGTGTACGAGGCTTTCCCGCGGTTGAGGACGATCTGGCCGTAGGAGGCGATCTTGAACTTCTGCGCCTCCGCGGGGTTGCGGTCGGGGTCGACGATCCGGAACTGAAAGTTCTTCGAGTAGTACTGGTAGGTGCCGAGCACGCGCCGGTAGCGCTGGACCTGCGAGGTTTCGGGGCTGAAGCTCGGAAACGCCACGACCTCGATCGGGCCGGGCAGGGACCGCAGCACCTTGATCGTCTGCGGCGAGAGGGAATGCTCCCGGGTCGCCGTCAGATCCCAGCGCACATGGTGTTCGATCCCCAGGTAGTTGAGCGCCACGAGCAGGGCGGCGACGAGCGCCGCCGACACGATCGCGTTGGTGGTCAGGAGGGCATTGCGCCGCTGCATCGGCCTACCTCCACTTCCGGGACTCGAGCGCCACGATCCCGAGGAAGAGGAAGAACCCCGCCAGGCTCAGGAAGTACACGGCATCGGTGGTGTCGACGATGCCGCTCGCCAGGTTCGAAAAATGGGCGGAGATGGAGAGGGCGGTCAGGATCTGCTGCCCGCCGGTCCCGGCCGCCTGCTGGGCGAAGCCCACCACGTAGAACAACAGCAGCAGGGCGAACCCAATCGCGGCGGAGACGATCTGGTTCTCGTTGAGGGTGGAGGCGAACAGCCCGATGGCCAGGAACGCCGCGCCGAGCAGCACCAGGCCGATGTAGGTGGCGCCCAGGAGGCCCCAATCCAGCCGTCCGATCAGCGCCAGGCTGAGCGGCATGATCGCGCTGATCACCAGCAGGACGCCGAAGAGGAGGATGACGCCGAGGTATTTCCCGAGGAGAATGGCGGAGTTGGTCACGGGCGAGGTGACCAGCAGCTCCATCGTTCGCGCCCGGTCCTCTTCGGACACCAGCCGCATGGTGAGGACCGGCACCAGCAGCATCAGCACAAAGGTCATGTCCTGATAGAGCGGGGTGAAGATGATCCGCGTCGGGTTGAAATCCGGCGGCGGCGTCCCCTGGAGCTGCAGGACCTGGAGCGTGTACCCGCCCACCAGCGCGTAGAAGAGGAACCCGTTGACCACAAAGAACATCGCCAGCGCCACGTAGGCGATGGGCGAGCTGAACAGCTGCCGGAGCTCCTTGCGCGTGATGACCAGGGTCCCTCTCATGCGCGCGGCTCCTCCGCCGCCTCTTCGTGGGTCACCAGTCTCAGGAACACATCTTCGAGGCTCATCGCGAGCGGCCGCAGCTCGAGCAGCCCGGCCCCCGCCTCGACGACGGTCCGGGCGATCTCCTCGCGGAGGTCCGCCCCGAGCCCCGCCTCCACGACGACCTCCCCTGTCCCCTCTCCGGGCGTCACGTGCACCGCTCCCCGCAGCGCCGCGAGGCGCCCGGTCAGGCGGCCGTCGGGCCGGGCGACCCGGACCAGCGTCTTCTCCGACCTCCGGAGGCGCGCCGCCAGCTGCTCGTAGGTGTCCACCGCCACGACGCGGCCTTCATTGATGACGATCACGCGGTCGCACACGGCGGTGGCTTCCGGCAGGATGTGCGTGCTGAGGATGATCGTGTGGCTTCCCCGCAGGCCCTTGATGACGTTCCGGATCTCGACGATCTGGCGGGGATCCATCGCCGAGGTCGGCTCATCCAGGATCAACACCGGAGGATCGTGCACGATCGCCTGGGCCAGCCCGACCCGCTGCCGGTATCCGCGGGACAGGTTGCGGACCAGCCGGTCCGCCACGTCCGTAATCCCGCACAGCGTCATCGCCCGGTCGATCGCGTCCCCGATCTTCCGGCCGTCAACGCCTTTGAGCCGCGCGACAAAGCCCAGGTACTCGCGGGCGGTGAGATCATCGTACAGGGGAAGGGTCTCGGGAAGATAGCCGAGCCGCCGCTTGGCTTCCAGCGGCTGCTGCACCACGTCGAAATCGGCGACCGCCGCCCGGCCCGAGGTCGGGGCGAGGAACCCGGTCAGGATCCGCATGGTGGTGGTTTTCCCGGCGCCGTTCGGCCCCAGGAACCCGAGAATCTCGCCGGGGCGCGCCTTGAACGAGACCTCGCGTATCGCCAACCGATCGCCGTACCTGCGGGACAACGCGTCTGCCAGAATCACGATCCGCTACACCCCTCCCAGACGAACAGGATCTATCCTAATGTGGAGCACCGGGAGTTTGCAAGAGGGAGGAGCCGCCCGGCCTCCTCCGAATTCCTTGGCATGCGTTCTCCGCTCCGGTTCGGCGGCCCCCCCGCCGCCGCCCTCGTGGCCGCCGCCCTCGCGGCCGCCCCCTCGCCTGCGCTGGCGGCGCGGCATGCCCCGCCGCATCTGGCGCTCTGGATGGAGCCCGGAGCCAATCTGCCCACGCTCAGCACCGTCGAAGGGGTCCAGCAGATCCTCGACCACGCCAGGGAGGCGGGCGTCGACGTCGTGATCCCGGAGGCCAAGAACGCCTGGGGGTACGTGACGTATCCCAGCGCGTTCGCCCCCACGATCGGCGCATCGCCGATCCCCCACTCGGAGGCGCCGACCTACCCTGCGCCGGCGCAGTGGTATCCCGCCGGATACGACATGTTGGGGACGATCGTGCGGGAAGCCCACGCGCGGGGCATGCGGGTCGATGTCGCCGTCAACAGCTTCGCCGAAGGATTCACTCCCTCGCAGTCCGGGCCTGGATTTGAACATCCGGAGTGGCAGACCACCGCGTATCTCGGCACGCGGCCGGTGGTCGCGCCCGACGGCTCATCCTACGCGCTGGCCGGCGTGGATGTTCCCCGAACCGACAATGCGCTCGTCCTCTACACGCCCGAGTCGGGCCCGGCCACCCCGACCTCGCGGTGGGGGGTCGAGGCGGCGGTCGCCTGGGGGCAGGTGACCGAGGTGCGCGACCGCGCCGCCGGAGACTCCGACCCCGGCCCCACCCCGATCCCGCCCGGAGGATACGTGCTCTCCGGCCACGGCGCGGCGGCCCGCTGGCTCGCGCGCGCCCTCCCCGTGGGGGCGGTCGTCACGATCGGCCCGGCGGAGTTCCGCCTGGTCCCCTCCTCCGCGCGCAGCATCTTCGCCTTCGTCAACCCTGCCGATCCGGCCGTCTCCGGGTACGAACTCGCCGTTATCTACGAGGTGCTCACCCGGTACGATGTCGACGGGATCGTCCTCGACCGGACGCGCTACCAGGACGCGGGCGAGGATTTCTCCGCCCTAAGCCGTCTGCGCTTCGAAGCGTTCATCGGACACGCGGTGGCCCACTGGCCGCAGGACGTCTACTCCTATGCGGCGAGCGGGTACTGGGTGAAGCGCGTGCCCGGCCCCCTCTACCGATCCTGGCTCGGCTTCCGCGCGCACACGATCATGGCGTACGTCCGGGCGGCGGCGCATCTGGTCCACACGCTCCGCCCCAAGGTGGCGGTCGCCGCGTACGTGGGGGCCTGGTATCCGGTCTACTTCGAGGAGGGCGTGAACTGGGGGAGCCCCGAGGTCTGGCCGCCGTATCCCTGGATCGGGCGGGAGTGGGTTCAGGCCGGACTCGCGCCGCTCCTCGACTACCTGATGATCGGCCTCTACTACCCGCCGCTGACCGTTCGGGAGGCCCGGGCCCAGCACAACGACCCGGAGATCAGCATCCAAGGCGGGGCGCAGCTCGCCGCGTCCGTGGTGCACGGCGCGACGCCCATCGTCGGCGCGCTCCTCGTCCCGTTGTACGCCGGCGAGCCGGACCGGCTCGCCGAGGCGGTGCGGCTGTCGCAAACCTTGACCCGGGGGGCGATGCTCTTCGACCTCATCTACCTCCGCGAAGAGGATCTGTGGCGTGCGATCCCCGGGTCATAGCCGCCGGGCGCCCGCGACGCGCGCCGCGGGAGAACCCTGTGGAGACACCCTGGGGGAATGAGGAAGGGCCCCCCGAATCCGAGGAGCCCTTCCATCTGTCCTGCGTTCTATAGAGAGTCTTCTTGCGCGCTTTCTGAGGACCTGCGAGCGGAGAAAGCGCCAGACTGCCCTCCAGCCGCACCGTCGTCATCCAGCTGAGCCGCAGCGTGGGCGACGGCCGGAGTGCGCGAGAGCGCTACCCGGTCATCACCTCGCTCTGCGGATACTGGTGGCAGGTCGTACGGTACGGCATGGAGCGTCTACTATGATCCATCCGCATCACCTCCCTTTTCGACTAGCACAATCATCGCGCCCAGGACCGCCGGCGTCAAGAGCAGGTGGCGCGGCGGCGCGTGGGGCAATCCTTCACTTTCTCTTGGAGTGCGCCCGCAGCCACGCCGCGATGTTGTCGCGGGTGGACCCGCCGCGGGCGACGTTCGTGATGAACTCGACGGATTCGTGCGCCGGGGTGAGGGTGAGCCGGTAACCGGCGCCTTCAAGGAAGAGCCGGGCCGTTTCCAACGCCGTCCGCTTGTTCCCGTCGTGAAAGACCTGATCTCGGGTCAGGCGGTCGAGATAGAACGCCGCCATGTCCCAGATGGAGGGCTGCGGCCGCAGCGCGATCCGCGTCTGCACAAAGTTCACCAACGATTCCAGGCTCGGCGGATAGACGACGTTCTGCTCGCCCGCGAGGTAGAGGCCGCCGGTGGCCCGGATCATTCGCTGGTTCACCGTCTTCAACTGCTCGACCGTCAGGTATCTCACCGCTTTGCCAAAGCCTCCCAGACTGTCCGGTAATCCCGAAGGCTTCGCTCGAGGCTACCGGTGAACGTCCGTTCGTCCATGGGCTCGGGAGCTTTGAGAGGGCGTTTCCCACGGTGGGCCCCCGTCGAACGGGATCCCACGACTCTGACCCTGGCCGCCGGCCGATTTCGGGCGACAATCCGCCGCCTGACGCCGGATTTCAGCCCGGCACGGCGTGACCTGGGCTTGCGCGCCGACCCAGACGGCCGCGCATGCGCTCTTGCGAACCTACGCGACATCCATCTACCCCCTCATTTTAATCTAGCATGGCCATAAGGTCGGCGCAATCCCCAGGTTTAGGATAGTAGGCGGGGTTTGGTGGCCCAAATGAGCATACGAGAAATATTGGTTGGAGGTTTTATGGAGCGCATCTGAGCCAATTAACGAGACAAGTCGATCTATCTGGCGTCTATCAGAGATTTACAGAGGTAGTTGGGAAATTCGGCGAAAAATCGTCCAAATATTGCGAAAACTGACCATTAAGGCGCGTTAAGAGGACACCGGGGAAGGTCTTCCCGGTGTCCTCGGACGGATCGTCAGGTGTGATGTTGTGGTTGTTAGAGGTTAGCCAACGACGCGGACGTTCTGAGCCTGCGGACCCTTTTGCCCCTGGGTGATCTCAAACTCGACGATTTGACCTTCCTCGAGGTTGCGGAAACCCTCCCCCGCAATCCCGGTGTAGTGCACGAAGACGTCTTTCCCTTCCTCCGGAGTTATGAACCCGTACCCTTTCTCCCGGTTAAACCACTTCACGGTACCTTTTGGCATACGCTCTTCCTTCCTCCCCCAGGGGCCGGTTGCCCTGAATTCAGTACCCATCTATACAACGGGATCTCCGTGAATCCTGCCTCCGCGCCCACGATGTGACGCGGTCAGCCATTGAGCGCCGGCGCAGGCGCCGCCGCGCCGGCAATGGCGGGGAGCGGCACCGGCCGCACGGGGGCGCGGACACTCGGCAGCGGCAACCGGCCCATGGGGACATTCAGGGTCCCGCTCAGCCACTGCATGACTGCGGCTCCACATCGGCGCCACTGGCAGGTGCCCATCCCGCATCGCGTCCGGCGCTTCAGCTCGTCGGCGCTTCGCGCGCCGTCATCGACGGCGGCCTGGAGGATCCCGACGCTCACGCCCTCGCACGGGCAGAAGATGGTCTCAGACGGCCCCTCCCAGCGCTCCACCACATCATCGGGCATCGCGCCGATCACCATCGCCTCCCGCGCCACTGCGGTCAGCGGGACCGACGCCGCGCGCAGCTGCCGCCGGGCCTCTTCCTGCCTCTGGTCGGCCTCCGGGAGGAGGCCAAGCGCGCCGAGGGCGGATCGCACCGCCAGCCGGCCCGACTCCGCCGCTGCCCGCGGCGTGTCCACGCCGCCGGCGTCGCCCGCGATGTAGAGCCCCGCGGTCGGACCGTGCAGCGCCAGCGTGCGGTCGAAGCGCGGCACGAACCCGCCGAGGCGCGGTTGGTAGACGCACGGGGCGCCCGCCAGCCGGGCGAGGTCCACGAGCGGCGCCCTCGGCGATTCTACGCAGAGCATGCGGCACTCGTGCTCGGTCCCGTCCGCGAGGCGGACGCGCTCGACGCTCGCGTCGCCGCGCGCGGAAGCGACGGCGCCGGGGATCACGGGAACCTTCTCGGGGAGATTCTTGGGACGCTCCGCGCTGATCAGCGTGACTCCCGTCCCCCGCTCCGCGAGGCGGGCGGCCAGCGTTGCCGCTTCCGGCCCACCGGCGACGACGGCGGGCCCGCTCGCCTGACCGATTCCCCCGGCGCGGACCAGTTCCCACCCCGCCTCCACCGTCATGACCCCCTCCAGCGTCCAGCCGGGGAACGGCACGAGGCGCTCGAGCGCGCCCGTCGCCAGGATGACGGCATCGGCGGTCACGAGGCGGGTCCGGCCGCCGTGCAGCGCCGCGAGCGTGCGGCCAAAGAGGCCCCACACCAGGCTGCCGCGCCACACTTCAGCCGATCGCAAATCGCGCATCAACCCTTCGGCCAGCCCGCGGGCGCCCGGGACGATGACCGCGCGCCCGCCCAGCGCCGATCGCTCCTCCATGAGCAGGACTCGGGCGCCGGCGGCGTGGGCTTCCCCGGCGGCGGCGAGCCCGGCCGGCCCTCCGCCCACGACCGCGATCTGCACGTTGACGTCGGTCACCCGGAGGCCGCCCGGCGAAGCGCGGCGACCACCGACTCAGGAACGATCGGCAGCTCCTCCACCCGTGCGCCGCTCGCGTCCATGATCGCGTTGGCGATGGCGGCGGCCACCGGCACCACCGGCGGCTCGCCGACACCCTTCGCGCCGTAGGGACCCCGCTCCGACGGGACCTCCACCAGATTGATGCGGATCGGCGGCACGTCCGTGGCACGGGGCAGGGCGTAATCGAGGAAGGTTCCGGTCGCCACCGACCCCTGCTCGTCATAGAGCATCCGCTCGAGCAGGGCCCACCCCACCCCCTGGGCCACCCCCCCGTGGATCTGCCCCCGCACGGCCGCGGGATTGATCGCCCGCCCGACATCCTGTGCCACCGCATAGTCCACGACCCGCACCCGGCCGGAATCGGCGTCCAACTGGATCCGGGCCACGTGCGCGCCGAACGCGGGCGCCCGCTGGACGATGGCCTCGGAGGCCACCCCGAAGATCGGAGGGTTCCCCGCCCCGAATCCGGAGGTGAGCTTCACGAGATCCGCGACCGCGATCGTGCGGGCCGGCACCCCGCGCACCCCCACCACCCCGCCGGTGATTTCCAGGTCCGCCTCCGACGCCTCCAACCGCCGGGCGGCCAGGGCGAGGAGCTGGCGCCGCGCGTCCTCTGCGGCTTTGACCACCGCCGAGCCGACGGAGTAGATGATCTTGCTGCCGCCGGACATCCCCGCATAGGGCGCGCTGTCGCTATCCGCCCCGACCAATCGGACCCGCGACACCGGCAGGCCGAGCATCTCGGCGGCGATCTGCGCCAGTCCGGTGGCGGTCCCGCTGATATCGATGGACCCGACGATCACCTGCGCCCCCCCGTCGGTGTTGAGCCGGATGCAGGCGCTCGCCGGCTCGAGCCCGCCGAGCCACCCGCCGGCCGCGACACCAATCCCCCGCCCATTGCGCTCCCGGTTGCGCCAGAGGGGATCCTCCTGGACCGCCTGGAGTGCCTCCCGCAGCCCGATCCGCGGCCAGGGCTCGCCGCTCGGCATCGGGTCACCGCCTTGGGACGCGTTCCGCAGACGGAACGCGATCGGGTCGAGTCCGAGCCCGCGCGCCAGGTCGTCGATCACGGACTCCAGCGCGAAGGCCGCCTGCGGTGCTCCGGGCGCCCGGTAGGCGCCGATCGGCGCCTTGTGCGTCAGGATCTCCCGCCCCTGGATGTCGAGGTGGGGCGCCTGGTAGTTGCCGCCGAGCATGAGTGCCGCGATGTTCAACGGCGCCCCGGGGAGCGCCCCCGCGTCGAACAGCAGCTGCGCCTGAATGGCGACGAGCGTCCCGTCGCGGCGCGCCCCGAGCCTGACCTCCAGCGTCGACTGGGGCGCCGGCGTGGCCGTGCGGAACTCATCGGAGCGGGTCAGCACGACCCGAACCGGCCGCCCGAGGAGCATCGCCAGCGCGCCCGCCAGGGGCTCCAGGAGCAGGATCTTGGCCCCGAACCCTCCACCGACCGCCATGGGCATGATCCGGACCGACGATTCCGGGAGCCCGAGGACCTGCGCGACGTTCTCCCGCGAATAGAACAGCCCCTGGGTGGCGGTCCAGACGGTCAACCGGCGTGACGACGGATCGAACGCGGCGGTCGTCGCGTGGGGTTCGATGTACGCCTGATGCACGACCGACGTGCGAAACGTCCGCCCGACCACGAGCGCGGACTCGCGCAGCCCGCGTTCGATATCGCCGCGCACGAACCGGACGCGGCTCGTCACATTGCTGGGCCGTTGATCGTTCGACTCTTCCTCGACCTTGACCGCGGCGTGAAGGCTCGCTTCCGCGCTCTTCCCCGCCAGCCCGGGCTGCACCAGCGGAGCGGCCGGGTCGGCCGCGGCGACCGGATCCACCAGCGCCGGAAGCGGATCGAACTCCGCTCCCGACGCGAGCCGCTCCAGCCCGTCCGCGGCGGCCTCCTCGGTCTCCGCCACGACCACCGCCACCGGATCGCCGGCAAATCGCACCTCTCCGCGGGCCAGCAGGCATCGGCCCCGCACGTTCGGCACCGCGTCCCCGAACGGCAGGTCGTCCGCCGTGAGCACGGCGACCACCCCGGGAACCGCGCGCGCGGCCGCCACGGGGATCCTCCGAATCCGGGCGTGCGCGTACGGGCTCAGGAAGAGGCGGGCGTGGAGCAGCCCGCGCATCTCCTGATCCGCGACGAACTGTGTGCGGCCGGTGACTTTCTCCTCACCATCGACCCGCGGAACCGACTGTCCAACCACAGAGAATGCCATGCCGACGCTCCTCACCCTGACGTGGTGTGCGGGGACACCTGACTCTTTCCAGACGCGCGGGAAACCCTCCTCCTGCCCACGCGCGCCGTCAAGGGGTCCAGAGAACCCGCAGCGAAGGCAGTGCGTAATTGGGCATATAACACGAGAGGGAGTCGATGGCGGCGCGGGCACGAGTACCCGCCGCGCGGATCGACGCCGTCTCGTGCCTACGGCGCGAACCTAACCGTCCGCGGGGTCCCACCGACAGTGCCATGACGCGTTTCCATGTCGTACGGGTTCTAGAGTCCGGCCACCCGCGTCCCCCGCGGGAGCCCCGCTCCGCGGGGCCGAGCGGGGCGCTCGGGGGCAAAGCGCAGAAATACGGCCTCGAGGCGCTCACCATACTGGGCCTCTTCCTGCTCGGCCTGCTCGGCGGGATGCTCACGCGCGGGTGGTTTCCGGAACCGCAGGAGACCCCGCCCCCACCCCCACCCCCGCCCGTCGCGGCCCCGGCCCCGCCGGCCCCGCCGCCGGTCGAGCACGGAGACGACCGGTTCCTCGTTGTCGGGCTCACGCAGGATCTGCACCGGACCGACTCCATCATGGTCGTGCAGTGGGATGCGTTCCACCATCAGGCCCGCATCCTCGGCATCCCGCGCGATACCGGGGTGGTCATCCCGGGGATCGGGTACACGAAGCTCGTGCACGCGTACGCGACGGGCGGGGTGGGACGGACGCGGGCCGCCGTGGGGCGGCTGCTCAACGTGCCCGTCGCCCATTACTTCATCTTCAGCATCCCCGCGATGCGCCACCTCGTCGATCTGGTCGGCGGGGTGCCGGTCATCGTGGACAAACGGATGCTCTATCACGACGTCGAGCAGGGGCTGTTCATCGATCTCCAACCCGGGAGCCAGGTGATGGACGGCGGGCGCGCCGAGCAGTATCTCCGGTTCAGAAACGATCCCGACGGCGACATCGGCCGCATCCGGCGCCAGCAGCTGTTCCTGCGCTCGGCGATGCAGACGGTCCACCGCCCGGCGGTCTGGATCCGCCTCCCCCAGATCCTCGGCACCGCCCGCGCCGAACTCGGCACCGATCTCACGAGCGAGCAATTGCTGGGGTGGGTTCACGAGATCGACCACCTCGCCCCGGACGCCGTCTCGGCCCAGACCATCGAGGGACACCCCGAGACGCAGAACGATGCGCTCATGCACATGCCGCTGAGCTTCTGGGTCGTCGACGCCGACGACCTGCGCGCGAAGGTCCGCTGGCTCCTCACCGGCGTGCCGCCGCCGCCCCTGCCGAAGCCGGTCGCTCCCTAATACAGGCCGCCGTTGACGTCCAGGATGGCCCCGTGCATGTGCCGGGCGCCGGGCCCGGCCACGAAGACCACGACGTCCGCGATGTCCTCGGGCTGGGCGATCCTTCCGATCGGGGTCCTGCGCGTCATCTCGGTCCGCTGCTCCGGCGTCGTCACCCGCCACAAGAGCGGCGTCTCCACAGGACCCGGGCAGACGCAGTTGACGCGGATTCCCGTCCCCGCCAGTTCGGCCGCCAGGTGCCGGGTCAGGCCGATCAGCCCATACTTCGAGCAGGTGTAGTGCGCGCCGTTCGTGAGACTGGTGCGCCGGCCGGCGATCGATGAGACGAGCACGATCGATCCCTGACGCCGCGGCAGCATATGGGGGAGCGCCGCCTGCAGGCAGAGGAACGCCCCCTTCAGGTTGACGCCCAGCACGCGGTCCCAATTGTCATCCGTGATCTCGAGAATGGGGTCGGGAAATCCGATCCCGGCGTTCGCCACCAGGATATCCACTCCGCCGCACCGCTCAACCGCTTCGGCGATCATCGCCCCGACCTGCGCGCGATCCGCCACGTCGGCCGCGAGCGGCACACACCGGCCGCCCCGAGAGGCGATCGCCGCCGCGGTGTCGAGCGGCGGGGCGAGGTCGACGGCCGCCACCTGAGTCCCGCCGGCCGCGAACCTCTCCGCGATCGCGCGTCCGATCCCGGCGGCGGCGCCGGTGATCACCGCGGTTGTCTCCCTCGCGTCGCTCACGCGCGCCCCTGCCACGCGCCGACCGGTCCTGAGGTGGCGGCGCGCGCCCGAACCACCGAAGCCCTCAGCGCCTCTTGACGGCGGCCTCTTCCCCGGTCACTCCTGGGGCGTGCCCGCCGGCGCGTTGGGGTCTCGCTCCCCGGTCCGCGCCCAGTCGTCGGGCGCCGCCGCCGGCGCCGCCGGTTCGGCCGGATCGGAGGTGGCCCGGCGCGCGAGCTTGCGGGCCATCTTGGCCTCCCGCTTCGCCTTGCGCTTGAGTTCCTTCGCGCGTTTGACGCTGGAGTAGTTTGGGCGGGCCATCGCACGCTCCTCTCAGACTACCGTTCCTTACTCTTCACGTCACGTGTGACCACAGTATAGCACGCGGCGGTCGCGGAACGCCGCATTCGACAGCACCGCGAAAGAGTGCTACACTAGACTCCCGTGCGGATGCGAGGCCCGAGCGGCCCAGATCTGGAATGGCGAGAGCGAACCCAAAAGATCCGGGCCGCCGCCCGCAAGGGGAAGTCTTCAACTGAAATCGCGGGGTTGGTCGCCCTCCCCGTTGCGACGGTGGAGCGGGCGCTGGCCCACGCGGAACACCCCCGCCTCTCCGATCCGGTAGAGCTTCTACAAAGCCGCCGCGAAGGCCCCGGGAAAGCCCCGTCGGACGTCCAGCTGTACTGGCTCGGATTCCTCACCGCGGCGGGACACATCTGCGGGCACGGATCGCTGCTGACGCTCGTCGTGACGCTCGGCGAGGAGGGGCGGGACTGCGTCGCGACCCTCATGGCCGATCTCGCCACGGAGCACATCCGCTACGAGTTCTGTCACAGCAGCATCGTCGGGTGGCAGGTCTACCTGCGCGACCAGGGCCTGTGTGAAGCCCTACTGCCCTGGGGCATCCCGTCGGATTTCCACGGGGATGACCCGGCCCTGCTCGATGATCTGCCGAAGGAGTTCGTCGCCCCGTTCATTCGCGGATACACGGACGGGGACTTGATGTCCCGCCGACCCGGAGGCGGTTCGCGGAACGGCCACTTCGCGCTCCACGGCACTCCCGCCGTCCTGGCGGGCATCAATGCGATGCTCAAGCGGTGCTGGGCGGTCTCGAGCGGGGTGGTGAGTCAACGGCAGGACAGGACTGAGCTCCGCGTCTCGGATTCGGGGGCCTGCCACACCATCCACAGCCACCTGGACACGTTCGCGTCCCGGTTTCAGGCGGAGCGCGCAAAGGTGGCGTCGAGGAAGTAGGCGCTACTTCGAGAGCTGCTGCTTCACCACCCGGTCGGCGTCATCGTTCGAAATCCACCTGCCGGTCTGCTGGAACGTCAGGTAGCGCAGAAACCCGGACAGCGACATCCCATTCGTCTCGTCCGAATAGGGTTTCAGACCCTTGATGCTCGGCCACTGCCCGGATGCCGGCTGCGCCGTCGTCTGTGCGGGCGCAGGCACCGGCGCCTTTTGCGCCGGCGCGGGACCCGCGAACACCGCGACGAGCAGGGCTGCGACGATCACCGGGAGCAGCAATCTTCCCATGGCGATCCCCCCTAACCTCCCCGACCCGGGCCGGAACTCCACCAACCTACGCGTGCGGCTTGCCCCATTCCGGTATGGAGTCCCCGGAGGGGGCACCCTAGAAACGTCCACGAAAGACCCGTCCACGAGATACGCGTACACGATGGTATACGCCAAACGCCGCGGCGTCTCCTATGCCCCCCGCCGGGCGGCGGCCGGGAATCCGAGCACGGCGGCCGCGAGGGAGTCCGCGCGGAGACCCAGGAACGCGTCGATAATTGTGGGATCGAATTGGGTCCCCGCGCAGCGCTGCAGCTCCGCCACCGCCTCCTCGACCGACCAGGCCTCTTTGTAGGGCCGTTCATGCGTCAGCGCGTCGAAGGCGTCCGCCACCGCGACGATCCGTCCCGCGAGGGGGGTGGTCGCTTCTCTGAGCCCGTGCGGGTACCCCGTGCCGTCCCAGCGCTCGTGGTGGGTGAGGGCGATCTCCTCGGCCATCTTCAGGAGCGCAAACCGTCCCCCCGAGAGGATCTTCCCCCCGATTGTCGTGTGGGTCTTGAGCACCTCAAACTCTTCCGCCGTGAGGCGGCCCGGCTTCAAGAGGATCTGGTCCGGGATGGCGATCTTCCCCACATCGTGGAGGGGAGCGGCCCGCCGCAGGAGCATCACCTGATCCTGGGCCAGCCTCATCGCCCGGGCCAGGAACGCCGAGACCTGGCCCACCCGCTTCGTGTGCTCCCCGGTGTCGTCGTCCCGGTATTCGGCGGCGAGCGCCATCCGCTCCAGCATCTCGATGTGGGCGTCTTCCAGGTCCCGGTGGGCCGCCTGCAGTTCCTCGTTGGCCTTTTGCAGGTCGCGCGTACGCTCCTGCACCTTCACCTCCAGGATTTGGTTCTGGTTCGCGAGCTCGAGGTGAAGCAGCCGGGTCTGGAGCAGGTTGTTGCTCCGGAGGAGGACCTCGGTCGTGTCGAAGGGTTTGCTCAGGAAGTCTTTGGCCCCGCCGGCCAGGGCGCGCTGCTTCGCCTCCGGGGTGACGTCGGCCGTGAGCACCAGGATCGGGAGGAACGAATCGGCCGGGAGCGTCTGCTTGAGGTCCTCCATCACCATGAACCCGTCCCGTTCCGGCATGTGGAGGTCGAGCAGGATCAGGTCGGGCTGGAACTCGGTGATCAGAGCTTCGACCTCGCGCGGGTTGGTCGTGCTCTTGAAGTTGGTGTTGCCGGCAACCCACCTGAGCGTGCCCTCAAGGAAATGAATGTTGACTTCCTGGTCGTCGACGATCAGGATCCTGGCGGTCTTGATGGGGTCGACCTGCATCATCGGGTCACCTGTGTTCCACGCTTCGCTTCGATCGGCGTTCGCGTCCGTCATCTGGCTCCCACCCGCGTAAGATATTCGGCAACGATCTCCGGCAGCAGCGTGGTGTTGATCGGCTTGGGAATGTACCCGTCGCAGCCGGCGTTCAACGCCCGCTCCTCGTCGCCCTTCATGGCGTACGCGGTGAGCGCCACCACGATGGCGTCGCGGGTCGCGGGATCGGATTTGAGGCGCCGGGTCAGCTCGAGCCCGTCCATGCCGGGCAGCTGGATGTCCATGAGGATGAGGCGTGGACGGAACGTCTTCAGCACCGCCACGGCCTCTTCGGCGTCCGCGGCCGTGCGCACATCGTACCCTTCGGTCGCCAGCAGGACCCGGACGAGCTTGAGGTTCACGGGGTTGTCGTCAACGATCAGGATGGGCGCACCGGCCATGGGATTCGCCGCGTCCGGCGGCACGAGCCCGGGCTCGGACCCGTCGGCGGTTCCGCCGGCCCGGCGCCGGCGCGCGCGGACGGTGCGGCCCGTCACCGGGACACCGCCAGGCAGGCCTGCAATTCTTTCAGGAGCGGCTTGACGCCGTCGCGTCCTTTCACGACGACCGCCTGCGCGGCCTTCTTGAGCCGGGACTTGTCCTGCGCCGTCAAGTCCGCCCCCGTCCAGACGATCACGGGGGTGCGGCTGCCGTTGTCGGTGCGGCGGAACCGGTCCAGAAACTCGAGGCCGTTCATTCCCGGCATCCGAAGATCCAGCACCACCGCCCTGAGGCGCTCCTTCGCCGCCGCCGCCAGGCCGCTCTCGCCGTCCGGCATGCACACCGGCCGGTAGCCCATCTCCGCGAGGGCCGCTCCCATGATCTTCAGCGCCCCGAGGTCGTCGTCCACGACGAGGACGGCCCCGTCCCCATCCGGGCGGACTCCGATCCGCTGCAGCGCGGCCAGCAGCTCCTCGGACCGAACGGGCTTGACCAGCGCGCCGTCGGCCCGCTGGTCTGCCAGCACTCCCTGGTCGGCCACCATCGTCACGACGATCACCGCCACGTTTCGGTTTCGCGCTTCGGCGCGGATCGCCTTGAGCACGTCCCACCCCTTCATGTCGGGGAGCAGCAGGTCGAGCGTGATCGCGCTGAAGGCCTTCTCCCGGCACCGGGCCACCGCCTCGGCGCCGCTCGCCGCCGCCTCGACGGCGTATCCCGCTCCGCCGAGCGTCTTCATGAGCCAGGCCCGCTCCCTGGGATCATCATCGATGATCAGGACCGCCGGGCCGTTCGCCACCGGTGGTGCGGCATCCGGCCGCGCGGACGATCTCGCCGGGCTTTCCCGTTCCGCCCAGAACACCCGCGGCAGGACGGCAAAGAAGACGCTGCCGGTGCCCGGCGCGCTGCGCACGCCCACCTTGCCGCTCTGGGCCTCCACGATCCGCTTGGTCAGCGCCAGGCCCAGCCCCGTGCCCTGATATTTCTTGGCCGCGCCGGCGTCGAGCTGCTGGAACTCGACGAAGAGCCGGCCCAGGTCTTCCGGCCGGATGCCGATGCCCGTGTCCTCGACCTCGATGCGATAGGTGTCGGCCTGCTCCGGCAGCACCCGGACCGTCACCTGCCCGCCGTCCGGCGTGAACTTGAGCGCGTTCGACAGGTAATTGTAGAGCAGCTGCTTGAGCTTCGCCTGGTCGCCCGTCACGCCGGTCAGCCCCGGATCGATCTCCATCTTGACCTGGATCCGCTTGGTGGCCGCCATGGTGCGCAGGCCGTCCCGCACCTCGCCGACGATCTTCGCCAGATCAACTGGCTCCGGGTTGAACTCCATCCGGCCGGCCTCCACCCGCGCCAGATCCAGCACGTCGTTGATGAGCTGCAGCAGGTGCCGGGAACTGGTCAGGATGTCGCCGAGGTATTCCTTGTGCGGGTCGGACACCGGCCCCACCTTGCCGCCGTGCATCAGCTCGGCGAAGCCGATGATCCCGTTGAGCGGCGTCCGCAGCTCGTGGGACATGTTCGCCAGGAACTCGCTCTTCAGCCGGTTGGCCTCCTGGACGCGGTGGTACTGCTCCACGAGCTCTTCGTTCTTCCGGCGCAGCTCCTCCTCCAGGGCCTTCTGGGCCGTGATGTCCTTGGAAACCAGGAGGTAGCCGACCGGATCGCCGGAGACGCCCCGGCGCAGCGTGATGGCCACCTGCGCCGTGAACTGCTCGCCGCTCTTGCGCATCCGCTGGAACTCGCCCTCGAACTTCCCGGTCTCGAGTGCCTGGGCCAGCGCCGCCTCGACCTTGCCGGACTCGACGTCTTCCCGGGTGTGGAGGATGCGGGAGTTTTGTTTCCCGATCATCTCCTCGGCGGCATAGCCGTAGTTCCGCCGCGCGCCTTCGTTCCAGGCCAGGACATTGCCCTCGAGGTCCATGGCGATGATCGAGTACTCGGTGGAAGACTCCAAGATGTTGTTCAAGAACGCCGTCGTCTCGCTCCGCTCCCGGTACTGCTGGGTGATCTGCTCCTCCAGCCGCTTCTGCTCGGTGATGTCGCGGGCCGCGGCGAACACGCCGCGCAGCCGGTCGTCCGCGCCCTTGAACGTGGTGGCGTTGTAGGATACCACCGTCTCCGCGCCGTCCTTGGCCCGGATCGTCAGCTCGTAGTTGGTCACCTGGCCTTCCGCCAGCACCCGGCGGATGCCGTCCTCCGCCCGCTGCGGGTCGGTGAAGTAGTCCTTGAACGGTGTCCCGATCAGGTCCTCCCGCGTCCGGCCCGTGATCTCGCACATCCGCCGGTTCACGTCCGTGATCAGCCCCAGGGGGTCGGTCGTCATCAGGGCGTCGATGCCGGACTCGACCAGGCCGCGCGTGTAGGTCTGCTGCTCCCGCAGCTCCTGCTCGATCTGCTTCTGCTGGGTGATGTCGCGGGCCGAGGCGAGGATCCCCTGCACCGCGCCGGTCGCGTCGGTGAACACGGCGGCGTTGAAGGACACCGGGACTTTGCGCCCCGCCTTGGACCGCACCACCAGCTCGTAGTTCGTCACCACGCCTTCGTCGAAGGTCGTGCGGACGCCGGCGCGGGCCCGCTCCGGGTCGGTGAAGTACTGCGCGAACGGGCTGCCGATCAGCTGCTTGCGGTTGAAGCCGGCCAGCTTCGCCGTCTGCTCGTTCACGTCCGTGACCACGCCGTTCGGGTCCACGGTCATCAGCGCGTCCGCCGAGGCTTCGATCAGGCCCCGGCTGTAGTTCTGCTGGTCGCGCAGCTGCTCTTGCAGGCGCTTCTGGGCGGTGATGTCGCGGGCCGCCGCGAGGATGCCGGCCACCCGGCCCGCCGTGTCCCGGAAGGTGCCCGCGTTGAACGACACCACGGTGCGCTTCCCGGTCTTGGACTTGAGGACCAGCTCGTAGTTGGTCACCGAGCCTTCGGCGAGCGTCTGCCGGACGCCGGCCGCGGCCCGGTCGGGCTCGGTGAAGTAGTCCTTGAAGGGGCTGCCGATCAGCTCTTCCCGGCCGTACCCGGTGGAGCGGATCATCTGCTCGTTGACGTCCGTGATGGTCAGGTCCGGGTCGACCGTCACCAGGGCGTCCACCGAGGACTCGATCAGGCCCCGGTTGTAGTGCTGAGATTCGCGAAGCTGCTCCTCCAGGCGCCGCTGTTCGGTGACGTCGCGGGCCACGGCGAAGACCCCGCGCACGTTCCCGGCGGCGTCCTTGAAGACCGAGGCGTTGAGCGAGACCAGGATCTCCCGGCGGTGCCGGGAGCGGAGGGTGAGCTCGTAGTTGGTGGCATACCCTTCGCTGAGCGTCTTCCGCACGCCCTCGGCGGCCCGGTCGGGCTCGGTGAAGTAGTCCTGGAACGCGCTGCCGATGAGCTGATCCCGGCCGTAGCCGGAGAGCTTGACCATCTGTTCGTTCACGTCGGTGATGGTCAGGTCGGCGTCCACCGTGAGCATGCCGTCCACCGAGGACTCGATCAGGCCGCGGCTGTGCGCCTGCTGCTCCCGCAACTGCTCCTCCAGGCGCTTTTGGGCGGTGATGTCGCGGGCCGCGGCGAACACGCCGCGCAGCCGGTCGTCCGCGCCCTTGAACGTGGTGGCGTTGTAGGACACCACCGTCTCCGCGCCGTCCTTGGCCCGGATCGTCAGCTCGTAGTTGGTCACCTGGCCTTCCGCCAGCACCCGGCGGATGCCGTCCTCCGCCCGCTGCGGGTCGGTGAAGTAGTCCTTGAACGGTGTCCCGATCAGGTCCTCCCGCGTCCGGCCCGTGATCTCGCACATCCGCCGGTTCACGTCCGTGATCAGCCCCAGGGGGTCGGTCGTCATCAGGGCGTCGATGCCGGACTCGACCAGGCCGCGCGTGTAGGTCTGCTGCTCCCGCAGCTCACGCTCGATCTGCTTCTGCTGGGTGATGTCGCGGGCCGCGGCGAGGATCCCCGCCACCCACCCGGAGGTGTCCTTGAACACGGAGGCGTTGAACGACACGGCGGTCTCGGCGCCGGCCTTGGACCGCACCACCAGCTCGTAGTTCGTCACCACGCCTTCGCCGAAGGTCGTGCGGACGCCGGCGCGGGCCCGCTCCGGGTCGGTGAAGTACTGGGCGAACGGGCTCCCGATCAGCTGCTTGCGGTTGTAGCCGGTCAGCTTCACCGTCTGCTCGTTCACGTCCGTGACCACGCCGTTCGGGTCCACGGTCATCAGCGCGTCCGCCGAGGCTTCGATCAGGCCCCGGCTGTAGTTCTGCTGCTCCCGCAGCTGCAGCTCCAGGCGCCGCTGGTCGGTGACGTCCCGGGCCACGGCGAAGACCCCGCGCACGTTCCCTTCGGGATCCTTGAAGATCGACGCGTTGAACGAGACCAGGACCTCGCGGCCGCCGGGCGTCTTCAGGGTGAGCTCGTAGTTGGTGACGTAGCCTTCGTTGAGCGTCTTCCGCACCCCGGCGGCGGCCCGGTCGGGCTCGGTGAAATAGGCGTCGAACCGGCTGCCGATCAGCTTCTCCTTCGGGGCCTCCGTCAGCCGGACCATCTGCTCGTTCACGTCGGTGATGGCCAGGTCTTGATCGACCGTGATCATCGGGTCGACGGAGGACTCGATGAGGCCGCGGGTGTAGTTCTGGGCCTGCCGCAGCTCCTTCTCCAGCCGCTCCTGTTCCGTGATGTCGCGGGCCGCGGCGAAGATGCCCTGCACCCTTCCCCCGGTCTCCTTGTACACGGAGGCGTTGAACGACACCGGGGTCTCCTTGCCGGTGCGGGAGCGCAGGACCAGCACGTAGTGGGTCACGAAGCCCTCGGCCAGGGTCCGCTGGATGCCCGCCGCGGCGGCCTCCGGGTCGGTGAAGTGGTCCGGGAAGGGGCTGCCGATCAACTCCTCACGGCTGTAGCCGGTCATCTGGACGGTCTGCTCGTTCACGTCGGTGACCCGGAACTCCGGGTCGACGGTCATCAGGGCATCCACCGACGCCTCGATGAGGCCGCGGGTGTAGTTCTGGGTCTGGCGGAGCGCCTCTTCCAGCAGCTTCTGATCCGTGATGTCGCGGGCCGCCGCAAAGACGCCGCGCAGCCGGCCCTCCGCCCCTTTGAACGTGGTGGCGTTGTAGGAGACTACCGTCTCCTTGCCGGTGCGCGAGCGCATCGTCAGCTCGTAGTTGGTCACGCGGTCCTCGGCCAGCACCCGGCGGATGCCGTCCTCGGCGCGCTGCGGGTCGGTGAAATACCGCTTGAAGGGCGTGCCGATCAGCTCCTCGCGGCTGTAGCCCGTCATCGCGCACATCTGCCGGTTCACGTCCGTGATCAAGCCGAGGGGATCGGTGGTCATCAGGGCGTCGATGTTCGACTCGACCAGGCCGCGGTTGTACTCCTGCGACTCCCGCAGTTCCCGTTCGATCTGCTCGGACCGCGTCACGTCCCGCGAGATCATCGTGAAGCCGATGGGGCCGCCCTGGACGTCTCGCCGCAGGGTCAGGGTGACGTGGGCGGTGAACTGCGCGCCGTTCTTCCGGACGCGCCTCAGCTCGCCTTCCCATTTCCCGATCCGCAGGGCCTCGTCGAAGATCGCCTTGGCCCGCCCGGATTTGACGTCATCGGGGTGGTGCAGGAGGGTGCTGGTGGCCTTTCCCACCACGTCCGCCGATTCGTAGCCGTAGATGCGCCGCGCGCCGGCGTTCCACGCCAGGATCGTTCCCGCGAGGTCCATCGCGACGATGGAATATTCGGAGGAGCTCTCCAATATAGAGTTGAGAAATGTGACCTGCTGGTCGATCCCCATCTCCTTGAGGCCACGGGAGCCGTTACCGCCGCGCGCGGGCTCGTTCATATCGTCCGCCTCTCGGATCGTGACCTGGGTGGGCAACCTCTGCTTGCTGTTGGCCCCACTCTGGTTTGGAGCCCCCGCAGGGGGGAACTGTCTACCCGATCGACGCGGGGACGCCGGGCCGAGGGATGGGTCCAGGGTCGACCGCCGGATTCGCGGGCCGGATGGATCAGGCGCAAGGCCGCCCCTTGAGTGCCGACATGATGCGGTACTAAAGGGTGATGCCCTCATTCCCAAACTTTGAGACACAGGAAACTTCCATGAATATTGCCCTCGGCCGGGTTGGGGCCGGGCAGGGGCTCGATCGCGGGAGGGGGACGTCTTACCGGGGCGGTGGGCGGTGCGGAGCCTCGGACCCGGCCGCGCCGAGGAAGAGGAGTTCGAAATCGGGACGGGCGAGGAGTTCACCGGGCCGGCCTTCCAGCCTGACGGCGCCGGAGACCATGACGACCGTCCAGTCGGCCACCTGCATCGCCGCCCTGGCCCGCTGCTCGACCAGCAGGACCGCTTTGCCCAGATCCGCCAGCCGCCGCATATGGTCCGCCAGCAGCTGCCCGGCCAGCGTGGGGGAGAGATTCGCGGTCGGCTCGTCCAGGATCAGCACGCGCGGGTCCAGCATCAGGACGCGGCCGATGGCGAGCATCTTGCGTTCCCCGCCGCTGAGCTTCTCGGCGCGCCGCCCGAGCAGGCCGCCCAGCATCGGAAACACGGCGCAGACCGTCTCGATGCGCCCGGCAACGGCGGAGCGCGGGAGGAGGTAGGCGCCCATCTCGAGATTTTCGGCCGCGGTGAGCGGCTCGAAGATATCGCCGACCTGCGGGACATACCCCACACCGCGCCTGGCCAGCGCTTCGGGGGGGAGGTTCGTGACGTCGTTGTCCCCGAGCCTCACGCTCCCCCGCGTGACGCGCAGAATCCCCACGAGCGCCTTGAGCAGCGTGCTCTTCCCGGCGCCGTTCGGCCCGATCACCGCGACGATCTCGCCCGCGCCGGCGGTCAACGTCACATCGCGGACCACGGGGGCGCCGCCGTAGCCCGCCGTGACCCCGGCGGCGGCCAGGGTCGGCGCGGCGCGCGGACGCCGGTCAGCCGGCGAGATAGGCGTCGACAATTTCGCGCTGCCGGCGCAAGGCCGGCATCGAGCCGCGGCCGATCACCTGGCCTTGGGCCATCACGATCACGGGATCGCAGAGGCGGTCGACCATTGACAGCTCGTGCTCGACCATCAGGATGGCCAGGCCCTCGTCGCGCAGGCTCTCCAGGCAGGCCGCGATCTTCTCGACCAGGGAAGGATGCACCCCCGCCATCGGCTCGTCCAGCAGGAGCACCCGCGGCCCCAGCATCAGCGCGCGCATGATCTCCAGCAGCTTCTTCTGGCCGCCGCTGAGCGTGCCCCCGTACTCCGACTCCTGGGCGCTCATCCCAAAGCGGGCCAGCAGCGCTCGGGCCCGCAGGACCGCGGGGCGCTCATCCGCCCACCAGTAGGCCTTCCCCCGCAGCGCGCCGGCCAGCGAGTCTCCGCGGTGCCGGGGCACGGCGACCAGCAGGTTCTCGAGCACCGTGAGCTGCGCGAACTCGGAGGAGAGCTGGAAGGTCCGCACGAGACCCCGCTGCGCCCGCCGGTACGCGGGAAGGCGGGTGACGTCGGCGCCGTCCAGCAGGATCCGCCCGGCAGAGGCGGGGAGGGTCCCGGCGAGCACCGCGAGCAGCGTCGACTTGCCGGCCCCGTTCGGCCCGATCAGGCCGGTGATGCGCCCCGGGACGGCCTCGATGGAGACGCCGTCTACGGCCCGCAATCCCTCGAACCGCCGCTCCACTCGCTCGGCCGCGAGCAGCGGCCGGGCGCGATCGGCGGACACCGTCTCCTCGGAACCCCTCCCGACCGGCCCCTGGGCACGGACGGCGCCGCCGGGGAACGGGTCCGCGAACACCCGCCGCCGCTCCGGGAGGGTGCCGCGCGGGCGGAACCACAGAAAGCCGATAATCAGCAACCCGATGGCCACCCACTGCATCGCCGGGATCAGCCCCGGCGGGCCGACCTGCGGGAGGAACCGTGTCACTTCCTCGAAGCCGACCGGCACGAGGAGAGCGCCCAGCAGCGCGCCCAGGTTGTTCCCGCGGCCCCCGACGATCAGGGCCGCGAAGATGACGATCGTCTCCGGGTAGAGCCAGGTGGCCGGCGCCCAGACGCCGATGAAGCCGACGAGGACAGCCCCGCTCAGCCCGGCGATCACGCCGCCGGCGATGAAGATGACCATCTTGAGCATGACTAAATTTTTGCCCAGCGCCGCCGCGGCGGGCTCGCGTTCCCGCATCGCCCGCAGCGTCCTCCCAAAGGGCGAGTCCACGATCCGGTTCGCGGCGGCGAGCACCACGCCGCACCCGAGCGCCGTCAGGCCGACGTAGAGCCACTGGTACCCGGCGGAGTTGGCGTTGATCCGATCCCCGAGGGGGGGCGGGACGAGCGACAGCCCCGCGGCGCCGTTCAGAAAGGGCCTCGCGTTGGTGATCAGCGTATTGGCGATCACCGAGATGACCAGCAGCGCGATGGCCTGGTAGTCGGTGCGCAGCCGCCGCAGCACGACCAGGCCGATGGGCACGGCCAGCAGCCCGCCGGCGGCGGCGCCCCCCAGCCACGGCAGCGGAAAGGGCAGCTGCAGCCCCAGGACGTACTGCTGAAAGCCCCCGTTGGCCCCCTCCGGGGGCATGGACAGCACCGCCGCCGCATAGGCCCCGGCGGCCTGGAACAGGATAAACCCGAAGTTGACCAGCCCCGCCACGCCGAACTGCAGATTGAGGGCGATGCACGCCATGATGTCCACCCCCGCGTACACCAGCACGGTCGTGAGGTAGTACATCACGCCGCTGCTCATCAGCCGGGCGCCTCCAGCGCTCCGGTCTTCGAGAGCAGGCCCTGGGGCCGCAGCATCATGACCAGGACCAGGATCGCGAAGGCCACCGCCTGCTTGTACTCCGGCGACAGGACGGCGGCGCTGAGCTCCGTCGTCTCCCCGATCAGCACGGCCCCCAGCATCGCGCCGTACGGCTGGCCGGCGCCGCCCAGCACGACCGCCGCCAGCATCACGATCAGGTACTCGGACCCGTTGCTGACCGCGAACGAGCCGGAGTCCATCGCCGCCACCGTCCCGGCGAGGCCGCACAGCGCTCCCGTGATGACCCAGACGAGATCGATGATCCGCCCGGTCGAGATCCCGCAGGTGCGGGCGAGCGTCGGGTCGGCGGCCGTCGCGCGCATCGCCTTGCCGATGCGGGTGAACGTGAGCAGGGCATGGATGGCCGCCATCGCCGCCACGGCGATGACGATGATCGCCACCTGCGCCGACGTCAGGACCAGGCCCCCCGCGCCCACCGTCCCGCCGCTCGACATGGTGTAGGACACATTCTCGGGTCCGACGATCGCCAGGAGCGCGTTGCTCAGCATCAGCGCGGCGGCGAGCGCCACGATCACCATGCCGATGTGGGAGGTCCCGCGGCGCTGGAACGGGGCGTAGAGCAGCCGGTTCACGAGCAGCGACAGCGCCGCCCCGGAGAGGGCGCCGGCCGCCAGCCCGATCCAGATGTTGACCCCGGCCTGATTGAGACCGTAGACGGCGAACGCGCAGGTGATCATGACGACGCCGTAGGCGAGGTTGATCATGTTCGTGATGCCGAACTGCATGGTGAAGCCCACGGCGGCGATCGCGATCACGGACGCCGACACCAGGCCGAATCCAAACGCGGCCGCGTAGATGCTCATCGACCGGCTCCGCGGGACCGCGCCCGCCTCGCCCGCCTTCCGGGCGGGGCGCCCCGGCGGGGGGCCTCGATCTGGAGGCGGGCCGCGCCGGGCCCAGGCGCTACCGGCTCGGCCCTCCCCCGGTCACTCGGAACTGAGCTGGGCGATCTGCGCTTCCGTGAGGCTGCCCACCACCTCGCTGTCGCCCGTCTTCGTGAAGCGCACAACGATAAACCCGTTGTTGGAGTTGTGGTACGGGTCGAAGCGCGTGGGGCCGCCCGCCCCCGTGTAGCGGATCGCGGCGCCCTTCGCCAGGGCCTCCGCGCCCTGCTTGAACGTGGACACCACCTGCGCGCCGGGCGTGCCGTTGCCGATCTTCACGATCCAGGGCTGGGCGGCGGTGCGGTCCGCGCTCTTCGCCGCCACCATCGCCAGCGCGGTCATGACGATGCCGTCGTAGAGGTGGATCGTGGAGGCGCGCTTCGTGTACCGCGGGGCGTTGGCAAACTCGGAGGCGGACGCCAGGAGGTTCGTCTTGAACTCGTCGTATCCGGGCCCGCTGAACGTCGCCGGGGTGTCGAGGGCGGTAAAGTTGTTGATCAAATCGTCCACGCCGAGGGCGGCGGCCACCGCCTTGAACCAGACGGGATCGACGGTCGCGGACGAGCCGATGATCGGGATGACGCCGTGATGGAGCTGCTTGACCTCGGACAGGTACGTGGCGTCGGCCGGGCCGAGCGCCTCGGTGAGGATGACCTCCGGGTTGGCGGCGAGCAGTTTCGTGACCTCGGTGCGATACGAGGACTGATTGAGGGCGAGCGCCTGATTGATGACGACCCGCGCCCCCATCTTCTTGATCGACCGGATGGCGGGGGCGACGAAGGTCTGGGAGCCGATGTCGTTGCCGAAGACGAGCGCGATGCGCGTGTAGTGGTGGAGGATGGTGGCAATGCCCACCATGGCGTACGCGTCGTACTCATCGGGCGGCACCAGCCGGTAGAAGTACTGGAAATTGGAGCGGTTGAATTCCGACTGGCCGGTCTGGCAGAACGCGGGCACGTGGTTCTGCTCGAGGATCGGCATGACGCTGGAGGCTTCGTCCGACGTGCAGCCGATGACCATCATGAGATTCGGGGTGCTGGCGACCATCTGCCGGGCGGCCGGCACGGCGTCGGCGGGCTCCCCGCGGGTGTCGAACTGCTTGCAGGTCACCTGGCGCCCCAGGATGCCGCCCGCGGCGTTGATGGCGCGGGTGGCAGGCAGGCACGCCGCAAAGTACGCCGGCCCCAGCTGCGCATCCGCGCCGGTGAACGGCGCCACGATCCCCACCACCAACGGCGCCTCGGCGCCCGCCGTCGAGGCCGCGGGGCCGTACGGGATCCCGGCGACGAGGGCGAACATCACCGAGATCGAGAGCAGGCAGACGAGCGCCGGTCGCGCCGCCGGCCGGTACCTGGTCACGCTGACTCACCTCCTGTGCAAATTGTCACCGCACTGGTATGCGCGGGCCCTTCGACCACAGCCGGTGATTGTCCTTGGGTCTTCGCGCGACGCCTGCGGCGGGAGGCTCCGCCGCAGGCGTCGAAGAGCGCGGCATGGGATCTCGCTCCGAGGACCTGCGGCCGTGGCGGGTCGATACGGCCGCCGGCATGCTGATCGAGTGGGACCTGGGGATCCGGATGGACGACGGCCTGGTGCTGCGCGCCGACGTCTTCCGGCCGGCGGCGCCGGGGCGCTGCCCGGTGATCCTGTCCTACGGACCCTACGCGAAGGGCCTGCCGTTCCAGCAGGGCTATCCCGACCAATGGCGGCGCCTGACCGGCGCGCATCCCGAGGTCGCGCGGGGATCGAGCGGCCGCTACCAGAACTGGGAGGTCGTCGACCCAGAGAAATGGGTGCCGGACGGGTACGCCTGCGTCCGCGTCGACTCGCGCGGCGCGGGCCGCTCCCCCGGATTCCTGGACCCGTTCTCCCCGCGCGAGACCCGCGACTTCTACCTGTGCATCGAGTGGGCCGGCGGGCAGGCGTGGAGCAACGGCAACGTCGGCCTGCTCGGGATTTCCTATTATGCCATCAACCAGTGGCACGTCGCCTCACTGCGGCCCCCGCATCTGGCCGCGATCTGCCCGTGGGAGGGGGCGGCGGATTGGTATCGGGACATGTCGCGCCACGGCGGGATCGTGTGCGTCTTCTGGGACAACTGGATGAAGAAGCAGGTGATCACGGTGCAGCACGGCCTCGGCGACCGCGGCCCGGTGAACCCCGCGACCGGGCAGCCGGTGGCGGGACCCGAGACGCTGTCCGACGCGGAACTGGCGGCGAACCGCGCCGACCTTCGGCGGGCGATCTTGTCGCATCCCCTCGACGGGGAGTATCACCGCGAGCGATCGCCCGTCTGGTCCCGCATCACGGTCCCGCTGCTGTCCGCGGCGAACTGGGGCGGACAGGGCCTGCACCCCCGGGGGAACTTCGAAGGCTTCATGCGGGCGGCGTCCCCCGAGAAATGGCTCGAGGTCCACGGGCTCGAGCACTGGACCGAGTTCTACACGGACTACGGACTGGGGCTGCAGAAACGCTTCTTCGACCACTATCTGAAGGGCGCCGACAACGGGTGGGAGCGCCATCCGCGGGTGCTCTTACAGATCCGGCACGTCGACCGGTTCGTTCCGCGCGCCGAGGAGGCCTGGCCGGTCCCGCGCACGCGGTGGACGCGGTTCTACCTGGACGCGCCCGCGAGAACGCTGGCTCCGCAGCCGGCCGCCCGCGCGGGGGCGGTGGAGTTTGACGCGCTGGGCGATGGGGTCACCCTCTCGACGCCGCCTCTGGCGGAGGACACCGAGATCACCGGTCCCGCGGCGGCGAAGCTGTTTGTCTCGTCGAGCACCGCCGACGCCGATCTCTTCACGGTGCTCCGCGTGTTCGACCCCGGCGGCCGCGAAGTCGACTTTCAGGGCGCCCTCGACCCCCACACCCCGATCGGCCAGGGTTGGCTTCGCGCCTCTCACCGGCGGCTCGACCCCCAGCTCTCCACCGAGTGGCGCCCGTACCACAGCCACGATCAGGCCCAGCCGCTCGCGCCGGGCGTCACCTACGAACTCGACGTCGAGATCTGGCCGACGAGTCTGGTGGTGCCGGCCGGTCATCGCATCGTCCTGACGATCCTGGGCAAAGACTTCGAACGATCGGAGCCCGGCCTGCGGATGAGCACGTTCGCGAATCCGATGCGGGGCGCCGGGCCGTTCCTCCACACCGATGCTGAGGACCGTCCCCCGGCCGTCTTTGCGGGGCGAACCACGATCCACACGGGCGGCGCCCGCGCGTCGTACCTGCTCCTGCCGGTGATCCCCGCCTAGGGTGCTGGCGGTGCGCGCCTTACCTGCTCTTCCCCGGCCGCCTCCCAACAGGGGTCGCGGTCGAGAAGGCCTTCACGATCATTTCACACGCCGCTTTGGCAATGGTGCTCAGCCTGTGCACTTCCGCTTTGAGCTTAGAGTTCTCTTCGGTCAACGCGATGAGCCGGGCCTCCAGATCCTTGGGACGAATTCCCGCCGTCTCCACTTCATACTCCCCGCCCGGCAGAGACTCGCTCAGCATTCTTCCTCTCATACGTCCTCCTCCCCCCTTTTTGGCCATTCGAGCGCCCCATGACTTTGAGCCGTTCACCGCGGCGTCCTGCGTGGGGGGACGCACAGTTCCAAATGGTTTGTTCGCCATGTTTATGCTGCCTGGATGCCCTGCCTCACCTTTGTTTATCAGATGACTACCGTTCAACGTACAATCGAATGAGATGACGGGTCAATCAGCAACAAGTTTTCGGGTAACTCATGTACGTATCTTTGGCCGGACGTTCGAGTTCCGCCCTGCAGCGTCCGGATACACCGAACGTGCATTCGGCATTACCGGAGATTCCTCCTCCTTCTCTAGGGCCCATAGGGCACCCCTTGACGGCCTCGCGCAAATAAATGTCTGGGGGTCGTCCTCCAACGAAGGGGTTCCGAGTAGTTTGGCTAGATCGTCGCGCGGATTGTCTCGTCTCTCGTGCGGGCGTGCGCTGCGGGGATCAACCAGCGTGGCAGAGGAAGCCTTGAGCGCGTGGGAAGTTAGGTATGCCGGCCTCCGGCAAAGCCATCCCGGGGACCGTCCAACGCCGCATTCCCGCCGGCTTTCGCATTGCCATCGATCGTTTGCGGGACGATCTGGAACAGCTCATCAAAGGTCGCGCCAAACGTGTTGAGCAGGCGCTCACGCAATTCGGGCCTGGGCCGTTTCCGGCCGGCGAGCAGGTCGGAGAGATGGCCGCGGCTGATTCCCGCGCGCGCGGCCAGTTCGGACTTGGTCCAGTTCAGGCGCGCGAGACGCGTTTCAACGGCGGCCCGCCTGAGCACCACGCGGACGGAATTCACGTCGTGCGCGCCGCCCTGACGCGATGCCAAAAACGAAACACGGCCGGCGTGCCGCGGAAGAAGCAGATGAAAGAGGTTTCGTCCGAGCATATGGACCTCACAGCGCCGCGACGTCCTGCTTCCTAGTATAGTCGACATTATCACCCCTTCAAATCGAAGTCAACTCTCCGTCAACTCCCAGGATGCTTCTGTCAACTTTCCGGGCATGGCCCCAACGGACCCTGCTCCCGTGAGCCCACCGTCAGTGACACCCCGAGGCGTCCCCCGGAAATCCCGCGGCGCCGCGCGTCTAAAACGTTCGACATCTGCGCACATACAGCAATGGAACACGATCCGATTCGGAGCGCAGAGACAAGGGGTGCGCGGATGGTGAAGACGATTGCGGTCCTGGCGGCGACTTGGCTGATTCTGTTGTCCGCGGTCTCGCAGGCGAACGCATCTCGACAGTGGCAGACGCCGGCGGTCGAGCGGAGCACGGGCGGCGCCTCCACACACCTCGTGGCGGATGGCGACGTCAACGGGGCCGGCGGCTAACGAGTCCGGACACAGCTCGGTCCGGCAAGCCGGCCACGGTTAGAGGAGTTTTGCCCCCAGGCTCGTAAGGTATCACACGGGTTGTTTACTGCAGCTGCTTTGGGGGGACCCCGTGGCGTCTTTGGGTAAACTTATTCGGGCCAGGCGGAAAGAGCTCGGCCTGACGCAGCAACAGCTGGGCGGCAGGGAGATCACCAAAGGCTTCATCAGCCTGATCGAGAGCGATCGAGGCCATCCGTCGGTCGAGACCCTGGTCCTGCTCGCGGAACGTCTGCAAAAGCCCGTGAGCTACTTCCTCGAACGGGGCAACCCCTTGAGCCTGAAAGCCGCGCAGGCGACGCTGTCCGTTGGGTGGGTGGCGATCAAGCAGGGCAACTATACGGAGGCGGCCGAATCCTTTCAAGAAGCGCTCACCCTCGCCAGGAAGCACCGCGACCAGAATGTCGAAGCGGAGTGTCATATCGGTCTGGCCTTCGCCTTGGCCAGCCTCCGGCAATTGGACCTCGCGCGAGAGCACGTCGAGCGCGGCAGGCATCTGGCCGACGCCGCCAGGGCTGAGCAGCATCTCGTGCGCGCGAGCCACGTGCTCGGTGTCATCGCGTATTACGAGCGCAACTTCCGCGAAGCCCGTCACCATTTCCTCGAAGGGGTCCGCCGCTTCCAGGAGATCGACCATCCCGATAAGGGGCTGGGAGGAATATTGCTCTACAACCTCGGCAACACGTACATGGAGCTCGGTGACCACGCGGAGGCGGCCCGCTGGTACCAGCAGGCCCTGACATCGCTCGAACCGACCGGGGATCTCCACAGGCTCGGTCTGGTGTATCTCCAACTCGGCGTGACCGACCGGGAGCGGGGCGATTATGATACCGCCCTCTCCAACCTCACGCGGGCGGAGAACCTCTTCGGGGTCCTGCAGGCCACCCGCCTCTCAGGCTGGGCCCATACGAGCATCGGCATCACCTTGCTGGCGCGTGGAGAAGTCGACGAAGCGATTACCCACCTCGAGGAGAGCCTGCGCGTCGGGGAACGGACCGGCGACGATGCAGGCCGCGAACGGTCACTCACCGAGCTGGCCCGCGCGCTCACCGCCAAGCGCGCATTCCCCGACGCGGAAAAGGCTCTGGCGGAAGCCGAGAGATTGGCCAAGAAATTCCAGGATGTCACAGAGACCGCCCGCATCCATCTGGCCAGGGCGCGTCTGCGGTCGGCGATGGGCCAGGTCGCGGAGGCGGTGCGCTGGTATAAGCTGGCGATCACCGCGTTCGAGTCTCTTGGGATGCCTGCTGATGTCGGACAAGCCTGTAATGCGCTCGGCGAGTTGCTGCTGCAGCACAGGCGGCCCTCGGCGGCAGCCCCGTACCTCGCTCGGGCGCTCCAGGAACTGAAGGCGAGCCAAACTCCCTAGGTCCCCCGGACCCCCTTCCCCCGGAAACCAGAGACCGCATCGAACATACATTTGATCGAAGGAGTCCGTGAGAACGCCTCAGAAGTGGTCAGACCATAAGATACCCTGATTGCTGAGCCAAACCGCGCTACGAAGGAGTATGGAGGGGGGCTCCCCGTAGATGCCAATCCTGCCCGTCAAGACAACCAAGCTGTACTCGCTCATCGTGGACCAGCTCAAACAGCTGATCCAAAGGGGCGAATACCACCCCGGTGACCGCCTGCCCCCTGAGCGCGAACTGGCGCAGCGGCTCCACGTCAGCCGCGCTCCGGTGCGGGAAGCCCTGGTGGCCCTTGAACTCCTCGACGTCGTCGAAGCGCGGGTCGGAGAAGGCTGGTTCGTCAAGCGCCCGCCGGAGACGGCGCTCGACGTCACGGCCGTCCAGGGACGGCCGCCGTCCGACATCCTGCAGACCCGCCTGCTCATCGAGTGCCCGGTGATCGAGCAGGTGGCCCTGCAGCGCGATGCGGACGAGCTCTCGATGCTCGAGGGCACGGTCGACGCGTTCAGGACGGAGGTCGACGCCGGACAGTACCACGGGGAGGCGGACCGCCTCTTCCACGTTGGCCTCGCGAGGGTGACCCGGAACGCGGTGCTCACCGATCTTGTCGCCTACCTGTGGGACCTGCAGAACGAGCATTTTTTCCGCCTCGTCGAGGGCATGTCCGGCAACGAGCCCAGCCGGGTCGGACGGTACGTGCAAGAGCACCGGAACATGGTGGCGGCGGTCGCCAGGCGCGATGCGCCGGGCGCGCGCGAGCAGATGCGGCGCCACCTCGAGGGCGTCTCCCGTGATCTCCTGGACTCCTGACGGCCCCGGACGATGACCCCGCCCCATCCGGCGGCCACGGCGTATGGGCGGTGACGTCACGGAGTCCGCGGTCCGCCGCCCGCACGTGTGCTCGCGCGGTCTGCGCCGCCCGCGCCTGGGGGCGGAGTCGACGGTCGCCTGGGGGATGCTGGCGCCGACGCTCCTCCTGCTGGCGCTGCTCGCCGTCTACCCGCTGCTCTACGCGCTCTACCTGAGCATGACCAACGCGCAGGTGGGCATCCCGGGTCGATTCGTCGGCCTCGCGAATTTTCTGCGTCTCCCGCACACCGCGATCTTCGCCCTGACCCTGTGGAACACGGTCCTCTACACCGTCTCCGCCGTCGCGGTCAAGCTCGCGCTCGGCCTCGTGCTCGCGTTCGTCCTGGCCCAGCGGGCTCCCGGAATGAAATGGATCCGCGGCGCCGTGCTCGTGCCCTGGGTGGCCCCGATCTCGCTCAGCGTCCTCGCCTGGACGTGGATGTTCGACTCCACGTTCAGCGTGTTCAACTGGGTGCTCATGCACCTCCACCTGATCTCCGGGCCGATCGGCTGGCTGGGAACGCCCCGGCTGGCGCGGTTCGCGGTGGTGCTGGTCAACGTGTGGTCCGGCCTCCCGTTTTTCGGGATCACGTTCCTGGCCGGCCTCGTGACCATTCCGCAGGAGCTGTACGAGGCGGCGACCGTCGACGGGGTGGGGGCGCTCGGGCGGGTCCGGCGGATCACGCTGCCGCTCCTTCGCCCGGTCATTGCGACGGTGGTGCTGTTCTCCGTCGTCATGACCAGCAGCGACTTTGCCACGATCTTCGTGCTCACGCACGGCGGCCCCA